>Ga0163109_10000493_pt1 | contig 31657 bp, 35 predicted proteins | sample CRUFie1St13metaG_FD_108704 | JGI IMG/M metagenome (GOLD analysis project Ga0163109, IMG submission 108704) | Marine microbial communities from the Costa Rica Dome - CRUD Field 142mm St13 metaG | ecosystem: Environmental > Aquatic > Marine > Oceanic > Photic zone | place: Costa Rica: the Eastern...
ATAACTATCTTTTGTTGCTGAATCATTTCTATACCCATCGGCAAAACATAATAAAGTTCTCATATTGTCTTGACCTGTAGAACTTGGAGAACTAACCATCAAATTTAACATATCACACATAGTAGAAGCACTAGGAGTTTGAGTCCAATTAGAATGTTTTATGTCTAATTTACCAAATGGACTCGTAGTACCTATTCCTACATTTCCATTATTCAACATTGTCATAGAAGTTACTAATGTTTGTGGAGAAGTTGATAAATGATTACCACTAGTTGCTGTTCTATAACCACCCTGAAATTCTAAATTACCACCATTATTATAAATTTTCCAATCTGTCCATGCATCATCTGCAAATGTAGAAGAATTATGATGATTAGAATGATTAAGTGATGTTCTTACTAACTCAATCCCGGGAGATGTAGCATTTGTACTAACTATTTTTAAAACTGTATCACCACTATCACTTATATGTAATTTGTCATTGGGATTTGTTGTACCTATTCCTACATTTCCATTTGGGAGAATGCACATTCTTTCTTCTGCTGCTGTATTATCGTATTCACTATTTCTAGTTCCAAAAACTAATGCGGATGTTGTATCATTAGGTGAAGTTATTACTCTACATCCAATATACATTGGGACATTTGCCGTTGCACTATCAAAATAACCTAAACCTATTTTAAGAGTTTTGTTTGTTGAAGTGCCTCCCCATTCATTTCCTCCAATTAACACATGACAATCTGCTACTGTTGTAGTCGTCGTCCAAATATCACCAGTTCCATTTGTTACATGTAATTTTGCATAAGGATCCGTTGTTCCTATTCCTACATAATTTTCGTAAACTGTTAAACCTGGATAGTCCCAAGGTGCTGTTTCATTAGTTGATGGCGCACAAAGATTAATTCTACGTCCGTTTGTTCCCCATAGTTCTAAAGTATTAGCATTAGTACTGCTACAAGTTATTCCTAAATGAGCACCATAGGAAGAATTATAAGTCCAACACATACCATTTCTTTTTGATGTATCATTAGTATCAAAATATAAAGAAAATTTATCAAGTTCAGTTCCAACATTCGTAATACTATTTGTATTTTTTATGCATAATTTTCCTTTAGGATTAGTTGTACCTAATCCTACATTTCCACCATCTTCTATATAAAATACTGAAGCACCATCATCTTGAAAATCAACTATTGGTTGGGAACCCTTTTGATTTGCAATGATTGCTGGACCTGTTCCATCATTTGTTATACTTAGTCTTTCTGTATTATTTTGATTTGTATTTATAATTGTCGTCTCACCATTAGTTGTAAGAGAACCTTCTATCCTTACATCTCCTACAATATGTACCCTTCTATCTGGATTATTTGTACCTATACCAACATTACCATTACTTGAAATTCTCATTCTTTCTGATCCTAATGTATAAAACCATAACTCATCATTATCTGTACCAGCAGTCGATTCTGCTTTAATATATGTATCCTGATCTACATCAATTACTCCTCCTAATGACCCCCACGCAGGACCAGCACCAAAACCCTCGAATATATCCAATGTTGTATTATATCTAACATAACCTTTATGAGTATCTGCATTTGCTACAGGTCGTTCCGCTGTTGTACCTTTTGGTACTTTCATTGCATCTGTGTGCTCCATATGTAATGCTACTATAGGAGCCCTAATTCCTATCCCTACTTTTCCCTTTCTTACAGTTCCTCCTTCTTCTATTGTTGCTAAAGCAACATCACCATCTTTTACATGAACAACGCCATAATTTACATTGTTTGCTCTTTGATTTAATTCATATCTAACATTTCCAGCGGTATAAACCTGATTATCTGCAGTTTTTGTTTGATCTGTTGTTCTTATATACCAAGTAGTTTCACCATTTCCTGGAGGTTTTGTATGTGTGTTATCATAATCATACCAATTACCTTGATATGACCATCCACTTGGCCATGTACCACTAGCTGCTTCAACTACATCTTTTAAATACTGACCTAAAAATTCTAATCCATTTGTTTCATTCCATCTAAAAACATTTCTGTTTACTGATGAACCAGCAATCCATATATAATCACCACTAACTTGACCAGTTGGTGTTGCTAATATTGTTAATTTTGCTACTAAAGTTGTTCCATTGTACATCCATATAAAACCACCTGTATTTACAGCTGCAACATCAAATTTTTCCTTTGTATCAATAATACCTGTTGTTGTTATTACAACATTAGAAGCTCCATCATTAAATTGTGTTAACCTTAATCCCCAACTATTATTAAAATTAGTTCGTAATATTTGTTCAGATGTATTTTTATTATTTGTTTTAGTTAATTGCAATAAAGCGGTTTGATCACTAGTACCTATACCAACTTTACCTTGATCATTTATACGTAATCTTTCTCTATCACCTGTTAAAAATAATATATGTGAATCTAAATATGTTTTAATTACTGAACCTTTAACTCCTAATTTGAATCTACCATCATCCGTAAATCTAAACTGTTCTCTATCATTTGTATAAAATACTAAATGTGAATCTAATGGAGCATCTATTGCTGATCCTCCTTGTCCAATAACTAGTTTTGTATTACTAAAGTCCATTTATTTATTATATGATAATAAATAAAAAATTATGCGCAAATAATTGAACAAGGAATTAATGCACATTTTACTCTTGCTCCTTGAATTGTTAGTTCAACACATTTATATGCAGTACTTGTTAAATTAAATTCACAATCAATCAATGCCTTTGCGATTGTATAATTATGTACAATATCATCATTTTGTAATTCACCATATCCACTAAATTCAGATGCTTGAAGTAATGATCCATTGTTAATTGAACCATTTTTTTCTACAACCCAAACTAAACCAAGACCTGAATTTCTACCATAGTTTGGATTTATACTACTTATTATACCAAATACATTTGATTGTTTCCTAGATGTTGAAAAACTAACTTTAGGTTTTACAGTATCCATGTCATAATTTGTATTTACATACCCATTTGCTACAATAACTCTACCTAATATATTTGATTTTTCAACTTCCATTGTATCTAATATATTTTCATCTGGTTTAATATCATGATTATGTAGTATTGATTTATTTGGAACGACTTTTCCAGCTGGTTCTGTTGATTTATTATCTCCAGATACAATTTGTAAATATCCTCGATTATCTATATATGCTCCATATATTCCTTGATCTCCTTGTTCTCCTTTTTGACCCTGATTACCTTGTGGTCCTATATTTCCAGGACTTCCTTCTGAACCTTTCTGACCTGTAGAACCCTTTGGACCTGATGGTCCTACCTCTCCAGGTTCACCCTTTGCTCCTTGTGGTCCAACTTTACCCTCTGGACCTACAGGCCCTACAGGTCCTGCTGGACCTACCTCACCCTCAGGACCTATACCTCCTTTTTGTCCTTTCATTCCAATAGCACCATCAGATCCTTTTGCACCTTTTTCACCTTGAGATCCAGTTAATCCTCTTGGACCTAGTAAACCTTGAGGTCCTTCTACACCACGTTCTCCTTTTACACCTCTTTTACCCTCTACACCTATTGCACCAGTGTCTCCCTTTTTACCAGTTTCTCCTTGATCACCCTGAGAACCTTTAATTCCTCTTTCTCCATCCTTACCTGGTTCACCTTTTGTACCTTTTTCTCCTTCAGGACCACTTACTCCTCTTGGACCTTTTTCACCTCTTTCACCTTGTTCTCCCATATCTCCTTTCATTCCTTTAAAACCTCTTTCTCCTTGTGGACCCTCAGGTCCTTGACTACCTATATCTCCTCTTTGTCCCTTTTCTCCTCTTTCTCCCTGATTTCCTCTTTCTCCTTTGCTACCTCTAGGACCTTCATCTCCAATATTACCTTGAATTCCTGTTCTTCCTCTTGCTCCTTGCTCACCTTTCTGACCTGCAACAAATCCTGCATCTATTTTTGTACCATCCTCCTGATATAAATATAAATGTGAATTCTTTACTTCCGCTGTTTCAATACCAATCTTATTCACTTTTACATAATTGTATTTTGGAAGTTTGAATGTTTCTTCAATATTATTTATTACCATAACTTCATCATTTATTGTTGTTAATGCTAAATCATGACCATAATCTTTATTAACTAATTCTGCTTTAATATATGTAGAATTATCATTATCTAAAAATTTTCCTAAATTTATTTTTGAAAAATCATCATATATTAGAAATATATTCCCATCTTTTAATTCTACACTTGCTAGATTTTTCTCATATGCTTTTAATAATTTATTATTATTTAAAATTTGTTGATTTAATACACTTAGTATTTTATTAGAACTCATATATAATAAAGTTATAAATTATAATCAAAAAATGATTTTAATTTATTTATACTTTTTCTTTTATGCATTAACATACTTAATTTTAAAATTTAAATTCTAAATCATTGCTAACTAATCCCTCTTTTACTAATTCAGAGATATGATTTATTAATACTACAGTTACATTTGGCAATAAATTATCTTTTTTTATTAATTCTAAATCGTTTTTATTTTCTTCTGGTATAAAAATTTTCTTTACTCCAGCCTTATGCGCTCCTAATATCTTTGAACATAAACCACCTATTTTTTTTATATTTCCATTTAAATCAATCTCTCCTGTTGTTGCTATTGTATTTATTATTGGCACTCCTGTTAATCTTGATATTATTCCTAATGTTATTGCACCTCCAGCACTTGGACCATCTTTTGGAGTCGCAGTATCAGGAGTATGAATATGTAATCCCCAATTACCATTATCTTCCCAATCTTTCTTTATTTTATTTTTTATTACAGATGGTATTATATTCCATGCAATTGTCTTTGCGCATTTCATAGATTCTTGCATTACATCACCCTGTGAACCAGTTAATGTCATACCTAATTTCTGATCTGAAAAACTTTTTACTACTTCGATTATTGTAATACCACCAACACCTGCTGAAGTTGCAAATAAACCATTTACATATCCAATTAATGGTTTTGATGGTATCTTTTTAAAATTAATTTTTGGTTTCTTCTCTAAAACTTTATCAATTAATTCAATGTCTATTTCTATTTGTTTATCATTATATTCATCATAAATTCTTTGTAAATTAATATATCTTATTATATCTAATATTTTCTCTTTTAGTTTTCTTACTCCTGCTTCAAATGTATATGTATCTATTAAATGAATTATTGATTCGTCTGAAAATTTTATATCTGATTTATCTAAACCTACACACTCTAATATCTCAGGTAATAAATAATTCTTTACAACAATAATTTTATCTTTAGTTGTCAATGGTTTTAAATTTATCTCAGTGATTCTATCTCTTAAAATAGGGTCTATTAAATTTGCATTGTTATAAGAAAATATAAATAAACATTTAGATACATCAAACTTTATACCAGAAAAGTATTTATCAGTAAATTCATCATTTTGAGTAAAATCTGTTAAATGTGTTAATATCCCTATTATTTCATTTCCATGAGCTGTCTTTGATACTTTATCTAATTCATCAATAAAAATAATAGGATTCATACATTTCATCTCCATTAAAATATCAACTATTCTACCCCATGTTGCACCAATATATGTATAACTATGACCAACTAAAAATGAACCTTGAGTTGAACCACCTAATGGAAGAAATGCAAATGGTCTTGGATTACCTTCATTGTCTTTTAAACATTTGCTTAATCCTTTTTTTGCAATTGTTGTTTTACCTACACCTGGTGGTCCTTGTAAACCTATCACCCCTCCAGTCATTTTACCATTTATCCATTGTCCTATTATTTTTTCTATTTGTTCTTTTGCTTCCGTATTTCCATACACAGATCCATCTAAAATACTTCTAACCTCCTTAATATACAATTTTCTATTAAATTTATATTCATTCCATTTACTTATTATTTTACTTGTTTTATTTTTATAAAATTCGCTTAGTTCATCTTTCATTATTAATTTACCTAATAATAGTACTAGCTTGTTTATAATTGAAGATTTTTTATAATTATTTTCATTCACAATATTTAACTCTTCTAAATCATACTTTAATAATATTGATTTTACTAATTCAAACAATTTACTCGGATAATTATCAATAAATGATATTATCTCATTTTTTTTTACTATATTAAATGGTATTTTTAAAAATCCATTTAACCATGTTTCTACTTTTGTATCGTTACTTGATCCTCCAAAAACACCACCCCCCTTTAATTGTTTAAATTTTTCTAATGCTTTTAATTTACTATTTTCATCTGCTCGACACATTGCTATTTTCTTATCATACGATATATCATTTATCGAAATTTTTTTTAATTTCTCTATTTCCTGATTAAAATCTTTTAAAGCTAAATCAAATCTCTTTTGTACTGATGTATGTAAACTTAAATATAATTGTCTTGCTTTTATTGGACTATCTTTTTTTAAAACAACATCGTATAATAAACTTGCTAAATTACCACTTTTTGAATCAGATAAAATTAATATTGTTAACATTTCTCTCTGTCTATCTAAACTAGATGTATTAAATGTTAATAATATTTCTGTCAATGACATATCTTTATAAAAATGTAGTTTCTCATATGAAACTGATATTTGATCTGATAATTCATTTATTGTACTTACTACAAAATCTCTTAATGAAATTTGCTCAATATATTTGGTACTAAAATTCTTTTCTATCGCTTCTATTTTCACTAATTTTTCTAAATTTAATAACTTATTTTTATACCTACAATTATTTTTTATTATATTCAAATTATCATTTTTAAAATATCCTTCAATTATTATTACTTTCCCACAAATGTATAAGTGTAATATTGCACCATGTAGTTCTTCAACCATATTTTCTTTTTTTTTTATTCTTTTTATAAATATATCCCCATCTTTTAATAATTTTATATCTTTTATGTAATTGTATTTACTTTCTATTTTTAATGAACAACATACAAAAATACTATCATAAAATAAAATATTTCTATATTGCTTATCTAAAATCATTTTTTTCCAAGATGGAATTATTATAGATAATAATTGAAAAATACTTCCAATACATATAATTTTTAAAAATTTCTTAATTTCTATTTCATAATTTATCATCTTCTTATTAAGTTCTTCAAATCTTGATTTTTCGAATACTTTTATATTTAATTCCTTACATATGTCATTATATTTATCATATATTTTATTTATTTCATTTGTCAGTTCTCTTAATTTATCACTATTTATACGACGAATTAAAAAATTATTCTGTATATTGTTTAAAATTTTAACTAAAATATTATTTAATTTATCACAATCTTTCCTTAAAATTACTAACACTGATAATTTTTTTCTAAATTTATTTTGAAACTTTGCAATACTATTGTTAATTTTATCCATTTATATATTACATAAGATTTAAATGATAAATTAACAATTATATATATTAATATATATCTTAATGTCTATAAATACTAATAAGTCTTATATAGATTCAATTATTTATTCAAATGATATTATCTTAAAAAATAATATATCAAAACCAAATTTATCAATTCAAAATATAATTAATTCAATTAATAATAAAAAAATAGATAAATATATTGTAATTGATTCTGAAAATCCAATACTTATCGAACAAAATATTCAAAATAATTATTATACCACCTTATTAACTAAATTTACTAATATTAATAATTTACCAATATTAAAATGTATACAGATATTATTCTTTTTTCTTACATTTACAATTTTAATAATTATTTATAACAATCCAAAAGATATTAACTGAAATTTATAAATAAAAAATTTTAAAGATTATTTATAAATCTATATATATGCCAGAAGGTCCCGAAGTAAAAAAAATGGCTATTAAATTATCTAAATTAATAAAAAATAAAGAATTAATAAAAATTAATATTTTGTCAGGGCGTTATAAAATACATGACCCTCCTAAACATTTCGATTTAATGGTAAAATCATTACCAACTAAAGTATTAAAAGTTTCTACAAAAGGAAAATTTATATATGTCTGGTTTAAAAATAATTATTATTTATGGAATACATTAGGTATGACTGGACAATGGACTAAAATTCGACACAAACATTCACATATTGAATTTGTTTTTAAGAATAAATCTATTTTCTTTACAGATATGAGAAATTTTGGAACTATTCGATTTTCATTAGATCAAAAATCATTACAAGATAAATTAACTATTATTGGACCTGATGTACTTGAATTAGATACAAATCAAAAACATTTATTTTCAAGAATATTGAAAGTAAAAACTAAAAAACCATTAGCAGAAGTTTTACTAAATCAATGTATTATTAGTGGTATTGGAAATTATCTTAGAGCAGATATATTATGGTATGCCAAATTATCCCCTTATAGAATAATATCATCTTTAACAAAAAATGAAATAAAACGATTATATGAAGCTATTATTGAAATGGTATGGTTTTATTATGATTTTAATAAAGGAGTAAAATTAAAAAAAATTAAAAATGTTAAATTTTTTGAAAAATATTATTATATTGATTTTTTTGTTTATCAACAAGATACAGATATTTATGGTAATAAAATTATCAGAGAAAAAATTAATTCTAGAACTATTCATTGGTGTCCTGATTATCAGAAATAATACAATTGAAATATGATTCTAATTTATGATAATAATAATAACTTGAATTTGTATTTTTGAATTCTTTATTTAATATTATTCTTTTACCAGCTCTTCCAAATAAACATTTTAATGATAATTTTGGTATAAAATCATTTTTATGATTGAATTGAATACATTCATCTAATGTATTATTTACCAAATCACTTGTTTTCTTACTACAACCATAAGGAGATCCAAACGAAATAAATTTTACTATTCTATTTGGATATTTTAATTTTGTTAACAATGCACATAGTTGCCCTATACTACCACCTACTGAATGACCTGATATTATTATTTTTTTATTTTTCTTTAATTCTAATAATTTAAAATATTCATCTTTTATGATTCTAAATTCATTAAGAAAGTTTTTATGATAATAATAATCATCATCACAATAATCATCTAATTCATCTATTCTTAATAATATTACATTTATATGTTTTACTAATTGATTATTTGTAATAGTTCCTGCAATAGAGATAAATAAAATATTATCAATAATTTTATATGCTATATATGTTTTTTTTATTGGTATTATATTAAATAAATTATCATTATTAAATTCAATACATTTTTTTTTAAATACTTGAGTTTCTTTACAATTTAAATTTTTAATATATTCAATATCGTTGTATACTAGTGTACTTAATATTAGACAATACTCATAATATTTATTTCTTATCATTTATAAATATAATAATATATATATTTATATTATTATATGTTTGGTCAATCAATTAAACTAATTCCTTGTATATTAATGGGTGGAATTTCATATACTATTTGTAATGATATTTATGAACGTTATTTTATAAATAAAATAAAAAATGAAAAAATAGCGATCACTTATAAATTTATATTAAATAAAGGTAGTATTATAGGATTAATATTTGGATATATAAAAAATAAAATTATTTCGTTTGAATAAATTATATTATAATTATTTACTTAAAAAATATATAAATTTAGTAATTTTTTGTTTACTATATATATATATAATGTCAAAGGCATTCCAAAACATTCGTAATGATGTAATTAAAGTATCATCTATGTTTATCGTAACTGCTGTTCTTTCAGGAACACCATTAACTGACAAAAAATGGCAAACTGAGCTTATCAATACCTTATTAGGTTTTGCTGCTTATGAATTAGTTGTAGCTAGATTCTTCAACCCAAAGCAATTTGGACAATATGAAGCTGCTGCTGCTGATATTGCTAAAGTTTCAACTATGTTAGCTGTAACTAGATTCCTTTCTGGAGGTAGTTTCACTGACCAAACCTGGATTATGTCCTCTGGTGCAACTCTTGCTGGTTTCACAGCATACAATCTTGTTGTATCTAAAATGATTAGTACTGGTCATCTTAAAGGTGATGCTAAACAAATTGCAGATGACTGGATTAAAGTAGGAACTATGCTTATTGTTTCCCACTTATTAAAAGGTGGTGACCCAACTGACAAATCATTCTTACAATCCTCAGTTAACACTATTGTAGGTTTTAATGCTGGTGATCTTCTTGACTACAATTAAATAAATATATTCTAATATACACCTTGTGTAAATTAAAATATAAAGACTTATATAGTATGCAAACTGTTAAATGGGGGAATGCTATGTGGACACCACTACATGCTATTACTTTTAATTATCCTATAAAACCTACACAAGAAGATAAAAATAAATATAAAAATTATTTTACTATAACTGGTAATATTTTACCTTGTAAATATTGTAGGAATTCTTATAATACATATGCTAAATATATTCCATTAGATCCATTTCTTGATTCTAGAGAAGGAATGGTTTATTGGTTATATGTTATTCATAATCTTGTTAATCAAAAATTATATAAACCTTTATTCCCATTATGTGAAGTTGTTGTTATCTATGAAAAAATGAGAGCTAAATGTGGTAGTGTAAAAAAAGATAATATTAAATATAAATCATGTGCAAGAAAATTTTATAAAAATGTAGATAAATCTATTATAGATGCTCATATTAAAAATACAGAAAAATATAAACCTATAATGAAAAAGTATATACAACAGCTATTTAATTCAAATGACAATCCAAATAAAGAAGCAATTGAAAATTATCTGAAAGAAAATCATTAGTTTAATTATTTAAAATAATATCACCTATTATTTTAGATATGACAAAACATAAAACATTTGAAGAATTATACAAGTCATTGCTTGAATTTATAAAAAAAAATAATAGAATCCCATCATCTTCTAGTAGATGTAAGTCTGAAAAAAGACTTGGTAATTGGTGTTATCAACTACGAAAAACTTATAGATTAAAAAAACTTGATCAAAATAAAATTTCTTTACTAGAAAAAATTGATATATGGTTCTGGAATAAACAAGAATTTAATAAAAACAAATGTTTTAAGGAAATAAATCAAATGAATTTAGGAAAAGCATCTATTTCTAAAAAAACTAAAAATTGGATTAAAAATAATAACATTTCTACTGACAGTTGTATTACTATTAAAAATAATAAAATTGTTATCTCATTAAAATAAATATATTTAAAAATACATTTATTTTTTTTATAAATGAAAAATTGTGTAACACCTTATCAATTCTATAGTGAATATCACCAAAATCCTACTAACAAATTTATACATTTTGTTACTATACCACTTATTGTTATAACTACTCTTAGTTTACTATCAATATTTGAATTTAAAGTTTCAGCTCTTGCTTACAATTTTAAACCTATTTATTTTAAGGGCGATCTCCTATTAACATTGTTTTATATTTTCTATTATTCTACTTGGAAATCACCTCTTAATATTATTATGTTTGTATATTGCGTATCAATGTTATTACTCTCTAGATCAATTAAACAAATGAGCTTTTATTGGAATGGATTGGATTTATTAGTTTTTATTGTAGCATGGATTTTGCAATTTGCAGGTCACTCTCTATTTGAAGGAAATAGACCAGCTTTAATGGATTCATTATCTCAAGCTTTCTTAACAGCTCCTGCATTCTCATTGGATTATATTATACCTGGTATGTTTAAGTAAAATATCACCCAGTTGGAAAATATTGTATTCACTAATAGTAAATACAATATGTCACTAAAAAATCTATGCTTTTGGTCGGGACTCCTTAGTAAATTATCAGATGATGATTTTCAATATGCTTTTAATAAAAATAAACCAAATATTGATACTTTTATCAATATTTTAATGGATAATAATACATATACACATAATATTAAATGGCAAAATAATTATCTTTCTTCACATGAATTAAAAGAAAATTTTGCACATATACGTGATTTTGATAAAACTAAAATTAATAAAGGTTATTTATGTTCTTCATGTGATCCATTTTTATTATTAGTTTCTCACCTATTTAATATTGAATTAATACATGTATACTGTGGTAATTCTATTATTTACACTTCTAATAAACCTAGAAAAAAAATAAATTACTTCGCAAATACTCATCATTTTTGGTAAATACACTATTTAAATGAAACATAATTTTATTATTATAATCAATAAAATTATGAATAATGATTATAAATTAAATTGTGATTGTTGTCTTGAAAATATTTATTCTATTAAATGTTCTAATAGTAATAATTGTGATTATTCTATGTGCAAAAATTGTATTAATAATTTACAATTTGTCACTAATACTAATTTATGTCCAGCATGTAGAGAAGAAAAAGTAGAAATTGATTTTATACCTAATATTTTAATAGAATTAGAACAACAAGAAATTACTGAACCGAATGTTAATATTAATCATTCTTATATTAATCTACAATTTATAGGAAATCATATTATTAATTTTATTAAAATAATATTATATCCTATATATCTAATTTTCTATTGTATATTTAATGTATTTATAACATATTACAATTTTATTGAAAATTTATTTTACATTAAAACTTTTAAAAATAAAAAACTAAAATTATGTCTAACATTATTATTTTCAGTTATATTTATTTTTGGAATATTAATTTTATCAAGAGGAATTTATATTTTATTTTTTCCGTTTGTACCATTTGTTTGCAATATGAATTGTATTTTATTAACAACACTACCAGCACTATTTACATTTTTTTTATTAATACTTTTATTATTACTTATATTAAAGTTTCTAATATATTGCTTTGAACCAAAATTCATAAATAACTTAGAATAATATTAATTAAGTATATTTATATTATGAAACTCGATGTCGATTTAAAAGAAAGACTTAAAATTATTTTTTTATTCTTGTTACAATCTTATAAAGTATTAATGGGATGTTTATTAGTTGTTTTTGTACCTCAAGAATGTAGCGATCATGTTTGTACAGTTACAGATAATTTAAACAATACTAATGATTTTCATAGGGCTTGTTTATATTTTAATTATACATCTGTTGTATTATTTTTAATATGTTATTTTATTGAATTAAAGCGTGAAAATTGGTGTGTTGAATATTTAGATATTAACAAAGATTTTAGTGATAATCATCTAAAAAATGTACTTGATGATAGACCAGAATTAAAAAAACAAATTATGAAAATTAACAACAGGTATTATACAAGTACCAGAATTACATTGGTATTTTATGCTATTAATTTAATTTTATCTTCAGTTTATATTTATTTTAGATCATTAGGTCTTACTACTTTAACAAGTTATTTAAGTTTTGTATTACTTATAGTAATGAAGCTAAATAATGCATATTTGATCTCTGCTGATACTAAAAAAAATGATCGACTTCTATCATCATATATGTCAGAATATCAATCATTTAATGTAATAGACAAGGATCATGTAATTGAAAGTTCTGATCAAGATGAAGGAGTGAAGATTGATGATATTAATATTGAAACAAATTTAAGAAATAGGAGCCCTAGAGTAAAACAACTAAATACAGTTGATGTTAATATGATGTAATAAAATCATTTAAATTAATAACAATATTAAATTAAATGATTAAAATAATACCAGAAGAAAATGATAAACATACATTATTTAAGTATATACCTAATTTTTTGAACGATGAAACATTAGATAAAGTAACTAATTATTTGAAGGAAATTGATGATTGGAAATCAGGAATATCTCAAAACGGAAATAGTATAAAAAGACAACAAAAATGGTTTCAAATGGATAATCATTATTTTTGTAAGAAATGGACAGATAGATTTGATAGATGGTCATCTCATGATTATGATAAAATTTTACTTGATATACAAAATAAAGTTCAAAATGAATGTACGTCACACTTAAAAGATGTTAATATACCTAATATAAATAGTATTTTAATTAATTATTACAAAAATGGAAAAGATGAAATTGCATTTCACAAAGATAATCAGATTTCTTTTGGTGAATATCCTACTATTTGTATATTATCAATTGGGGCAGAAAGAGATCTTCATTTTGAAAGAACTTTATCAAATAAATTAAATAGAAATTTTTGTGAAACTGATTTAAATTGCAAATATACTCTTAAAAATAATTCTCTTTTTATAATGGGTGGATCTGCACAAAAATATTGGGCTCATGGAATACCAACTAAAATTGATGAAAATAATCCACGATGGTCACTTACATTTAGAGAATATTTAGTTTAATATTCGTTGAATATTCATATATATTATATTTTATGTATATATGAATAAAAAACCTGATAATACAGATAAAGATTATGAATGGCATCAGCAACAAGAAAAAATTTTAAAAAAATGGGCTGAAGTTAGTAGTTCATATAGATATTTACATGATAGGTCGTTTGCTATGTATTCTAGACAAAATCTTTTCTTTGCATTACCAGTTATTGTTTTGAGTACCATCACTGGTACCGCAAATTTTGCTCAATCATCATTCCCTGCTTCTGTTCAACCATATGCTCCCGCTATGATTGGTACTCTTAATCTTATTGCAGGTTTAATTACTACAATTGCACAATTCTTACGTGTTAGTGAATTACTTGAAAGTCATCGAGTTGCTAGTCTTGCTTTTGGTAAATTATCTAGAAATATATCAGTTGAATTATCTCTACCTGTTAAAGAAAGAACTACAGACGGAACATCATTCTTAACTACTTGTAGAATTGAATTAGACAAATTAATAGAACAAAGTCCAAATATTCCTATTAATGTATTATCACAGTTTGATAAGAAATTTAAAGAACATGACTTTATTAAACCAGATATTCTTGAAATAACATCTGTTGATATATATACCAACAATGAACTCGAAGAAGCAGAAAAAACTGCACAAATACTTAAACTTGAAGCTGAAAAACGTAAACAAATTCTTGAAGAAGAAGCAAAACGCAAATTAGAAGCATATAAAGAAATTAAATCATTACGAAAACAAAATAAAAAAGAAACAGTTTCAGCTTTTAGTGTTCATAAAAGCCTCGATAGATTATTAAGTAATTTAAATCCTGAAGAAGTTAAAATAGAAATGCCGACAATTAATGATACTTCATCCGATACTTCATCATCTCCAGCTGAACAGCAAGAAAGTGTTGTCGAACAAGTCGATGCATTTTTAGAACCTAATGACGTTAATGATGATAATGATGAAAATACAAATGAAGGTTCTGGAAGCGATGACGATGGAAGTATGGAAAATAATAAATCATAAATTTATTTATTTCATAATATATAACTAAATATAAAGTATTAATTACTTCATATTTAATGATACTTCAACCTATATTTAAAAATCTATTTTTTATATTTCATATTTTATTTATAATATCATCTTCTGTATTAATTATTTTTTACTGGCAACTACTTATTATTAATTTTATTACAATTTTATCATGGTATTTTAATGATAATATTTGTCTACTTACACAAATAGAAAAATATTTATTTGATCAAACATTAGTTGATGTATTACTAGAAAGACATTCTAATCATTATATTATTCCTTTTAGAAAAAGATTACCTTTGTATATTACATTTATAATTGGTTTTATTTATCATTTCCTCGTTGACTAATTTAAATAAATAATATTTATATGTAAAATGACTCAAAGTATATTATTAATTGGTAAAATAGCATTAGTATTTATTATCATTTACATAATTATTGTATCATTATATATGTTATTTACAATACTAGAATCTTCTATTTTTAAAATATGTAATTGTTTACGTTACTGTTTAAATCAATTTTTCTATAACAAAGCTACGATTGTTCCTCTTGAATTTGCTACTATCACTGAAGAGCCTATTAACTCTATTGCTATTCAGATTTATACTGCAAAAGTTTCTATTATTTAATCAATTTAAGTCTTCTTTATTACCTCGTACCATTTCTTCTTTTAATTTCCAATGATATATCATAGTACCTTCATAGGAATCTCTTCTATCATCAAGTCCTCCTAAACTTTTCATACTTACTAATGTATATCCTTCACTTAACATTTCATCACAATATTTTTGATGGTCTTTAGCAGTACAATTTGTACCACAGCAATCTCCTTCACTGAAATAGTAAAATTTTATAACTTCTTTTCTTTTATCTGACATATAAATTATATTATATTAAAATATATGGAATCAGCCGAATATTACTCATATTCACATAACAAATGTTATGAAATAGGAAACTCGTTCTATTTTGGGATAAAACATCCATGGAATCCTGAAGGTATTTGTGATATTAATTCAGCTGTCCAATTTTATAAAATTGCTTATGAAAAACTACAGAAAACTTTAAAATAATATAAAGTATTATTAATTTTTTATTAAAATGACTCGTTATGCTATTACATTTGGAGAAGTCGCTATATTACATGTTGGTTCAAAAGAAGTTGGAAAAAAAAGAAATCAAGGATATACAGTTGATGATTTAAATTTGCTTCATCAAAATATATCAAATTCTGAAATCTTTTATCTACATGATCAACTGCCAGAAAAATATAGAAGCGAAAATCAAGCAGCAGTTTTAGTTATTAGAAATGCTGCAAATCTATTCTTAGGTACTAATGGTGCAGATAAATTATTAAAAGAACAAAAAAATATTAATTATGATAAAAAATATTTTGATTATAGAAGAAAGAAAACATTAAACAAAAGAGCTAGATATAACATTGTTTTTGGTACTCAAGAAATATTACATTCAGAAGACTATAAAATATATTCTGTAAAAGCATTTCAAAATTTGCCATTTTTGAATCAAATTAGAATTAGATTGCATAATTTTTTAGGAAATAAAGCTAAAAATTTAAATGCTGAAGGAAATTATTATTATGAAAATAAATCTGGAATTGGGTTTCATGGAGATTCTGAAAGAAAAATTGTTATTTGTTTGTCATTAGGTGATAAATCTATATTAAGATATGCTTGGAGACTTCCAGGAACTTCTGAACATTATGGAAATCCAATTGATATTAGTGTTGAACATGGTGATATTTATATTATGTCTGAAAAAGCTACTGGATATGATTGGAAATTAAGAAGTAAAGTTAGGGTTGTTCATGCAGCTGGTTCGGATAAATATATAGTTAAAAAATAAATACATTAATATATATATGAATTTTAGCACAAATCAAATTATTGCAGCCACAGTAACAGTTACAATTGTAGGTACAATTGTTTATTATAACTATTCTAGTACCACCGAATCAGTTAATTCTGAATCTAATGAAGATAAAGTTCAAGAATTGTTAAAAGTAGATAAATTAAAGACAAATGATCAGAATTCATTCTTTGATTCAATTAAATCATTTTTTGTAAATGGAGAAGCTATGTAAATAAATTATTTAATAAATTATTTTATAATAATATTAAATGAATGAAACAAAAGGAATATATTTCTTAAAAGAATCAGGTACTCTTACAATATTGTACTATAAAATTGCAACATTAAATGAACTTATAAAAAATTTCCCTAATTTAAATAATGATCATTTCTTAATTAATAATTATATATTAAGATTTTTTGTTTTTAAAGATAACAGTTTTAATTACGATGAATATATGAGACCCGCTTGTTTTAATATAATTAAACAATGTATAATTAATAATTTATCATGTAATTTTTATGAACCGATTGATAAAATAGTTTCCATTTTTCCAGAAGTAAATCAAAATATGTATAATCAATGGAAAAAAAAAATTGATAATGATATTTTATTAAAATCAAAAAAACCTTATAATCAATGTATTATTAATTAAAGATTATCTATTTATTTTTATTAATGGAAAAAAAAAATATTTCAGTTATAATACCTACAGAAATACTTATTAATATATTTGAATATATACCTTACTGTAGATATCAATTTAATCATTACCCTGCATTAGTTTCTAAATTTTGGCTAATATGTTTCCGCAAAAGTAATAAAAAATGTAAAATTTATCATATATTTAGACAATATAAACACTTTAAATACTGTTATGTACATAGACCTATTATGTTACAATATCTCTTAAAAAAACAATATATATAAATTGATTAATTGATTCTACAAAATTTGAAATTAAATTAATTAACTTAAATTATTAAAATAAATGATAAAATCTTTTGCAATCGAAGAAAGTAATAAACTATCTAAATTTTTAATTAATTATAAAAGGTTCTTTCAGCATTTTGAAAATAAAAATGTTATTTTAGCATTTATATCTAAGAAAGGTATTGCATATTATCATGGTAAATTTTCTATTTACAATGCAAGAAATTTTAGTAATATTCTTTTTAATATGAAGTCATTTTTTATTGAAGATTTTAATTATCTGAATGAAAACTCATTTATAATTAATATTGAAAATATGGAAATTATTAATTTAATACATTTTCACGATAATAATCAATATGAATTAACACAAGATCAACTAGATAAAGAGATTCAAAGATTAAAATATAATAGTCCATATTTTTGTTTAAATAATATAATTATAAATACAATTCCCTATAATATTCAGATTTTATTCAACCATGAATGGTATAAATATTCTAATAATAAACCATACTCTAAAAAAATTGATTTATAATTAATTGATTTTTAAATTTAAAAATTAATTAATTAATTGATTAATATGCTCAAAAAAACATTAGAACTAAACAAATATAAAAATCGTGATAATAGTCAACAAAAACATGAAGAATATCAATATCTTAATCTATTGCAAGATATATTAGATGAAGGTAAATTAGAAAAAGGTAGGAATGGTAATACTAAAGTTGTTGTTGGTTCTGCTATGCACTTTTCTTTAGAAAATAATAAAATTCCAATTCTAACAACTAAAAAAACTGCTTGGAAAACATGTCTCAAAGAATTATTATGGTTTGTTAAAGGACAAACTAGTAATAAAATTCTTAATGATCAGAATGTTAAAATTTGGAATGGTAACGGTACTAAAGAATTTTTAGAATCTAGAGGTCTTGGACATTATAAAGAAGGTGATCTTGGTCCACTTTACGGATTTCAATGGAGAAACTTTAATGCTCCTTATAAAACTTGTGATGATGACTATTCCGGTCAAGGTATTGATCAGTTACAACAAGTAATTGATACTCTTAAAGATCCTGAAAAACGAACTTCTAGACGTATGGTTGTTTGTGCATGGAATCCATGCCAGCTTAATGAAATGGCTTTACCTCCATGTCATATACTATTTCAATTTAATGTTTTAGATGGTAACAAGTTAAGTTGCTGTCTTTATCAAAGATCAGTTGATACCGTATGCGGCTTACCTTTTAACATTGCTAGTTATAGTTTTTTAACACATTTGATTGCACAACATTGTGGTCTTGAAGCGTATGAATTTATTCATAATGGTGGTAATTGTCATATATATGAAGAACATATAGAACAAGCAAAAACACAGATTAAAAGATCTGCTTATGAATTTCCTACTTTGAAGATTTTAAATAAAAAAGATAACATAAATGACTATACAATTGATGATTTCAAATTAGAAAATTATCAACATCATCCTAGAATTAAAGTGTCTATGGTTGTTTAATTTATCAATTATAATAATTATAATTTATATTTAAAATAATATTTATTAAAAATATAAATGCCTAAATTCTCAAGGAATGAAATTAATATTGCAAAAATTATGCTAACAATTAATAAAAAACCTAAAAAAAAACTTACTCGTAACTCACCGAGTAGATCTAGATTAATTATTAAATTAAAAAAAACTAAATAAAATTCAGTTCCCTTTTTAATAAAAATTTAATTATATTTTGATTAAATTTTATTTTATCAAGTTTCAATCTATTTGAATTACATTCAATGCATAGTATTATTTCTTTTTTTGTTAGATATACACAACTACCGTAAGGAGTTTTTTTGCATTTTTGTTTACAATAATCGCATTTCCTCATATAATTTATTTTTTATAATTTATTTTATTTTTTTTCATCCATTTCTCAAATACTAACATTGCTTTTTTCATTTCACTATTTTTGTGAGGATGATATTTTGCTCTATAATACATAGTTATAACTACTTGTTTTTGGTAAGTTAAACTTTTCTTTTTTATTTTCTTCAAAGTATCTTTTGCTTTTTTTTCATCTTTAAATCCAAGTCCTTTAATAGTAGTCTTAGGATTTTTATCTGTGTATAATTCATTATTTCCCATATACTCAATATTAGATATAAAACAAAAACACCCATACCACTCATTTTGTTCGAAACATTGTTGTTAGATAATAAATTGATAAATATAAACTTAAATAATGTTGAAGTTTATATTAAATGTTACCTGACGAAATAATACAATATATTTCATCCTATACTAATAATAAATGTCATACTTGTAATAAAAAGATACATATTATTGAAGATTACATAAAATATCATAATTTACTATTTTGCTCTAAAGATTGTTTTAATCATAATTAAAATTTATGATTTGGTTTGTATATCATTTTATATTTCTGATTTTTTTCAATAAATCCCATTATTGTATTTACAAATTCACTACCTCCTTTCATTTGTTCGGGTTCTTTCTTTACTTTTTTATTTTGATTAAAATATTTATATGCAAGTCTTATTAAATCATTATGCCCTATTATTATAAATGATTTCTTTTCATTATTGCTTATATTTACAAGTGAATTCGCCATTCTTTGAAGTTCTTTATCATATGTAGTATCTTTAATATTTGAACCAATTATTTTTGTAATATAATTTTTATATCTTTTTTTCAAGTTAGCTGGTTTCATTTTTTTATCAATAAATACTTTATTAATATTTAATTTATTACCATTAAATTCAAAATCATGATAATCAGGGAACCATCCTGACTCTCCCAAATCATATACAATTATTAACTTTAATTGATAATTTAATTTTCTTTTTACTACTTCAATCAATTGGATAGCTGATTGAATACATCTTGTAAATGGAGAACAATATATATGCTTAATTTTTCTTTCATTTAATGCCTTCGAATTTTTTAATAATTCATATGCACCTTTTTTTGCAAGTTTATATCCATATTCACTTAATGGTGTATCTAATTTATTTTCTTTATATCTTGGATGTTTTTTCCACCCAGGTTCATAATCTCTACGATGACTATGCCTTATTATCCAAATTTCCTTTGACATATATAATATAATTTATTATTTATTTATATATGAAAAGACAAATAGAAAGTAGAGCAAATCAATTAAAATTATCTAATCATCATGATACAAAAAAATTAGGTAAAATAATTTTAAAGTATAAAAATAATTTTAATTGTTACTATTGTTTAGATACAACAAAAACTTGGAGACCAAGAAACCATCAATTTTGGTCTAGTTGGGATGGAAGAGGTAATTATGACATTATGAGATGTAGGTTTTGTAGTGATGGTGGATGGGCTAGTTGTTCACGTAATAATAATATTAGTCAAAATGGTATTAAGATTTTTAGAATAGGTAACGATAATGTTGAAGATCGTATAAATGAATTGCGAAAAATATACAAAAAAAAGATAGAAGAACCAGATGCTGAATGGATTCTTTATGAAAAAAAAACTAAATTTAAAAAAACAACATTTACTGAAATGAATGTTAATGTTGGGAAATTAGCACAAATTGTTATGAGTTCTATCAAATTACATGGTGGAGACTTAACTGCCATTGCAACACTCGCAAAAGAACTTACTATAGAAATGAATTCAACATTATGTAAAGAAAATGATCATGTTGAACTTATAAAACAAGAAAAAAATGAGAAAAATCAAACTGTTTACTTGATAATGCGACTTGAAAAAAGGAAAAAAGATAGAAATGTATTAGGTAAAGTTTTCAAAAAAAGAAAATATACATTTTTTATGAAATACATGATATTAATACCAGAGAACGATATAGCTAAAAAAAAATGTATTGAATTAATGAATGATAAAATAGAAAATAGAATTGATAATTATGATATATAATTATTTACAATATAATCGTCTATAGTACTTCATTGTTTCTTTTGATACATATTCTGGTTTGTTATATTCAAAATTTTTTACTGATAATGATAATTTAAATAAAAACATGGATAAATCGTTTGTATTGTATTCTTTTAATTTTTCTTTTACAAAATCTAATGTTCTTGGATCTTTTTTATAAATTTTATTTAAATTTAATTTGATATTACCTTTCTGTTCATTGATAAATAAGCATTTTAACATATGAAATTTTGATTCAAAATCATATTTTTGATTAGGATATTTACCTAATATTTTGTAATTATTAAATAATTCTTTATTATTTTTTGAAAATAGCACTACTTGATATGCTGATGGTATTACTCCATCTGGTAATTTTTTATCATACAACTTTAATAATTCTATTGTTTTATAGTAAGAATTTTCAAACGTGCCATATCTATATAATAAACTCTGTAATATTTTTGTATACGTTTTATTTAATTGAATGTTCAATCTTTCAATATTATAATTTCTTAATGCTAATATAATTAAGATTGCAGTTTGATGATCTTTTTCAAATGTGGCCTTCTCAGCTAATTTTAAATAAAATCGAATATTATTTTTTACCTGATGTAATGTTAATTGTTTTTCACCATTACTTAATATTAACATAACAATATTTATAACTGCATTTTTCATTAAATCAAATATTTTTTTTGGATCTTTATCTATGTAAGATAATAACTTTATTGATGCATTTCTCATATTTTCTTTATTATTTTTTAAACTTCTATCAAAATCTGTTGTTATAAAATCTAAAAAAATTTTTCTAAGGTTAAATTTTTTTTTTAAACCTATTGATCCTGTAGTTTTTCTTCTTTCTTTCTGTTTATTTTTAGGAGATAGTTCAGACCAACTGTTTTTTGATATTAGTAAATGATTTTTTGGTGAATATAGCTCACTTATTGATAATAAATCTCTTTCAACTGAAGATAATGTTCTTGATCTTTTAATCATTTATATAATAAATAAAATTGATTTTTTACCTAAGCGCAATTTAAAATCAAAAAATATATTTTTTTAATATATGGAAATATTAGTACCGATAATAAATTGGATAATAGTTTATATTTTAATAAAAACATTCTATAAAAAATATTTCAGGAAACATATAAATAATACATTTTATTCTTTATCAATTAATTATTTACTTTTAATTAACTTTATAAAAGATATGATTATATTTTTTATTACAGTAATAATATTTTACAATGGTCTTGAGCTTGAACAAATATTTCCGCAAAATTTATTTCAATTAATGAATTGGTGTTTAATATTTATAATGTCAAAATCAATTTTTGAGTTATTTATGTGTATGATGGCTAAAAATTTTTCACATAAAATTGATAATATAGCTATTCATATTCAAAAGTATGTACAAGGTTTTACAGTTGAAAAATCATTATTTCGTAGTTTATTATCGATACCATGGATAATTGTAACATATATTATTTATCATTATACTTAATTTAAAAAAATAATTATTTAATTTTATATATGACTGAAAAATCTGATGAAGAACAAATTAAAGAAATTGTACAAGATATGTGCAATGTTGATTATAAATTAGGAATGAAACATATGCATAAAGATTGTGTATTTGTACGTCCATCTGGAAATCCATTAAATATGGAAGGTTGGGAAGCAATGATGACCAATAAAGATGTAAATGTAGAATCAAATGACCTTGTAAGTGTCAATAGACTTAAAGTTTGTGGAGATATGGCATATGTATGTTATACTTCTCATGGTAAGTTTAACTATAAAGGTACACAAAATGATGATGTAGCAGTATTATCTAGCGTATTACAGAGAGTTGATGGAAAATGGGTGGTTGTTTTTGGACAAAGATCTACTGGTAGAAAACCATCAGAAGATCCTCCTAAATTTTAAGATTAAATTATAACTGCATTTTAAAATTGTTATACAGTTTTAAAAACATTGAAAAAGATTTAAATAGATATAAAATATATTTAGATATATTATATTATGCAAAATTCAAATCTAGACCCTATATTAGATTCTACAAATTTTAGAATGACATTCTATCCAATTAAATTTAGGGATATTTATGATGAATATAAATCTCAATTAGCAGCTATATGGACTGTTGAAGAGGTCGATTTATCAGAGGATAGAGATGATTGGGAAAAAAAACTAAACGATGATGAAAGATATTTCGTATCAAATATTCTTGCATTTTTTGCATCATCAGATAATATCGTTAACATTAATTTAGTAACTAATTTTATAAATGATGTTCAAATTCCAGAGGCACAGGTTGCTTACAGATTTCAAGCTGCTATGGAGGATATTCATTCAGAAAGTTATTCACTTATGATTGATACATTTATACGTGATTATGAACAAAAAACTAAATTATTTAATGCTATTACAACTATCCCATGTGTAAAACAAAAAGCAGAATGGGCATTTAAATGGATTAATGATAAAAAAGCTCCATATTCAATTAGATTAATTGCATTCGCTATTGTTGAAGGTATATTCTTTAGTGGTTCTTTTTGTGCTATCTATTGGTTAAGAAACAGAGGACTTATGCCTGGATTGTGTAAATTTAATGATTTTATTGCACGCGATGAAGGTAATCATACACAATTAGCTTGTTTAATATACAATAACTATATTACAAATAAAGTTGACACTAATATGGTGCATCAAGTCTTTAAAGAAGCTGTTAATATTGAACAAGAATTTATTACTGAAAGTATTCCTTGTAATATGATTGGTATGAACAAAGAACTTATGTGTCAGTATATTGAATATGTTGCTGATAGGTTATTGAGTAAATTGAAATTACCACCTATATACAATTCTGAAAATCCATTTGAATTCATGGAATTAATTAGTTTACAAGGAAAAAGTAATTTCTTTGAAAGCAGACCTACAGAATATCAGAATGCTCATGTACTTAATCAAAATAAAGAATTTACACTTGAAGAGGATTTCTAAATAAAGATCAAATAAATTTATTTTATCTTTATCTATTTTAAAAGTTTTTTTAAATAATTTCTTAGTGTATCATAATCTATTTTTCCAGCATATTGTCCTAGTTCACCTTCATGATATATTCTTATATCTGGAATACCACCTACTTGAAATTTATCACCCCAATGTGGATATTTTGCTACATCAACATGAGTGAATTTTATATCACCCTCTTTAAAGTTTTTTTTTAATTTATTCCAAGTTTTTTTAAAAGTTCTACAATGTGGACACCAATTTGCACCAAAAAATAAAATTTGTGTTTTTGTAGTCATCTATATTATCTATTAGATTATTTATTTATAGATATCGTAGTTATAGAATCAGAATGATTCAATTGATAAAATTAATATTCAAATAATATTTATTCTGAATAATCCATACTTATATTATTATTACTAGCAGGATCGCCTAAGAAGAATTTCTCTAATTCAGTTTGTTGGTCTGGTGATGCTCCTGGTACAGAAATTGTCACTGGATTAGAACTATCATTTATTGTTGTTTCATAAGTATTTACTATTGTGTTAAAATTTGTAGTTTTAGTAGTTCCTGTTGTAAAGAAGTCTGTTACATTAAATGATGCATTTGCACCGAATGTTATTTCAGCAGCCCTACCAGCAATTATAAATAAATTAGCGAATGATGGATCATCACTTATTGTTACATTAATATTATCATCATCAGTTGATAAGTTACTGAAATTTGCACTTGCTAAATTAGCTGCTGTTGTGCTTGCTAAAGTTAGTGCCTCTCCTTCATCTCCTGAAACTACTGTAACAGTTGCCACACCTGCTAATGCATTTACTTCGTCATATGCTGGAGTACCTGTTACATATAATGTTTGATCTTCAGCATTATTAGTATCTGGTGTTGTTAATATTATTTTGCTATTTGCTGTAATTAATAATGATGTTAATTGTGCAGCTGTTCCAGTAAAGTCATGATCTACTTCTGATAATGTTACATTACCGGATGATTTACCACCTATAGTATATAATTGTACAACTGCAGTTGCATCAAATGATGTAGCATTTCCTTCATCTATATTTATTGGTACATCACTATCATCATTTGTTATTGTATCTATATTACCGTAACTACTTGCAACAAGATTAGCAAGTGTATCTGTTATGCTATGAAATGATATAGTACCTGATGTTTTTCCTGCAATTGTTACACCTTGAGCTACATTTGCTGTATCTGTTACTGTAATGGCTACATCTGGGTCAGCAGTTGGGAACACACCCATATCTCCAGTTGCATTACCACTTGTATCTGCATATTCTGCTGCAGTTCCTGATAAACCACCTGCAGAAAAATCAACTGTTGTTGCTTTTGTTGCATCTACAATTAATTTAGCATGAGCTGGTGAAGCTGCTGCTCCTGTTACAACTATTGTTAATGTATCAGTAGATGATCCAGTTAAATCTTTTAAAACTGTTGCAGCACCTTGTAATGTTGCTGTAACATCACCTGATGTAGCAGCTCTAATTGCATTTATATCTGCAGCATCTGTTATTGTATTTGTACCTGAAATTGTAACTGGTGGGTTTCTACCTGTAAATATACCATTTGCATTACCATTACTACTTAAATTACTTATAGAATCGCTTACTGATGTTAAAGTTATACTTCCATTACCATTTTTACCATCTATTGTATCATACTGAGCAACAGTAATTGCATCACTTACAGATACATCGAAATTAGTGTTTTGAGCATCCATTGCTGTTAAACTGGCTGTTATATCACCATTTGTTGCAGCAAAATCTGCTGCATTACCTTGTACAGTTCCACTTATTGTTACATCACCTGCTGTTTTTGCATTCAATGTATTAAAATTTGCTACACTAATTGTACCTGATACAGACATTGTAATTGGATTACTTGCACCAGTTGTTAAATTATTTAATTGTGTAAATGTACCTGAACCAATAGCACCTGTTACTGTTCCTGTAGTTGCTGCAATAATTGGATTTACATTTGTTGTAATATTTGCAGCAGCCACTGTATCACTAAATGCTAATTTTACACTAAACTTATTATTATGTGCATTTAAATTTTTCAATAAGGTTGATGTTCCTGTGATTGTATTTGCTCCACCTGATGTACCTGTTAGTGCTGCTAATGCAGTTACTGTATTTAATGCAGTTACATCATCTGCTGATGTCATTGTTGCATTTGCATTTATAACTAATGCAGTTGAATTACTAGTAAGATGATCTTTTAATGTAGATAAGTTTGTGCTTAATCCTGAACCATTTGTTAATCCTGCAAATGAATCACTTATTCCACTTGATAATGTTATTGTAGAAGCAGATGTTTTATCTGTTGCAGTTTTACCTTGTGCTGCAGTTACTGCATCACTTACTGTTAATGTAATTGGATCTGATGTTGTTGTATTTAAACTTCCAACATTTGATTGTCCTCCTGATATTGTTGCTGTTACTGTACCTTTTGTACTTGCTTTAACTTTATTTACTTGTGCAAGTGTTGTTGCATCTAATGTCACACTATTATCTGAAATTGTTACTGTAAATGTATCTGTTTCACCATGTCCTGTTAATCCATTACTTGCATCACCTAAATGAGCAGCTGTACCTGTAACAGCACCTGAAATAATTCCAGTTGTTGCTCCTTTAACTGCATTTAATTTAACTACTCCTGCTGCATTTAATGTTACTGTACCTATTGCTACTGGTATACTACCTCTTCCTGTAAATATACCATTTAAGTTAGTTCCATCATGTAGATTATCAACACTATCTGTAATACTTGTTAATGTAATTGCACCTGCTGTTTTTCCATCAATTGTATTAAAGTTTGCAACTGATATTGTATCTGTTACAGCAATAGCCATTGTATCATTTGTACCATCTGTATTTAATACTGGATTTGTAATATAATTTGCAGTTGTACCTGTAATAGAACCTGTTAAATTACCTGATGTTCCAGCAACTAATAATCTTGATTGTGCTACAGTCATAGCTGCGCCTGTATGTGTTATAGCTACATCTGCATCTTTTGCAATAACTGCTGATAAATTTGCACTTAATGCATTACCTGAACCAGATTCTGAAAAGTAGTCACTATTTGAACCAGTTAATCCAGATGAAAAGTCAATTGCAGTACCTCCTGTTTTGCTAGTTGCATCTACACATACTTTTGCTTCTGATACAGTTGCTGCTGATGTTTTAACAGTAATTGATAAATTATCTGATGCTGATGTATCTAGATTTGATAATACTGATGGAATACCAGTAATTGTTGCTGTAACTGAACCTGTTGTTGTACCTCTAATTGCATTCAATTGAGTAACATTTGCAGCTACTGCATCAGTTATTGAATCTGTAATTTCTATATTTGCACTTGTAGCATGTGCTGTTGTATTTGTTAAATTACTATGAGCTGCATTATTTGTTAATAAGGATGCAAAAGAATCTGATATACCTGCTGACAATGTAACAGTTGATACATTAGTTGCTCCTGTAATTGTATTACCTTGAGCTGCTGTTACAGCATCCGATACAGTTATTGTTAATGCATCTGTTTGTCCTGTTGATAAATCATCTAATTGAGCAGCTGTACCTGAAATAGTACCTGTAACTTGTGCACTTGTTTTTGCTGCAATAGCATTTAAATCTGCTACATTTGCTCCACCTATATCTGTATCACTAAATTCAACTGTTGATGTTGCTGCAACTACTAATGTTGCGCTATCAACTAATGCAGGTGTTAATTGTGCTAGTGATCCTGAAATATCTAATGCATTTGTTACTGTTACTACTCCAGTTGTTTTACCACCAATAGTAGATAATACTGTTGCTGCTACATCTGTTCCTGTTGAATCATTTATTGTTACTCTCATATTTGGAGTCTTTCCTACTATTGTATCAAGATTTGCATATGCAGGAGTACCTGCTTGTAGATTTGCTAAACTATCTGATACACCATCTGCTATAAATAATGTACCTGTTCCTATTACTCCAACAATTGCTGCACCTTGAGCTGCTGTTACTGTTCCATTACCTGATGTTACAGTTACATTTATATTATCTGCACCTGCATTATCTGTTACATTTGTTAAATGTGTTGAAATCCCTGTTCCAGATACTAAATTTGCTGAAGAATCTACTATTCCTCCTGAAAATGTTACATTTGCTGTTGTTGCTGCTACTATTGAATTACCTTCTGCTGCTGTTGCATCATCTGATACTGTTAATACTAATCCATCTGTATTAGATGCTGATAAACCTGCTAATACTGCTGCTGTTCCTGTTATAGAACCAGAAACATTACCTGATGTTGCAGCTCTAACTAAATTAATATTGGTTTCTGATGTTATTGTTGCAGTTGTTAATGCTACTGCAATTGTACCTGCTACTGCTGCATGAGCACTTCCATTATCTACTAAATTATCTATAGCATCTGCTAATGATGCAACTGTTATACTTCCATTTCCATTTTTACCATTAATTGCATCATATTGAGCAATATTTGTTGCATCTGATGTTGTTACATCAAAATTAGTATTCTGTGTATCTAAAGCAGTTAAGCTTGCTGTTACTACTCCAGCTGTACTTGCAAATTCTGCTGCTGTTCCGCTTACACCACCACTTACTGTAATATCACCTGCTGTCTTTGCATTTAATGTATTAAATTGAGTTACTGTAATCTCATCATTTACTGTTACTGAAATAACATCACTACTAGCTGTTGTTAATGTATTTTGAGTTGCATAGTTTCCTGCTGCAATAGTTGCTGTTACTACACCACCTGTTGAACCTGCTACACTATTTACTTGTGTTATTGTTGGTGTTCCACTAATTGTTACAGCTAATACATCATTTGAATCTATATTACCCATTCCTGCTGCTAATGTTGCTCCATCAGTTGAAGTAATTGTACCTGTTATATTACCTGCATTTGTTACTCCTGCTAATGCATTCACTTTATCAATTGCACCTGTTCCAGATGATATTTCAAGAGGTGTTGATGCACCTAATATTACTTTTGTTTCTGCAGTTACTAATGCTGCTGTTAATTCTGCTTCTGTACCTTGTATCTTTGTTTGTGCATTAGTAACAGTCACATTACCAGAAGTTTTACCACCAACGGTTTGTAATACACTTGCTTCCAGTGTTGTTGTTGCATCTGATATTGTTATTACTACATCTCCATCTTTAGCTACTACTTTATCTAATGCAGCATATGTATCTGCAGATAAATTACTTGTTGTATCATCTAAACCACCTGCTGAAAAGTCTACAGTTCCTTTAGTAGCATCACATATAGCTGCTCCATGTGTTACTGAAGCTGCTGCACCTGTTACAGTTATATTTAATGTATCTGTTGTTGATGCTGTTAAACCTTGTAATATAGCTGCAGTACCTGATATAGTACATGATACATCACCTGTTGTTGCTGCTCTTATTAAGTTAATATTTGTTACATCAGTTATAGTAGCTGCATCTAATGCTACATCTAGTGAACCTGATACTGCTGCATGAGCACTTCCATTATCTATTAAATTATCTATTTCATCTGTTAATGATGCAACTGTTATACTTCCATTTCCATTTTTACCATCAATTGCATTATATTGTGCAATATTTGTTGCATCTGATGTTGTTACAGCAAAATTTGTATTTTGTGCATCTAAAGCATTCAAACTTGCTGTTGCTACTCCAGCAGTACTTGCAAATTCAGCTGCTGTTCCGCTTACACCACCACTTACTGTAATGTCACCTGCTGTTTTTCCATTTAGTGTATCAAATTGTGTTACTGTAATCTCATCATTTACTGTTAATGTAATAACATCTGTTGCAGTTGTTGTTAAAGTATTTTGAGTTGCATAATTTCCTGCTGCGATAGTTGCTGTTACTACACCACCTGTTGAACCTGCTACACTATTTACTTGTGTTATTGTTGGTGTACCACTTATTGTTACAGCTAATACATCATCTGTATCTATATTACCCATTCCAGCTGCTAATGTTGCTCCATCAGTTGAAGTAATTGTACCTGTTATATCACCTGCATTTGTTACTCCTGCTAATGCATTCACTTTATCAATTGCACCTGTTCCACTCATTGTTAAATCAGATGAACCTCCAAGTACTACTTTTGATGCAGCAGTTATTAATGCTGCTGTTAATTCAGATTCACTACCAGAGATTGTTTGTCCATTTGTTAATGTTACAGTTGCTCCTGATTTTCCACCTACTGATGATAAATCTGTTGCATTCACTCCTCCGGTATCACTTAATGTTATTGTAATTTGATCATTATTATCTGTATTTAATAATTTACCGTTTGTAATATCAGTTGCAAATGTTGCTGTTACAACACCACCTGTCTTAGTCTTTACTGTATTTAATTTATCTTTTGTTATTGTTCCAGATAAAGTTATTGCAAGGACATCATTTGAATCAGTATTACTTAAAGCTGTTATATTATCAACATCTGTTGAAGTAATTGTACCTGTTATATTTCCTGCATTTGTTACTCCTGCTAATGCATCTACTGCTCCATGTGCACCTGTACCACTCATTGTTA
>Ga0163109_10000494_pt1 | contig 31645 bp, 37 predicted proteins | sample CRUFie1St13metaG_FD_108704 | JGI IMG/M metagenome (GOLD analysis project Ga0163109, IMG submission 108704) | Marine microbial communities from the Costa Rica Dome - CRUD Field 142mm St13 metaG | ecosystem: Environmental > Aquatic > Marine > Oceanic > Photic zone | place: Costa Rica: the Eastern...
AAATAAATTATTATACATATATAATAATTTAATATATTTATTTCGAAATATACAAATCATTAAAATAGTTATTAGTCAAGTCTGATAAAATATTATTGAAATTTATATCTATTTTACCTTCGTACTCTTTATTTGTTTCGTTAATTTCTGTATTTTCTAGCATATTGGTATCCATTCTTAGCTTACACATACCAGTACCTCCATTAATACTTTGACCTGTCATAATTCTAGCTGATACACTTCGCATAAAATCTTTTTCATTAAAAATAGCAGCATCTCTTAATTGATCAATTGTATTTTCAAATGATGCTCTTCCTAAAGGATCAGTATCTAATTTATTTATTCCATGTCTATTCATTGAAACAAGACTACCTGTATAACACATATTATCTGTTAATACAGCATAATGATGAAAATTAATTTCTGAATTAAATACAGTTCTCATTTCTTTTAATAGACTATTTCTAGCTGCTTCAATACCGAAAGTTTTATAAATTTCATATACATTATTACAAGCTGTTCTTTGTAAATCTATTCCTCTCAAATATCGAATATTATGTAAATCAATACCATCTGTTTGAAACATAAACTCCTTTTTCTTGTAAAATCCATCTTCATTTAAATTGATAGTATTAACTTCTAGAAGATCATTGATATCTTTAATACTATTGAATCCTTTAATAACAAACTCATTCATAATAAGTGATTTAATTTTATCAAATTTTTCTATTGAATACTGATTTAAATTCATTCTTATATGAATAACAGGATTTTCATCTCCATCTTTATTACTAATAATACAAATATTGTTAACTTGATTCAAAATGTCTTTTTCTTGTCTTTTTAAACCCTTCATATCCATGACTTTATTTTTCCAAAATTTAATAAATAATATCTTTAATTCAAGCATATTAATTGATTTATCTAATAAAGATTCTTTATCTAAAATAAATCTGTAAAGTAATGGTAATTTTTCAATATCCATTTTCTTTTTCATACTAAGGAATAATGGATTGCTAACTTTATCTAAAACAGTTTTACTATTAGAATTTTTTGGTAAAGGATCATAAATTAGTTGCACTCTTTTAGTAATATCGTATAAAGATGTATATTTTAATGCAGACCTTAATTGTAATACCTTTAATTCATTAGAACTTATTGACTCAATTGCATATATATCCATAATTGGAGATTTGATATTTTTGTTAACATCTATTAACTCCTTAAATCTTGGAACACCCTGAATACCAGAATTGCCACTACCTGTAGCATGAAAAGTATTTAAAGTTAATTGTGTTGTTGGCTCCCCAATATGTAGAGCAGTCAAAGCTCCTACCATTTCTCCAGGTGGAACCATAGAATCATTAAAAGCATTTGTTATCTCTTTTATAATATAATCAAAACCATCTTTTGATAGCTTATGATCTAAAATACATTTTTTAGGATGTAAATAATCCATTAAAATAATTTTTAATACTAATTTATTTGTAGTACTATGTTTTTCTTTCATATTACTTTTATCAGTTTTTCTTCTAAAAATTAATTTTGTTTGATCTAACTTCAAAGTATTTTCAATTTTATCTATTATATATTTAGGAAATAAATCATCTGATGAATTATAATCAGTTTTTGCTTCTAAAATTATTCTTTTTATATCAAATGGTAATTTGAAACTATTTGGAGCTGCTCTGTAATTCAATTCAGATAAAATTATACTATTTCTAAGTACATTTAATTTTTCTACTAACTCAGAATTAAAATCTTTTAGTAATTTTGATGTTGCTGATAATCCATCCTTACTTTTCTTCAAAATTTTCTTTAAATTTTTATCTGGAATATTTAAATTCTTTAATAAATCAGAATTTTTCTCTTCAAATGAAGGAATGCTATGTTTTACTAATTTTACATGGTTGTAATTACATCCAGCATAAATAATTTGAATTATTTGATTTGTAGCAGTTCTTACTGTACCATCATTTGCCACATGAATATCTTCACAACCTTTAACCATTTTTCTTTGAATATATCCAGAATCAGCTGTTTTAATTGCAGTATCAATAATCCCTTCTCTCCCAGCCATGTGATGAAAGAAAAATTCTTCTGCTGTTAAACCTTTTAAATATGAATTTTCCACGAATCCACGTGCTTTGCCAGAATCATCATCCTGATGAAAATGTGCTAGAGATCTATTATAAACTTTCTTTTCAATTCTATTATTTAAAAATATGGATTGACATAGTGAAGCCATAATCTCGTGTAAATTTGTTTTACTACCTTTTGCTCCAGAATTTACTAAAACAAAAAAGTTGTTATCATCATTTAAATATTTCATAATAATTTTAACAACACTATCCTTAGCTTTTAAATTAAACATACCTTTCAATGTTTCCTCCAATACATCTAAATCCATTATTTCAGGATTATTTTCTACTTGTGTTACCAAATTCATAGCTTCAACTTTTCTTTTCTCTAAAAATAATTCAACTTCATCAATTGCTTGTTTTGATAAAACACAATCACCCAATCCTACTGAAAATCCCCTATTGTATAAATATTGAATTGCCATACGTTGAACATTATATAAATAATCACTTGCTGCATCTGGACCTAATTTGTTCCAAATTTTGGATATTATAGTTTTGTTCATTTTTTTGTCAATAACACCTTCAAGAAGATTCCCTTTTAATATTTTTAAACCTCCTTGATTTATTGTTATATTATTATCTAATATTGCACTGTATAAACTATTATGACTGTATTTTTTATTTTTCTCTATCTTATTTGATTCTTTTCTAGAAAAATATGTATTCATATTCATAAAATCTTTCCAACTTAAATTTGTTTTATCTTTTGATAGTAAATATGTACCAAGACGTATATCTTGTACTGGTTCAATTATTACTGAACCAGATCGAGATGATACTATATGATTCTTTATATTTGCTATCATGTCTAACTCAACCATTGTTGGATATGTTTGAGGTACATGTATGTTCATTTCGTCTCCCGACGATATCCCCAAGGTTTCCCAGAGGGTCGGACTGTATCTTAAGCCAGTTCAGATTGGTTAAATCATCATTACTAACCAACACCCGTTCAGTCTCTGAACGCTTCTCATATCCTATCATAACGGACTTAGAGAATTACGCTGCGGATCATCCAATCATCTAACATTATTACCATTGGGTACGGCTATTAACCGTGTTCCCTCAAAATATTTCTACTAAGAGGTGGTAGTTAGATGCTCTAAGGAGTTTCCCGCATCAAGGTGTTTCGCCATTTTAAGTTTTTTTAAAAATTTTAAAGCAAACTCTTTACTTTCATTAAGTGAAATATGCACTCCACCAAAATCTGCTTTTTTACCATCTATATATACATACCAACCATATTGCTTCTTATTACGATTTAATGGTTTTATGTATTTTTCTAAATTATCATCAATATAATTCACATCTTTAAATCTATCTAATTTTTTATCTTCAAAATATTTTATAACACCTTTTGAAACACGTATTCTACTTTCTAATGTATGTCTAAATACATTACCACCTGTGTTTAAATTATATCCATTTGGAAATAAAGTGTTACATTTTTTAATATAATATTTTTCTAATAAATCAGCTTTATCTATTTTACATGTATCTAATAATACAACTTGAAAATTTTTTTTACCATATTTTCTTATTGCATTATTTAAATAACAGCATTGATTTTTTTTATTTGAAAAAGCTTCTGAAATATGACAACGAAATCTTCCATATATTCCGTATGGTCTATATTTTTTATGATTTAAAATATGTGATACTGCTTGACCAACATAAGATTTATTATTTTTTAAATTTATTATTTTATAAATTTCACAATATCTTTTTGTTGCATCATCTAATATTTTATTACTTAAATTCATTTATTATTTATGATAATTAATTTTTAAATTACTTAATTGACTAGGGGGTAACACCCTTTTTAGGCCCCCTGTTTTCGACAGAGTTTATCGAAATCAGCATTATAAGGTGGAGTATTCATTACTGAAAACCCAAATGTATTTATTTCATCATTGTCAAATATTTTTGCCTTGTGACACATCATACTCTGTTTGTGTAAAGATGGTTGACGATTAAATAATATTGGATCTCCATTTTGTAAATGACGATCTACTACATCACCTAATTGTAATTTATAAGGTCTACTTCTATACCTTAAATCAATTCTACGAACATTTTTTGAATTCCTAAATTTTCTTGGATGAACAAAATTAGCACCAGGCCATTTATTTCTACTATTATTCACTAAACCTTGTAAATAATCTATATTCTCCGGTATTACTACCTCAGGTATAGTTAAATTCATAGCAATCTTTCTTGGTATTCTTAATTCATCTTGACGTAAATTTGGATCACCAGTAATTACAGTACGTCCGCTGTAATCTACACGTTTGCCCATTAAATTACCACGAAGTCTTCCTGTTTTACTTTTTAACCTTTCTGTTACTGATTTTGTTGTTTTACCACCAGCTTTTATTTCTGATGGAGGTAATGCATTTGAACCATTATCTTGAAATGTTGCTACTTGGTATTGTAACAATTCCCTGTTCTCATTTATCCACTTAGATTTTTCACCTTTTATTCTATCTTTATCTTTTTGCTTTCTTATTCTTTCATTCGCTTTTACTATATCAGAAAGCTTATGTGTTAATATATTTTCGTAAGTATTTGATGCCAAAATATTCTGTCTTACCGATGGTCTAATAATAACAGGTGGAAATGGAAAATGAGTCATTACTAAATCAGAAGGTTTATGTAATTTAGGATCCATACCTAATATTACTATATCCTCATCTGAAATATTTCTTAAGATATCATAAGCAATTCTTGGTGTTATTACTTCACGTATCTTCTTTTTTGTCTCTCCACCTTCACCTTCAACATTATCTAATGTTACTTCAGCTACTAAACTCACTGTTCCTGTTTTACTCCTGTCATCTTTAATCTTCGGTACTGGTTGTTTTGTTTTTGAATTTACAGTTGTTATTTTTTGAGATTCTTTTTTTACTAAATTAAAACGATGTTTACCCTTTTTCTGATAAATTCTCTTCATTAATTCTTTATTTTTTTTATCAATTAGTAATCTACTAGTACGTAAATCTACACATGATAATATTTTTTTTACTGTTGGTAAATAAATTATATTATATACTGGCTCCTCTAACTTCATATGAGCAAAATGACCAGGACAATTTATTGAATTCTGACCACATGTTGCACAATCTAAATGACGCTCTGATATACCCATCCTTGGATCTACTAATCCATTCCGTCTAGGTTCTGAATTCTCATAACTATCAGCCAACGTTATACCATTTGGATCTTGCTCTACACATGAATTTAATAATATTTCTCTATTTCCAAAAACTGAAAATTGTATTTCTTTGATATTTAATATATCACCATCATAGTTTTTTGACATGTTTAATATATATTACTAATTATTTTCTTAAATAAAAATATAATTAATTCAATTTTTATAGATTAAGAATCAGAATGATTCAATTGATTATCTACGATTATCTATCAATGAATATTCTCGGTCGAGGACTTGCTCTCAGAACCGAAGGTTCTAAGGTGAGAATCGTAGATTCTAATCCTAACTCGCTGAGTGAGTTATACGATTAAGTCGTATTGACAAAGAATATTTATAAAAAAACTTGTCTCTATAACAAAGGTTAAATATGACCATCACAGAATGTCATTAACTTATTTTATTTTTGTATTTATTCGATTCTTCTTTATTTAATGAATTTTGAAAATTTTTCTTATAATAAGCATTTTGTATCATATTTAAATGTGGACAAACATTTTCTTCTGTTGGTTGTGATGCTTGAATTTCTCTAAGACGACTCCAAAATTTCAGTGAATTTTTTATTACTGTTTTTGATTTATTCATTTACTAATTATTAAGTAAATAAATATATATTTTTCAATTTATTATTTAAATATTAAGTACCTATATTATTATTTAAATGACTGAAAAAAATGAAGAAAACCATAAATTAAATGATAAGTTTGTATTATGGTATCATCATGAACAATCTAATTGGAAATTAGATGGTTATAGACAAATTTATACAATTGAATCTATTCATGATTATTGGACATTATTTAAAAATATTAATATTTTAGGAGGCATTACAGCTTTACATTTTTTTTTAATGAGAAAAGGTGTAACACCTCTATGGGAAGATGAAAAAAATAAAAATGGTGGTTGCTGGTCCATTAAAGTAACAAAAGATATGGCATCTAATATATGGGAATTATTATCAATATTGTTAATTAGTGAAGAAATATTAAATAATGAACAAGATTCCAATTTTGTCAATGGTTTATCTATATGTGTAAAAAATAATACAAGTGCAATTATCAAAATATGGATATCTAATAATTCTAATAATTCAATTAAAAATCTTAGTAAAAAAATAAGAGATAAGTTTGGATATAATATTATTTATAAACATAATAATCCTGAATATTAATAAATATATTTATCGAATAAATATATTTATTCAATTGATTTCTTTCCAATTATAATATAAATTTAGCTATGTTTTTTAAATATTTTTAAAGAAGCACCATTTAATTTTGAAACAAATTCACCTGTTTTTACTAAAAAAGTTTTGTAAATTTGTTTTAAATCTGTATCTTCTTGAATTAAGGATAATTTTCTAAACATAATAATCTGTCTATGAAATTTTCTGTAAAGAAATGATAAGTAAAATAAAAATGTTTCAAAACGCATACTATCTAACATTTTTATTTTTAATAATGGTATGAAATGCTTAACATTATACATAGGATTTTTCCTCTTAAGATAATTAGGATTTTCTTTTAACATATTTTTAATTGATTTTAAATTAAATGTAGTATGTTCTCCTTTAGATAACATTATTTCCATGAAAATAAATTCAGATAATTTAAATTCCATATTTGTATTTAATAGTTCATGAATAATATCTTTTAATAAGATTATATCCTCTTTTGTTAGAACAAATTTCTTTTTAATTAATAATTTTTTAAACATACCAGGAAAGAATTTCTTATTTAAATACTGAAAATAAAATTTTATTGGTTCATATAATTCTTCCATTTTTGATTTACTCAATTTCATATATAAGTCTTTCTTAAAACTTTCATATTGTTCTGAATCAAAAAACTGTCCTAAAATGATTCTATCTGTTATTTCTTTATTTTTTTTTATATCCGAAATTAAACCATTTACAAATTGTTCAAATGTTTTTTGAAACAATTCAATATTAGTTTTAATTATTCTATATATACGTTTATTTAAACTTTCATTATAATTTTTTCTATTTACTTTCATCATATTTAATAATTCATTTGTAGATGTCGATGACTTACTACCCTTTTTTTTTGAATTTGTAGCCTGTGTACCAAATCTTTCTAGTTTATTTACTTCCCTATAAGAAAAATCTTCATCATAACCAAATATTATAGTCTCTGAAAAAGGTAAAAAAGCTAGTGCAAAAAATGATACAAATATTATTATAAAAATTTCTTTATTCATCTATATTATAATAAATAAATAATTTATAGTAAAAGTACAATTATTATAAATTATTTTATTAAAAATTTAAACATGGACAACATTTTCTTGTAACAATTAATGTTGTCCCTAATAATTCTAATGACATATCTATTAATTTTTCCTGATCTGGTAACAATGGAACTGATTCTTCTAATTTTACATAATTTACTTCAACTAATAATCTTATAATTAATAGTTTTATAACTTCCTTCATTGTTTGATTATCTATTTTAATTTTTGGTTTATTATTAAGTATTAATGTAACAATACAAATTAATGTTGGTATATCAGTGGTATCAATTTTACCATCTTTAAGTACATCATTTTTTATTTTATCTACACATTCTTCTATAAACTCAGTGTTTTCAAAAATTTTATTAACAATATTATTTATTGTTTGGTCCTCTAAAAGATCTTTAGCAGATAACATATATATATACTTTTACAGAAAAAATATTTTTTTTTATTTCTATTTTATAATATAATGAATTATGTTGATATAATACGTATCGCTGTTATTGCTTTTATATTATATAAATTACTAAATTTACAAAAAGAAACATATAATCCACTTTTACTTAATAAAGGTGATAAAAGATTTACAAAAGTAAAAGATAAACAAAATTATAAAGCGAATGACTACAAAGAAAGTATTTATTCTGAAGAAATTGAAGAAATGGTTAAAAAAGGTGCTGAAGCAGGTACAAATAAAAAAACCAAATTTAAATTATATAGATCTCAAAAACCTGATAATATTGATAATCCAGTTATGAATAATTTTGCACTTCATGAAGTTTTTGACAATACAGGTGATGTATTTTTAGATAAAAAACATAAACCAATAAAAAATGAAAACAGTGAATTACTAAATTTAAGACCTTCGTATTCTAATGGTAAATGTATTGGTGAAGTTAATATTAAAGACATTCATCGTAAATTAACTGAATATAAATTTGAAAAATTACAAGTAGCAAACAGTAATATGCAACATACACAATCAAATCATAATGGCATTGAAAGTTTTACAAGAGATCATATAAAATATGTGAATGATAATGAAATGACAACAGGAAATTTACCAGGTGCTAAATTTAATGCATTTGATTCTGATTTACAAAACATAGAAAGTGTGCAAAGCTATTATCAAAATATTGGTAGATAATCTATGATTATCAATTCAATATAATAGAAAACGAAGATTTCTATAATATTGAAAATAATTAACTTAAAAATAAAAAATTATAATAAGTAAAATGTATTTTTCCAAAATTAAAAAGGTTACATTTGGAAAAAATATAGCCTTCAAAATAAACGATTTTAAACACATAAAAGCTATTATTACAAATCTATATCAAAAGTTAGATTGTAATAGATACAATTATATAAGAGTTACTAATAAAGAAGATTTAAGTTATATAAAAATAAATAGTTATCTTGTAGCACCTAATTTTTCTGGTAAGGAAGCATTCTTTTTCTTTTGTAAAGTAAATGGTACACATTATAACGTTATTATTTATAAAGAAGGATTGAGAGAAAAATTAGAAACACTGAATTTTAATTATATTACAATTTATAAAATTAAATTTAATGTACCAAATTCATATTATAATGGAACACTTTTTGATGGTGTTATTTTTAATAAGGGTTTTAGTACATACTTTATAATAAATGATCTAATAATTAATAATGGTAATTTAGTAGATGATAATCTAGAAAATAAACAAAATATAAGTAATAAATTACTTAATCATTTGAATAAAAATACAAATTTTATAGTTGTTATCAATAAATTTAATCCAATTTCTGATATTGAAGATTTATATTATGATAGAATAAAAAATTCTGAATTTGATATCAATGGTATGATTTTTGTTGATCCAAATAAAAATAATAGAATATTTAATATTTATTCTAATGAAATACACAGTAAAACTATTACAGGTATTTTTAATATGAAAAAATATACTTTAACTGATGTATATATTTTAGAATGTCTAGATAATGATAAAAATTTAGTTAAATGGGGTATAGCAAGAATACCTAATATGAAAAAAAGTTTATATTATCAAAATATTTTTAAAAACAAAGATAATATTAGTGTTAAATGTATATATAATCTTAAATTTAATAAATGGGAACCAATAGAAATTTTAGATACATATGCATATTCAAATTTTAATAATTTAAAGAATAAAATTCAGCAAATTATCTAAAAAAAACAATAATTACACTTACATTATCTCTTGAACCTCTTGCTATAGCTTCTTTTGCTAATAAGTAAGCAATATTATTTTGATTTTTTTGTTTATGATCTGATTTTAATTTTTTTGTTTTATCTAATTCATTTAAAACAAAATTAACTGCCTGTTGATTTTCAAACGCATCCCATAGACCATCACATGCTAATATTATAAATCTATCTCTATTATCTAATTCATATCTAAATATTTCTGGTATATGTGATACAAAGGGTTTTGTATCTAAATCTCCTAAAGCTCTTGACAAAGATAATCCCTCTATTCTAGGATCATCATTTGGTTCTTGAATTATTTTACCACCTAATTTTATAATTCTTTTTGTTTCATTATAATTATTTGGTTTATGATCTATTGTTAATGGTATAGCTATTGTTTTTTTATCACATTTTACTGCTCTACAGTCTCCTAAATTAATAACATATAATTTATGTTTATTATTTTCTTTATAATGGATTATTGACAATGCTGCTGTCCCAGTAGTATTTGCAATATTTTTACATTCAATAGTTAATTTCTTCTGAATATGAATATACATATTACAAATATGTTTTTGATAATCTTTCTTTTTATCTGATGGTTTTAGTCTACTTTTTGGAGTAAAATAATCTAAATAGTTTTTTTCTAAGTATTTCGATACTTCATTTCCTCCATGACCATCAAATACAGCATAAATATTTAACTTGTGAAAATCTTTTTTACTTCCATTTAAATTCTCAAATATTATTTCAGCATCTTCATTTGATTCTCTAAAACCTTGCAAAGAAGTAGATTGAATTATTACCATTCTATATATAGTCCTTGATATAAAAATTATTTATTAATAATTTATAGCTAAATTTTTCATTGTAAATTCAAACATATGATTATGATATATTCTACAATTTTTTACATCTTTATTAAAATTTTTACATTCTTTTTTATATTTACATCTCCTATCAAATATTGCTGCAGGAAATAATGCATTATTTGATTTACGAGGCAGTGTACCCTTTTCTGTTTTATGATAATAACATTGAACCCTACATAAGTTTATATTTGGTAAATTCCACCAATCAATTATTAAGCAACAAATGTTATGACCTATTTTCCAATATTCATCAATTTTACATAATTTTTGATAATTATGCTTGTTATTATCAGCTAATGATTTTAATTCAATTGCTTGTTCTAAGTTTATACCTCTATAAATCGTCTTTTTTTCTAAATATTCAACCCAATCTAAAAAATTACTATCATGTATTACTGCACCAGTTTCAAACATCTTTTTTAATGATGCTAGTAAAAAATGATTCTCAGGTAAACACCTACTTTTTGTAAATTCTTTTAAATATATTTCATTATATCTTTTATCTAATACTAATTTCAAAAATAATTTATCTGAAATTACAAATGTATTTTTATATTTTTTAATAAAACACCTACTACATAAATTTTTAAACTCTTTACTTTTAAAGAATTCTCCACATTCACAAGTAGCATCTTGACTGTGATTTTTATTTTTTAATAGTAAACTTGACATTTAATTAATCAAAATAGTATTATTATTTATTTTATCAATTTTATAGATAATCATAGATTAAGAATCAGAATGATTCAATTGATAATCTACGATTATCTATCAATTAATATTCATAGAATATTTATAGAAAACTTCGTTTTTTATTGATTAATATTTTTTAATATCCATATTAATTGACTATCTGATACCTTGTATTCCATATCACATTTTACTAAATATTTAGTAGGATCTAATCTCCATTTATATAAAATATCTCCTAATACTGACCAAACATTCTTATACTCAGAATTATTTAATTTCATTTCTAAAATTAATGCTTCATCATTACTAATAAATATCTTTTTACTATCTGTAAATATTTTATAATATTTTGACATTATTGTTATAATATAAAAATACTTTTAAATATATTCATAATTTAATTTTAATACATCTATCCATTTACAGTTACCATCATATTTTAATTTTCCATAACCACTTAAACAAAACATTTTTGATACTTTATTAATACCATATATTACTAGATCATGATAACATCCATCATCACTACAAATTGTAACAAATGTTATAAAACCTCGACTACCATCTTTTTTATAAACTCTACCAGTTGCTACTATCCCTTTAAATTTTGCGTATTTAATATTTTTGTTATTTATAATTGTAAAATTTTCACTTCTTGCACGTGTATGTTTTGCTGTCAGTGGTGTCCAATATTCTTTATAATACATATTTTCAAAAAATTTACCTACCCAAAATCCATACTTAAAATAATCATCTTTTTTATTTTTACTTACAATATCTTTTGTTCTTTTATTCATACTCTTTAGTTCATCATTATTACTGATCCAAGGTTTTTTACCTAAAGTTAATTTATAACCAGCTTTGTATGCTTCCCTAAAATGAACCCACTTCCTATAACTTGTATTACATTGATTTAATGTTGCTAACCAAAATTTTTTTGGATTATATACTTTGTTATAAGCTAAAGCATAAATTAATTTTGCATATGAATAAGCATGTGATTTACAAAAAGAATAATATCTTAATTGTTCCAATTTTGTTTTTATATCTTGTATCTCTTCATATGATAAGTTTTTTCTTTTAGTTCTCAATAATTTAAAAAATTCTTTTTTTTTTGCAATTTTGTTTTTTGAAAACGCTCTTCTGAAATTATCGGCATCTGATATTTTACAGTCTATTAATTTTTGAATATAAATAGTTGCATCATCATCAAAAATTATATATTTTGATCTTGTTTTCTCAGTTTTATACATTGTATAATCTTTTAAAAAAATAGATTTTTGATAATTTTTTGATGCTGCTGGTCTTATTAATGCTAATGCAATTGCAAGATCCTTTATACTATTGGGTTTTAATGTCATAAATATTTTTCTCATACCTCGTGATTCTGCATGTGTTATGCCAATATTATCACCATCTGCGAACAATTTAAAAACTTTATCATCCATTGGATAATCATCTATTGGTTTATTAGATATACACATTAGTTGACTAATTCCTCTATTAGATAGTACATCTATTTTTATCATACCTGCATCTTCTACCTGATCTTTATTCATCCAGATTTGAGTACCTTCAAATTTATTTTCATTCTTTTTCGAACCAAGCATAAAATTTTTCAAATATAAATTGTCTGGTACTTTATTTCTAAAAATAATTATTCCACCACAATGTAATGAATAACATCTGAAATTTCCTATTAATTTCTTTGCTATTTTCTTTACCTCTTCTATTATTTTTTTGTCATCAAATATATTCTCCAAATTATAATCTCTTGGTACAAATTTACGATACCCTTTTTGTCTTATTGCTTCCCTAAATGCTGATTTTTCAGCATACATTATATGATTTGATATTCTTGCTACTTGACCCTCCCAATTATTGAATATTTTTTTATATATTTCATCTCTTAGATGAGCAGGAAAATCAATATCTATATCAGGAATATCATCTCTTAATTCATGCATAAATCTAGATAATGTTATTTTTTCTTTTATAGGATCTATATCAGTTATACCTAATAAATAGCATAATAAACAAGATCCCGCAGAACCGCGTATTATATGTGGTATATCTTTTGATAAATATAATATTTCACATACTTGTAAAAATACCTCATGAAATCCAAATTCTTCAATTAAAGTAAATTCATCACATAATCTTAATACGTATCTATTTTTATCTATTAACACATTCTTACAAATTTTTAATATTTTCTGATTTTTTTCATTCTCAAATATTTTCCTTCTTCTCCTATTTTTACTTAACCTGCGATTTATTATTTCCATGTTTTTAGTAAAAATATCAATCTTTACTAATTTTTCATAATTTGAGTTAATACTATTATTATTTTTTTCTACATTTAAATGTTCATCAATTTCGTTTTTTATTAATTTAGTTACACTCATTTATTTTTATATAAATTAATCTTTAAGTCGGTAGTTTCAAAATTTAAATTATAAGTTTAATGTCAAATCAAGATTGGACAACTGTTGTTGTTCATAAATTAAAGCAATAAAAGAAATATATACCAAGTAAAATAATTTATATTTTTTAATATATATATGGATAAAAATTATAAATATCTTTATCAAAAATATAAAAAAAAATATCTTCTAGCAAAAAAAAATCATTTATTAGGTGGTCTTAGACTTGCGACTGCGAAGCCTAACTCCAAAAATAGTAATGAATTAAAACTATTATATAAAGATCAATCAAAATTTCAAAAAATTCGCTTATATCAAAAAAATAACGATTTTTGGTTAACATTAAATGATCAAATTCAATTTCATAGCAAAGAATATAAAATATCACATACTTTACAGGCTGTTGTTCCTGTCAAAAAATTTAAACCTAAAAAAATTTTAATTTTAGGTGGTGGTGATTGTATTAATGCTGCTTTTATTCTTAAATTCCCTTTTGTAGAAAGTGTAACACTTGTTGAAATTGATCAAAAGGTAATTGATATGGTACGTGAAACTGAAATTATGAAAAAAATAACAAACAATGTATTAGATGATGAACGATTAAATATTATTATTGGTGATGCTACCGAATTTGTATTTAATTGTAAAGAAAAATATGACTTTATTATTGATGATGTTGAATATGGTTTTACAAATCAACCAAATAAAGATATAGATTTTTTTCAATATATGAAAAAAAAATTAAGCATTACAGATACTCTTACTTTTGTAATGCCAGATAGTAATATTATAGACGAAAAACAAAATTATAAGAAAGAATTTCCAGTTTTTTATAAAATATATGAAAAAAAAAATAAAAATTTATTCGAAAAAAAAAACTTAAATAATTTAACTCCCTCAGATTTGAATAAATTAGATTATGATTTATATACTGGGAATATAATTGATATTTTAAAAGAAGTTAAATTTCCTAGATCATTCTTAAAAAAATTAGAAAATGATAATATTCTACAAGATTTTAAAGTGTATCTTTCTGCTTATGAATATGGAATTTTTGAAAAAATTGATTATGGTTTTGAAATGTATTTTACATACCATAGAGTATCGATTTAAATTAATATAACAAGTAGTTTCAAAAATTGAAATTATAATTAATAATTTAATTATATTAAATTAAATGTCAAATCAAGATTGGTATTCACATCAAGATTGGACAACTGTTGTTGTTCATAAATCCAAAGCAATAAAAGAAATGGAAAATAAAAATAAACCAAAAAAGCAAAACGCTCCTGGTACAAAAGAATTTAGAAAATTAGATGGTGATGAAATAGTTAAACCTAAAACTGTTGATAAAAACATTGCAAAGCAATTACAACAAGCACGTTGTGCAAAAAAGTTAAAACAAAAAGATGTTGCTCAAAGATTAAATGTACCTTTATCAATGATACAAAATATTGAAAATGGTAAGGCTAAATTAAATAAAGCTTTTTTAAGTAGATTAAAAAAGTTTTATGGAATTAATTAACTTTGTTTATTGTTAATATATTGTTTTCAATTGCAAAACACAATAAACCATAACCAATGATACCCATTAATAAACCAAAATGCCATCTACCTTTCATCAATTTATATTTTTCTAACCACATTTTTATTAATTTTGGTTCTTTTAAATGAATTAACATCCAATCCTTCTTTGGATGTAAATTATAATAAAGATACTGTGCTGCAGAAAAAAGTAAAGAATGAGTACATGCCATTGTTACTAAATTTTTACTATCACCATATGCAAGTTTAAATCCTAATGATAGTAACATTCCCCATAAAGAACCTTTTATGAAAATCTTTAATCTCTCCATACGAATATTTGTATATATTTTTTTTTGTTTTCTATTTAGCATTCTATAAAATTTTTTAAAAACTGATTTATCTACAGTCATAGTGTAAAATGATCCTGCTAAAAATGCAATCGCTATAAAACATTCAATTTTGCACTTCATATATATATATATATATCTAAATTTTTTTAAAATGGACATTTATTAAGTTCTCTATAGAATTCAGGTCTTGGTTTTGTATTTTTAAAATCAATTACAAATTTTATTATTGTTCTATAACCATCTTCTGTACCTGACACAGAATGATTGACTGTACCTGGTAAAACTAATGCTACTGTATTTGGATTAGGTTTTATATTTTTTTTTATCATTCCTTCCATCCAATTAAATTTACTAGGAGAATTATTTTCTAATGTTATAACTCCTTCTATTGCATCTGGACTAAATAAAGATGTATCAATATGCCAATCCATACCTTTTGATCCTTTTGGATAAATTCTATATTCCATAGGAAATCTAGGAGGATTACTAAATTCATTTGGATTTATATTTTTAATAATTGATTTTATTTTTGAATTATTATAAATTAAATCATACAAATCAGAGTATTTTTTACTATCTAGACATAACGTTTTTCTTTCTGTAACTCTATTATCTTTTTTAAATTTTAAATTTTTTACGATATCTTTTATTTTTACAAAATCATTATTTGTAAAGAAATTATTAAAAATATACAACTGATTATTATAATTTATATCAGGAATATTCATTTTACCACCACCTATTTGACCCAAATCTTTTAATTTAAATTTTACGTAGTTCATATATTAATAATTAGATATAATATAAAAATATGTTAATTTTAATTTAAAATGGCTTTTATTTTTATTCTTGCTCCAATATTATTTTGTATAGTTCTATCACCTTGTATATGTAAATTTTTAGGTAATTTACACAATTATTTTTATGATAAACATAATAATATTAAGACAGCTAAAATTATACCATTAGAGAAAGCAAAAATAACTAGTCTAGAAATAAATGCAAATGCTATTGAAATTAAAACAATTGAACCATTTGCAGTATATTATTATTAACATATACAAAATTCTTCATCTTCTTCATCCATACCTTCTTCATAACACATTCTACAAAAACAAAATACCATTAAACACATTATAAATATACAAAATAATAGATCTATAATCATATAGTTAAAAAGTTATTTCTTTTTTAACTATATGAGATTTTATCAATACTTTAAAGATCTGAATAAAAATATTAATACTCAAAGAGTATTAAATGATAAACAAAGTATTTCTAAATTAATTTATATTTTTGGAATATGTTCTATATATTTCTTTTGCGAATTATTAAAAAATATATTTTATAATAATACTGATAATTTAAATTATAATAATTGTATACAATTATTAAGTAAAAATATTAGAATGACTGATGTATATAAAATATGTCAAAATTTAAATAATATTTCAACCTATCAAAAATGTTTTCATAATTTATTTTTATCAATATTAATAATTAGTTCATTAATAAACTTAAATAAATTAACAAATTATAAGTATTGGTTAGTAAGCCATTTATCAGTATTTACATATACATATATGGGAAAATTTAAAATATTTCAATTTTCAATAGATACTAATACTAATTATGATTTTAGTAAGATAATAATATTATCTATTTTAGGTATTACTTTATTAATAGGGATAATACTAAACTTAGTATATAAAAAAATTCAATATAAATATATTAATAAATATATTTGTTGTTACTTGACTTTATTTTTATTACATAGATGCATATCTAATAATATTATATATCATTTTCATCATTCATTAGTTTGTATATTTTTATCTTATTTTTTTTCAGATTGGTCGATCGAAGATACCATTTGTTCATCAAAAATCAATTATTATATACATTCAATTTTATTAGGAATTATAATTCAAGGATTAAATTTTTTTTACCTTGATGAATTCTCATTGTTTTACATATCAAATCAACTATTTCCACAAGTTTTTGAATTGTTAAAAATATATTGTGTATTTTTAATTTTATTAGTATTAATATTTATAGTACCTTATTACTTATATAAAAATCAATGTACTGATAGTGATGAATTAGAAATACCATTATTAATACCAACTCAAGAGGAATTAAATAGTAATAATTAATATTTACATTAAATTCATTTTTTTATAAAATTTAATTGCTTTTTTTTTATAAATTTTTACTACTTTTTTATTAACAGTTTTATGTTTCCAAGCACTTCCAAAGTTATTACCTTCTAAACAATAAGCTTTTACATTATTTTTATTTTTACAGTCTAACATAATATCCCAACATATAACAAAAACTTTATTAAATTTTTTTTTATGTAAACTATTTAATTTAGTTACAATACTAGTTAATTGTTTATTTTCCATCTTACTTAAATTACATTTATCAATATTAAAATCGAGTCCTCTACAATATCTATAAGATCCTAAAGCTGTATTACTAATTAACACACCATTAGATGATACACTTTCATTTAAAAGAAATGATTTTCCATTATATAATGATACATATCTAAAATGTCTAGTTTGTTTTTTAAAACAATCTTTTAATAATTGTTGTATTAGAAAATTTTTATGATTTTTTAGATAATATTTAATATTATATCCTTTTATTAATTTAACATCATAACCTTGTTCACCGAAAATTGGTTTGAATATATATTTTTTACTTTTATCGTAATTATTTTCCAGAATTTTAGATTTATTTTTATAATTTAATGCTATTATATTTGGATGATTAATATTATATTTTTTAAAAATTTTGTACCAATAATATTTATTATCAAGATTTTTTGCTAATTTTGGATAATATCTAAAAACATATGTAGTATAAATAGATCCAGAAGTATGAGTAATTAAATAATTATTATCATAAAATGGTAGATACAATAAATAGTAAAATTTTTTAAATTTATCAAGTAATAATTTATGAAAATATTTTTTGGATGAACTTGTAGAGTAATAAAATGAATTTATTAAAGCAATTCTATCTATTTTATCTAAAAATATTAATTTTAATAATATAAGTAAACAATAAATTTTAATAACATTATGTATCATATATAATTAATTAGAAAAATAAAATTAATTATATAATTGAATTATATTTCCTATACCTTTAGTTTTACCATCTAAAAAGAAGAATGTATTACCTACTTCTAAATATTCTTTTCTAACTGTAAATTCGAAATCACATATAGCTGTATCACCACATCTTAAAACTTTAGATTTACAATTTAATAGTAATGAAGCTGTTTGCCTAATACAATTACAATGTATAACAGGTTGGTAGTTATTACGTAGTGTAGTAGAATGATTTAAAATTTTAATTTTAGCTTTAAATTTTTTAACAACATTTTGTTTGAATTTAGTATCAGAAAATACCATTAATCCTTTTTTAATTTGTGATCTATCAAATGACTCCTTTCCAGTAAAACGAATAGCAATACAAACAATTTCACCATCATTCACTTCTTGTACAACTTGTCTTATATTGTTATGTAATGATCTTGCTTTAAAAGCATAAAATTTATCATTTACAGGACCTATCCAATACTTACCATTTACTTTTATTGGATTTCCTTTAACAGTACCAGAAACAACTAATCCAATACCTTTTACATCAAAATGAGAATCACAATGAACAATACTTCCTTTAATTTTATCTTTATCCCAATGATTACGTGGTTTTAATTTAACCAAAATATTTTTTAAATTATCAATATTGTGACCTGTTTTATTTGAAATTTGTAAAATAGGTATTAATTTAGTTGTTTTATTTAATGATTCAATAATATTACTTATTTCATCTTTTGCTTCATGTTCTTGTTGCTTCATAAAATAAGGTTTAGTACCAAAAAGTTTAATTGTTAATAATTTTTTTAATATATTTTTTGTTTTTGTTAGTTGAACATCAGAAGTCATATCAATTTTTGTTAAAAGCACAATAAAAGGTATTTTTAAATATAAAAGAATACCCATATGTTCTTTAGTCATTTTTGTTATACCCCTGTTTGCATCAACAATTACAATACCAAAATCTACAAAATAGCCAGTTAATCCGAATACTGTTGTTTTTAAATATTTTTCATGGCCTGCTAAATCAACCATACTTATTAATTTTTTTCCATTCTCAAATTCTAATGTTGTTAGATTTATTGCAGATGTTCTACCAGATCTTTTTTCATGAATATATTTCATTGCATGTATACGAGCAGATCCTCTACCATTATCTAACTTTCCTGTTTTTAACACACCAATTAAAGATGATTTTCCTGCATCTACATTACCTGCAACTGCTACTTTTAGTTTATTCTCAATTTTGAGATCAGTATTTATTAATGATACCATTTAATTATAAAATAAAATTATATTTAAATTGTTTTATTTATTAATCTGAATCTGGATATTTACTTCTTTTACCCCTTCTACTATTTGATCTACTTTTTGTACCACTTTTTTTTAATTTATCATATTTTTTTTGTAATTTTTCTAATTCTTTTTTTAATTTCTTATTTTCTTTCTTAATATCTTTCATTTTTTTTTCATATGCTTGAGCTACTTCAGTGTTTTTCATTTTTCTGTAAAAAATAGATTTTTGTGTATCTACAGACCATGATGCAGTATTATTTGTCAATACAACATATTTATCTGGTTGGTCTTTCTTTTTAAGAAATCCTCCAATTCTAAATTTTTTTTCTACTTTACCTGTTTGTGGATCTTTTCTTAGAGAAAAATATCTTAAATGCGTATTAGTCGCTACTTTTGAAATATCAATTACTTCAACATATCCCTCTAGTTTTTGTGCTATTTGTTTAGCTGTCATTGTATCTTGATATGATTTTTGATATGTCATATTAGTTTTAGGTTTAGCTTTGGCTCCTCCTTCTTGATTTACAAATTCCATAATTTATATATATTAATTACTTTTTTTTTATATCATAAATTTTCAGATATTTCTAATAATTTTTTATTCAAGTAAAATTGTTTAGTTCTTCTAGGTCTAAAAAAAATATAATTTCTTTCAAATGAAATTTGCATGAATTTACCGTTTTGTTTTCTTATTATAAATTTCATTGTTTCATAAGAATCATCACCCTTTATTCCTGTAAGTAAACCACCATAACGTATCTCACCTCTTATATTTACATACCTAAGAGTTCCACCTAATTTTAATTTATGTAAAGAGTCAGATGATATATAAGTAAAATCTTCTAATTCAGTTTTATACTTTTTAAATAATTTACAAACATAGTTTAAGTTATTAACAGATGCTCTATTACCTACTTCTTCACATAAAATTCTTTTCCTTTTTTCACTTTCAGTTTCAGATTCTGTATCTGAATCTGAGTATAATACTTTCTTTTTTTTATTTTTAAATTTATTTAAAATAGATTCTATTGATTTATTCTTTTTTAAATGAGACAACATAAAGAAATGCGTTTATAAAATATAATGGAAAAAAAAATTAAATGGAATACACTTATTGATGAAAATGTATGTTTGAAAGTAACATATGTTAATAGAATAAAAAAAAATACAAATTTACACAACAAAAAAAGTAATAATATTTTAAATAATGAAAAAATAGATTATACAATAGATAATCCAGAAGTTATAAAAAAGATAGATAAATTCATTAATATTACTGAACTTGATAAAATGACATCTTTAGAATTATTAGAAAAACAAGAATTTATAACAAATTATTTATCTAGATATTTTATTCAAAATACTAAACTGAATTATAATTTTGTTTTAACAAATGTTGCATGGCTAATAAAGGTATCTAGTATATTAGCAAAAAGAATAAATCAAAAAATTACTAATGTTAAAAGTAAAAAGAAAAATAATAATGTTTCTAGATCTTCTTACAAATTTTGTACTCATAATTCTCAATGTGAATTTAATTACGGAACTAAAAAAAAATCTTGTAATTCTGATCATTATGTTCATTCTAATGTATATACAGATTTAAGCTCACTTCAGCAATATATTCAAACTAAAACTATTACTAATGAATGTTTCGAAAGTAATAGGGAAATTACTAAATGTATTAATACAATAGCATATGTTGTTAGACACATGTATGATGAATTGAGAAATGTATGTTTATATCAAAATAAAGAAAATTACGAAAAAGTTCATTTTAATAAGTCTAATAAAACAAAACATCACAATCATACTAAAAAAAAAAATAAACGTTTCAATAAATCAGTTTAATTATCTTCTTCGGTATCAAAATCTGAATCATCACTCTCTTCATTAGAAACTTCTTCTGAAGATTGATCATTTTTTTCTAAATAATATTCTCCAAAAATACCCATTAACTGTTCATCTTCTATCGTATAAACTTCTTGTATATAAGGTATTTTCTCTAAATATATTTGTAATGAATTTTCAATATCTAATTCATTATTTTTTTCCATTTCTGATAATATTTTATATTTTATTTTGAATAACTCTGGAACATCATTTAGATTATCTTCTTCTATATCTATTTTCATTTTTCTATAAGTATTCTTGTCTGAGTTAAATTTTCTTTCTAAACATTCTAGTTTTTCCTTTTTTTCATTTTTTATTTTTTGCATTTTATTAAATTTTATTTGATTTTTTTGAAAATTTTCTTTTTTATTTTCCATCATAGTTTCAATTTTACTTAAATCATTTTCTTCTATTTCTTTTAAATTTTGTAAATTACTTATTTTTTGTTTTAATCTATCTAATAATTCGTTTCTACTTAGTTTTGTATTATCAGTTTCTTCAACTTTATTTTCTATATTGTAATATTCTTCATCTTGATCGTTACCTAATGGTATAAATAAATTTAATGCAGTGTCACTTTGAGAATTAGATGGTTCATTTTTATCTTCATTCTTTTTATTATCATTTATTGATTCATCTAATGTTTTTAAATTTAAATGAGGATGATCCAAATAAAAGAATTGTTTTTTATTATAAAAATTATTTGTTTCTGAATTAAAATATATTTTCTCAAAATTTAAATTTGAATTTAATAATTTTGGTTTTATTACACAATTACTTTTACTTGTTAAATGAATCATGGCATAATTTATATTATCGTAAATAGTATCTAATTTATCATTTTTAAAAACACAATATACTAAATTTTCCTTATTCATATTATACATATCTATTTAATTAATTTTTAAGTTTTATTTTATATATTCTATATATATGCCTCGTAGAAATAGTAAAAAATTTGATAAAAAAAAATATAATTCTAGATATCAAAATAAAAATAATATGTATCAAAAAAATAATAGAAATAACCGATATAACAAGAATAATCGTTATAAGGGACATAAAACAAATAGAAGCAATTCTCTAAGATCTAATTTTAATACTCCAAATGTTTATGTGAATGTTTCTTATCCATATTCTGCAATACCGCTTGTAACACCTTATGTTCCTAATTATTATCCACATTATCAACAGTATCCACAATATCAACAGCATCAATATTATCAAAATAACCAACAACAAACCAATCAAAATTATAAACAAAATGTTAACAGAAATAATCACAATGGTTATGATAATAATAGTTTTAAAAATCATTTTTCAAGTAAAAATTATTCACCGAGATATAATAAAAAAAAAGCATTTGATGCTATAAAAAAAAATTCTAATGATATGAAAAATAAAAAAAATAATAGTCAATCTGATGAAAAAATATTTACAATCAGTGGGATTGATATTATACCAGAAGGAAATTTAAAATCAATGGGTACAAATACAGATTTTATTGATACACTACTTGGAGATATATTTGGTATTTCAAAATTAAAAAAAAAAGAAGAAATACTAAAAGCACCTATTGTAGATGAAAATAACTTCGACTTAGAAAAAGAGTATGAAAAATTACCATTTGAATTAAATGAATTAGAAGATTTAATCAAATTAGGTAAACTTTTTGATGAAGAAAAACCCCATCAATATGGTATTAATATGAAAAGATTAAATTATATTTCTGATTCTTTACAAAATTTGAATAATGTTATCGGTATGAATACTGTAAAACAAAATATTTTCAATAAAGTGATTACTTATATTCAAGGATTAGGTAAAATTGATGAGATGTTAAATATTGTTATTCAGGCTCCTCCTGGATATGGAAAAACAATGTTAGGATATTTACTTAGTGAAATATTTTTTAAAATGGGTATTATTAAAAAACCAACTAATACACCAAAAAAAAAATATTTACATCCAATTACTCAAGAAGAAATTGATTTTCCATTTGTTATTGCAAAAAGGAAAGATCTTATAGGAGAATATTTAGGGCAAACTGCTCCCAAAGTAGAAAAAAAAGTTAAGGAAGCAGAAGGAGGTGTACTATTTATTGATGAAGCATATAATCTTGGATCATCAACTGATAGAAAAGAAAGTTATTCTGAATCATGTTTAAATACCCTTAATCAATTATTATCTGAAAAAGCAGGTACTTTTATTTGTATTATTGCTGGATATAAAGATGAACTTAAAAAATCTTTTTTTACAAATCCAGGTCTCGAAAGACGTTTCAGATTAGTATTTACAATACCTAAATATAATTCATTCGAATTAGTTTCTATTTTTAACAAAATGATTATTGATGATGAATGGAAATTAGCAGATAGTATTTTAATAAATTCTGATACAAGTCTACTTTATAAATTCATAGATAAAAATAAAGAATCATTTAAATTTTGTGGTGGAGATATGGAAGCATTATTACAAAATTGTAGAGATGCACATTCATCTAGAGTTATTGGAAAACATCCTAAATATAAAAAAATTATTACTATGGAAGATATTTACAACGGTTATGAGTTATTTACCAAAAATTTAGATAGAACGTCTGAAAAAAACCCTATAATTTATTCTATGTATTGTTAAAAGACCTTTTTATATCATAAAGATAAAAAATGAAATTTTTAGTAAATTAAATTATTTTTGAAATATTTTATTTAATATTTAGTTAAATATTTTAAAAATATGTATTTTTTGATCATATTTCGTATATTAAAAATTGATTTTCCATTTTTTTTTCCCGTAAACACCCTTTTTTTGTACGAATGTTTTTTAACTTTATTTAGATTATTTTTAATCAAAAATATGTATATTTAGTGTTTTTTAATCAAATATCTATAAATATAATACAATATTTAGTATAAATTATTCAAATATATAAAAATAAGTATAAAATCAAATATTTTAAAATATGCTTTTTATCAAAAAAAACCTATAAAAATGATAATATAATTTTGTGGCAAGAAAAAAAACAAAAGTAAAAAAGTTTAGATAGGCGGATGAAAAAATAAATTAAAAAAACAGTTTCTCCCCCCCCCGTCCGAAATTTTACCGTCTAATTTTTAATTTACCTCTAAATACGTTTTTTATCCAACCTAATATAGTGCATTATAATGTCTTACAAATAATTATTTTTTTTGAGACACCTATTTCGGTGAAAATGAGGATATAAAATTGGATTTTAGACCAAAAAGGACAAAAAAAGGACAAAAAAAGGACAAAAAACGGACAAAAAACGGACAAAAAAGGACAAAAAAAGGACAAAAAAAGGACAAAAAAAGGACAAAAAAAGGACAAAAAAAGGACAATATTTAAAAAAATAAATATTTTATTATAATATATACATTATTTTGTAATGGTTACCTATAAATGCCCAAGATGTAATTATACTACAGATCATAAAACAAAGTACACCCGGCATCAAAATAGAAAAAATAAATGTAAAAATATTAATAATTTTGTAGATACTGAGGATAATATAGTAAAAAAGGACAAAAGTAATCCGATGGGTCATCCGGGGGGTAATCCGGATGACCCAAATTATACCCCAAAAAATAAGGTAATCCGGATGACCGCAAAATCATACCCCAAATATACCCCAAATGAGGATGTTTTGAATAATAAAAAAAATACTATTCAATTGCAAAAAACAAAAAACCTAAAGTGTAGATATTGTAATGAACTATTTACAAAAAAACAAAATAGATGGAGACATGAAAAATATAGATGTACACAAAATCCAAATGTAATTAAATTATCAAAAAAATTAATAGATAATGATAAAATAGGAATGAAATTATTATCTTATAATGAAACAAACAGATTATTTTTAACAGATGATATGATATCTTTTTGTATGCAACAACAGAATAGATGTGTTCCTGAAATGATAAAATTAGTTCATTTTAACAATGAATATCCAGAAAATAATAATATTGTTATAAGGAACATCAAAACAGATTATGTTATGATTTTTGATGGAGAAGATTGGATATTAAATGATAAAAATGAAATGATGGATAAAATTATATCTGATAATGAAAAATTAATACATACTAAATTTTTAGAATGGTATGATGATAAAAGTAAAAAAGAAAAGTATAAACTGGCAATAGGTAAATTTGAACAATATTTAGAACAATCTTCAAATCAGACTCTTATTGATGCAATCAAAAAAGAATTAAAATTATTATGTTATAATATCAAAAATAAAGTTGATATAAAAAATTCAGGTTACATAGTAACAGAATTAATTGATTTTTAATATTATATATATAAAATATATAATATTATATAAATGCGTATAATAATAATATTAATTGTTTTTGCAGCAATTTTCTTTCTATTTCAAACAAATGAACACTATAAAAGTACAAAAAAAAAAAATAAAAAAAATAAAAATTGTAAGTTTCCCATAGGTTGTGCTACAAGAAGAACTAAAGGTATGTGGTATGGTATAAGAGGATACCCAAAAACATATAGAAATGCTCTTGTGGGAAGTTATTTTCATAAACTTTTTCCGTTCTTTCATGCAAGTTCTAGATCACCGTATCAAGTATATCCTAAGAAAATAATTTCAAAATAATAATATATGCCAGAACCTTTTACTATAATATCAATGATCGGAATTTCTTTTGCTGTTGGTAAATTAATAAAATCAGTTAGTGGTGAAGTAAAATATCAAATTGTTGATAAAAATAAAAACCAAGTAAAAAATTATTTTATGGTAGATATAGAAAATGTAAATGAAGAATCTTGTACAATATGCTTAGATAAGCCTGATAATTGCATTCAGTTAAAATGTGGGCATATATTTCATAAAAAATGCATAAAAAAATGGATATCTAAAAATAAAACATGTCCAAATTGTAGAAAAATATTATTTTAATTACTAAATAATATGAATTTAGACAAAATATGAGGCATTTGCTTTAAAATAGTTTGTTTACTAGAGTGATTCATATTATTTATCCATTGTAATGTTTCTATATGAAATTTATCATAAAAATATTGTAATTTATTATTTGTATAATTTTTTAAAAAAGAATAACATTTTAAAGCAGCTGTATTAGTTCCATTTACTTCTAAAAATAAAAAACTTTTATTATAATAATTATTAATCCAGTTCATTAATTTTTTACAATAACCTTTTCTCCTATATTCCGGAAAAGTCTCAACTTCTCTAATTATGAAAGTATTTTCAGGTAAATTAAATTTTATTTCATAATTTTTTTTTACTTTGAATAAAAATGAATAACTTACCATATTATTATTTTTGTCAATTAAAGCAAAAATTTTTGATTTATCAAAATTGATTAATTCATTATATATAAAAAAATTATATTTTCTATCTGATTGAATATATTTATAATTATTTACAATCTGTTTTAATTTTTCAGGCAAATTAGTGTTATAATAATTATATTCATAAATTTGCATTAATATATAATGAATTATATATTAATTAATATCTATTTTTTACCTGTCAAATTTCTGAATAACATGTATAAACCTACTAATTTGAATAAAAATTTAATTCTCAAATCAGTGGATTGAGTAGTTTTACCTTTAAATATTGAATATAATGTTAATAATGTTGTGACTATAGCTTGTATGAATTTTAAATATTTTTTGTATTTTTTATTTTTTACGTAAAAATCTATAATTGATGGTGAAATAGTTACTAATAAGAGAGAAATATATTCTATTAAATCATCTAGTTCTATCATATATAATATTATATATTATATATAATGAATATCACTTATTCAATTAATCCAGTAAAATTTTCTATATTTTTAGTTCTTGCATTTCTAATTATTATAAATGCCGACATTATAAAAAAATTATAATTTTATTTATTATTTATTCTTTTATGTTCAGCTTTTGCATGCATATAAATACAATGCATTAGATTAAAAATTAATGCTTCTAAATGTAAAATTGTACGTTTACCAACATTCAACCTTATGTAATATTTACAAGATATATCTAATATTTCTTGTCTTAAATAAATATTATCTATTTTTTTGATTAAGTTTTCTACAATATTGTTTAATATTGTATCTTCATTAAAATTAGTAATAAAGATTTTGTAAAGAGATGCTCTTATATTTTGTAAATCAATTAATGTAATTTTTTTTTTCGAAATATTTAATATTTTGTCTACAATATACTCAATTTTTTGATTGAAAATATAATTAACATTTATTTTATTAACATGACATTCTAAATTCCACAATAATGTTTTAATATTATTTTGAGATTTTGAAACTACGTTTAAACATTCTTCGTATGATAAACTTAATTGCTCTTTTGCCTTTATATATAAAACCATTTTTAACATATCATAATTATTAGGGCAAGGTATTTTTAGTAGTAAACATCTACTTCTTAATGGTTCTATTACCTTGGATAATTCATAACAACAGAATATAAATTTACAATTTGATGAATATGTTTCCATTGTTCTCCTTAATGAAGTTTGTGCATAATAAGACATATTATCAATACTATCTATTATAACAACTTTAAATCTATTATTATTACTATGAAATTCTAAACTTTTATCTGCAGCATATGATTTAATAATTTCTTGTACATAATATTTATCAAAACCAGTATTATTCGGTTTAATTATTATATGTACTGGACTTTGATCTATTTTAACTTCAATCATAGAATTACCATACCCTCTAATTTGATAAGTTTGCTTTGTTACGTCATTAACAATACTACCAAAAATATTTTTTAATAAAATATTTATAAAACTTCTTTTACCTGATCCTGGTCTACCATATACACAAAGATTAGGCATTGAATAAAACCTACGCCATGGTATTAAATGATTATCCTTTTTTAAAAATTTATTATAAATATCTTTATTGAATAATACTTGATGAGGATTTTTTATTTGATATTTATCAACGTAAAACATTTAATTAATATATAAATTTTTATTTAAACCATTAATAATTTATATATTATATATGGCATTTCTTCCTGATAAAAAAACATTAGAAGATGCAGGATATGCAGGTGGGCAGCTAATATTAATTATAAGTAGATTCATAAATAAAATTTGTTGTAGAAATAAAAGTAAGCAAAATATTGATTAAAAATTATTTATATTATAATGATTATAATATAAATATGACAAAAAAAATATATTACGGGGCACATTCTAGTATTGCTAAAGGTATCGTTAAAGCACTAGAAACTATAAAAAATGCAGGAGGAAATATTGCGCAAATATTTATTTCAAATCCACAAGGTCGAGGCACTAAGGCAAGATCTAAACAAGAAATCGAAAGTATTGTTAAATATCAAAATGATAATGATATGAAACTTGTTATTCACTCTCCATACGTATTAAATTTTGCTAAACCTTTCTCTCAAACAAATTGGTGGCTCAAGCAAATGATTAATGAATTAAAAATTGGAGCAAGTATGAATTCATTAGGGTCTGTTGTACATTTTGGGAAACATCTTAAATTAACAAGAAAAGAAGGACTAATTAATATGAAAAAATCTTTTGAATACATTATTGATAATACTCCTAGTAACTCATTTATTATTTTAGAAACAGCAGCAGGTCAAGGTACAGAATTAGGATATGATCTAGAAGAATTCGCTGCCTTATATAATTCATTCTCAGATAAATATAAAAGTAGAATTAAAATATGTATTGATACATGTCATGTATTTGTAGCTGGTTATGATTTAAGTTCTAAAAAAATGGTAAAAGCCTTTTTTACAAAATTTAATAAATTAATAGGTGTAAAACATGTAGTTCTTTTACATCTTAATGACTCTAAACCTGAATTAGGTAAAAGGGTTGATAGACATGAAAATATCGGTAAAGGTAAAATCGGATTAACTGGTCTAACAGAAGTTATTAAATATGCAAAAAAAAAAGGTATCCCTATGATATTAGAAACACCAGCTGTAAAAAAATCTACAGATGTTAAAAATGAAATTGATATAATAAAAAAAATTATAAAGTAATTAATTTCTCAAATAAAATTCTTTATAGAATTCTACAATAGTCATTTCTTTATCTTTAGAATCTTTTTGACTAAATGAATCTTTCATTTTTTCTTCTTTTAGTTCATTATCCCAGTCATCAAAAGTTTTTTTAGACCAATTTATTTTTGATAATGTATAGTTAGTATAAAAACTATTAAATCCTTTTAGCAACTCTTCATAAGCTTCAATTTTATATCTTTCATCAGATGAAAAAGATGCACTCGAACAAGTAACTGCTATGATTATGTAATCATCATATGATATTTTGCTATCTTCAGTAAACTTTTTTCCATAAAATTTTTTATATTCTTTACTAAAATCATTATGGCTAGTAACCGACTGCTTTCCTATTTTAGTATGTATATCATTCCAATATTTAAATGTATTTTTACTATTAAAATCTATATCATCTAATATATTGAGCAGTTTTTTTGTTGATGATTCTATTTTAGCAAATTTTTTTATATTTGGTTTTTTTATCTCTGGTGTTTTTTTATTAGGATTTTTCTCAATTAAAATGTAACCTGGTTTTTTGCTATCTTCATTTTCTACAAAAGAAAATATATAATTAATACCTTCTTTTGAAATAGTATTATTTTCTATTAAGAAATTTTTTATTCCACCATGGGATTTAATACAGTTTTTGTAGTTAGGGTATTTTTGATACAAGCGCTTACAAAATTCACTAGATAAAAGTGAGTTATTTTTTTGTGGTAATACTATATCAACCATATTAAATAAGATAGTATCACTCTTTATTTGAGTATGTAAATAATTAATCAAATCACTCATTTATTAAAATATTCATGTACATATAAAAAAAAATTTTCAATTTTATTAAAATTTTAAAAAAATTGATTTTCAACGCATAAACTAAATTTGTATTTCTTAATCATCTCAACAGTAAAACTGGAGCCTAATTAATAAAATACAGGTAGTCCAGTATAAGCGTCGATACCTACCCTTGTTGTCACTCCATTCACTAATCCCGCTACTCCTACAACACCAGTATTGTAAACAACACCAGGATAAGTAGTTGTAGTTGTTTGCGTTACCCTTTGCCCACCTATTTGAGGTCTAGATGCTGGTTGTGGATTACTATTCAACCTAATTTCATTAGCCTTGAAATTAGTACCTAAAGGATCTACACTATTCCATTGAACAGTGTACGTTCCATTAGATTGCTGGCTGTGAATCCAAGCTCCATACCAAGTTCCTCGCCACAATACCTCAACCCAACTATTTACAGGAAAAGTAGCAGTTGCAGTAGGTGGTGCAGTAGGTGGTAATAGGCGAATGAAACCGATCATAGTAAGATCAACGTCAACCCATCGGCTCCTACTGATAGGAAAGGTAGAGCTTGATAATGGTGCAACTCTAACAATACCATGAGCATTTTCATGTACATACCCATTCTCCCAAGCTCTACCTGTCCATACTTGGACCCGTGTGTTTTGTGAATACGATGATAAAGACATATTAAACAAATTCAGCTTTTATAAATATATAATGAATAATCCATACAGAAATTTTTTCAATTTTTTTTAGTTTGGCAAAATAT
>Ga0163109_10000495_pt1 | contig 31631 bp, 45 predicted proteins | sample CRUFie1St13metaG_FD_108704 | JGI IMG/M metagenome (GOLD analysis project Ga0163109, IMG submission 108704) | Marine microbial communities from the Costa Rica Dome - CRUD Field 142mm St13 metaG | ecosystem: Environmental > Aquatic > Marine > Oceanic > Photic zone | place: Costa Rica: the Eastern...
ACCGAGCATGTGGAACGGGTGCATAAGGATATTGTGTTCTGCTTGGAATACAAGCATGAAGTTAAAAGTACCAGAGATACCAAGAGGCATACCATCAGAGAAAGAACCTTGACCGAAAGGATAGACGAGGAACACGGCGCTAGCAGCAGCAACAGGTGCTGAGTAAGCAACGCAGATCCAAGGACGCATACCGAGACGGTATGAAAGTTCCCACTCACGACCCATGTAGCAGAAGATGCCAATGAGGAAGTGGAATACTACGAGTTGATAAGGACCACCATTGTAAAGCCATTCGTCGAGAGATGCTGCTTCCCAAATGGGGTAGAAGTGTAGACCGATTGCGTTAGATGAGGGAACAACTGCACCAGAGATGATGTTGTTACCATACATCAGTGAACCTGCAACTGGTTCACGGATACCGTCGATGTCCACAGGAGGTGCTGCCACGAAGGCAGTAATGAAGCAAACTGTTGCAGCGATAAGTGTCGGAATCATCAGGACACCGAACCAACCAACATAAAGTCTGTTGTCAGTGCTTGTGACCCATTCGCAGAATGATTCCCATGCGGATTGTTGACTCCGCTTTGAAAGTGTTGAACTTGCCATTGTAATTTGAAGTAAGTAAGACCATCAGGGACATGGTGGAGTTACTATTCCTCTGCACCCTAAGCAGAGGTATGAAAGACTGTTGTTTAATGTCGCTGTTTAGTCTTGGTAAGGCGACATGGGGTTACGAAATGTAACGCACCGAGTATTTATAATACGGGAAACCTCACCGTCTGTCAACCCCCTAGAACCTCTTGGTTGTAGGTGAGATATGCCTCGTAGACAGCAGTGAACGCTTCGGGTGATGCCTTGTCTCCCTCGTACTTGGCGAGCATACCCTGGCACTCTCCACTAGATGTGAAGTGATGACAGAATTCATAGACACCCTTGTCAATGGCACAACCATTGAACAATAATGCTGCCAAGCAAAAGCGCCTATCATCTAGGCGCTCGGGATTGTATCTCCAATCGTCATTCATAGCGATACACAACGTAATTGTTTATTAGAATAAGGGGGAGAGATACACATTCGAGAGCAGAGATGCATATAAAACTCTGCTTTGTGCTTCGTCAGTCCTGTGTAGTGGATTAATCTTATCCACTGTCCGTTAACGTGTGCTTCTAATGCGTATCTCTCCATTGTCTGTGCGAATAACGCACAGATATTTAGATAGGATTTGTAGCAGGGATCATAGTTCCACCGCCCATGTCATCGTCGTCTTCATCTTCACTAGTCAAGGCAAGCATAACAAAGAATGGGGTGATGATGAAGAGTAAAGTTTGAAGTAGGGTAGTGTCGTAGGTCACCAGATACCAGGGATGATTTGTCCCGTAGTTGCATAGGCACCGATCGCGGCGATAACACCGATCATTGCTGCCCAACCGTTGATTCTTTCTGCTTGTTCAGTCATTGTGGTTTTCCTCCAACCAAGATAGTACGTTTTCAGGTGTGCTCATTTCATAAGGGTCAGACGGACAGTTGCCCACCCGACCAGGTTCTTCAAAGATCCTCTCAATGTGTCCGTCGTTAACAATCATAGCGTACCGCCAGGAGCGGAAACCGAACCCAAGGTTCGCTTTGTTAACTGACATACCCAGGGCATAGGTGAATTCACCACACCCATCAGGGATAGGTTTGACATTCTTGATCTCTTGTGTCGCGAACCATGCGTCCATAACGTAGGCATCGTTGACAGAGAGACAGTAAACATCATTCACATGCTTCATGAACTCGGGATAAGAGTTCTCATATCCAGGTAGTTGTTTCTCACTACAAGTGGGTGTGAAAGCACCAGGTAGTGCAAAGACTACCACACGCTTACCACCGAACAATAACTGACTGTCGATGTCAATCATTGCTTTACCTTTTCTATACTTAAATGTAACGTCAGGTACTTGTGTCATTTTTAGATGGTTCAAAGGGAGTACGGGAAATGTTTTTAATCACAATGAAAGCGTCCTTGTTGTACTTACGAGTACCTTTTAGAGGTGCCCACTTAGTACCTGCGCCTTCAATTTCATAGACAGAAGTGCCACCGATCTCAATGTTAATTTGATCGGTGGATACATTCCACCCAAGAGAAGACATTGTATCCCAAAGATCCTCTTGTGTAAACTCCATAATAATTAGATGCCGAATGCTCCGAAGAAAAAGAGACTGCCAGTAGATGCATAAGACACCACGGCAGCGATGAATCCCAACATGGCAACACGACCATTGAGTTTCTCTGCCCTTTCTGCATAGGTCTCATAACCATAGCGTTCTGCTTCGGTCTGATCGATATACATGCGGGGTTCGTTGGCAAAGATATTCACTTGACCTTGCTCGTTAGTCGTCGTTGTCATGATGGTTAAGAAATGTAACACTGTACTAATATATAGACAATGTTAAATTTTGTCAAGCCCCTTACGAGAAAGTGATCACGTCCTGACCAGAGGTCGAGATGGAGATGTTATCCACTGGTCCAGCAGCAACGTTGCCATAGAATTCACTGCCGATGGCATCGAAGTTCAGCGGACCCTCCGTAGGGATGTTGTAGACGCTCTGAGGGGCACCAGGGACCCTCTCAGTGATCGTTTGGAGACCTTGATAATGACGCCACACTTCACTCAGATCATTCCTGTCAAATGTAGGGTCATCGATTGCTGCTTTCAGTGCGTCGCGGAGTGCCACGACAGCAGCGTCAAATTTGGTACGAGTCATAAGTCAGTATCGTTATGTGGTTTTGAAACACGGTCCCGAATATAGCAGGGGACTCCTGCTGGGTCAAGCCATTTTGTATACTCAAAATCCTCCATGGCAGTGTCCAGTTGCATGGCATTGTCACAGAGGTACATGTCCGTATACTTTTTAGTATAGGAATCAATTTTTTGAATGCGATAGTCGGGGCAACCGTTATCGAGGGTGCCCACTTCGACGTATCGATAGGGGAATCGTTCTAGGAGAACAATGGGTTTCATGTATCGTTGGGATAACCTAGGCATATGATAGCAGGTTAGAGGAAATGATACCACCCCGTTGCGATTAGTTTATCTGATGAGTCTGATTTGCGACCCCTATGATGGAAGGTCCAGTCAGCAGGCCAGATCACAGTTCTTCCTTTCTTGGCAGGGACGTAGAGATCCTGATGGAACCACTCGGTTCCGCCGTCAGGTACAGTATTTAGATAAGTCATCCAAACCATGTGCCTGTATGTGTTGGATCTAGAACTGGACTGTCGTTCGCAATGCCAGAGGTGGTAACCACCACCAGGTTTATAGTATTGAAGATTGAAGAACTCTTCCATCTTCCATATGTTTGTCTTGGAACAAAGAGGAAAGCGATCCACGTAATTACTCATTACACGGTTCACTTCCCCTGTGAAATCACGAACCCTAGGATCAGTGATCCCAATGAAGACAGGGTTGTCTATGGAATCTTTGATCTTAGGGTTTACCATTCCGCCACCATTGTCGTCAATGGTTTCTCCTGGCCACTTCTCAAAGATGGTCTGAGTATGATAAAAATCAGTGATGCCGTCAACAATCCCTTCATCAATGTCTTCCATGTAGATGAAATCGGTTCTGGGATGTGCTAATCGACCATCATATAGTATGGGCTCAGGATCTAATTTCATTATGCAAGGATGTTGTCCGCGACTAGGTGATCAATAAGGTAGGCGTAATCTTCTTCTAGATCTATTCCCCAGAACCTAACTCCTTTACTCTCGTAAAATCGAAAGACTCGATTGAATAGACCAGGATAGTCTTCTAACTGAATGTATCCGTTAGCAGCATCCCGAAGTGTTTGCAAACTATCTGCAAACTTAGATTGGATCGTCATGATCGCCTCCTATTCTACTGTGGTCGGTCAGTTGGTTGACCGAGTGGGAGATGAGGGAATCGAACCCCCGACGTACACGGTGTAAACGTGCCACTCTACCGCTGAGTTAATCTCCCGAACGATCCAGGTAGGACTCGAACCTACGACCGACTGCTTAGAAGGCAGTTGCTCTATTCCACTGAGCTACTGGACCAGGAGTATTAACGCCAGGCGGGACCTTGAATCCAACCGACAAGAGAATTTCTTATGCCCTCCTCTACGTGGGCAACTTTATGGTAATCATCTGAGTGAAAGAATATCATTTGACCTGGTGTCATTGGGACTGGTTGACTGATCAGGTGGAAGTCTCCACCTATAAAGTCTTCGTTTAGTAAGAGAGTGAATGAGATCTTACGGATCTTGTTCGTAGGTCTCTTACTCCAATGCCATTCTGATTCATCTTGATGCCAGTCATAATGGTTTCCTTTCTTGTACTGGGTTAGTTGTAATGGTTCTACGAAATCAATATCGAAGTTCCATTGTGCTGCTTCGTTCACGCTCCATGCGTACGAGAATATAAGATCAGTAAGATTCTGATTCTCTACGAATTCTACTTCGCAGTCTCGTACACTCTCGATAGTAGTTCTATCATAGTTCTGGTATGGTGCGAGGATTCTTTTGATCTGATCATACTCATCGTCGTTCAGGTCAACAGTAACATAACGGTCACGATAGTTCATAAATGGAGTTTATCTTGTTGCTAACAACGATGGCAGCATCTTCTGCCCCTTGTTCCATGTAGTCATGGAGTTCATCAATCAATACTTCCAGCATAGGAAGGTCTTCAAGAAGGTCATCCATGGGGGGTGGTAGTCCAGAACTCTACAAATATATAGCAGGTTTACTCTGCCGTCAAGGACCTTTGTTGAAGTTCCAAACGTGGCACAACCTTGTGTGGCACCATCTCCTTACCCATGATGTTGAACGAGATGATGGTACGCGACTCATCAGTGAAGTTCGGTTCCTGCATGTGGGGTAGGTAGGACGGGAAGAACACCACGTCACCTTCCTGTACCTCAGGAATATAGTCCACCACCTCACCATTGATGTAGTTGTGGAAGGGTGCGAAGAAGGTAGTTGCCTTATGCACCTTTGGATTGAAGTCCACGTACAGCACAGCAGTGATACCTACTGGACCATGGTTGTGTACTCCATGAAACTTACCATTCTTTGTAGTCTGGTGCCACATTGCAACGATGTTCCTGATGTCCAGGGGATAATCTAATTGCATCTCGTCCAGGATAGGTTCCAGGGCGTCCAGAACTGTCCAGTAATACTTTGGCATTGCCTTTGCCATTACTAGATCATGATAGTCAGTGTCCATCTCGTGAACATTTACTCGTCCACCAGTGATGTGTGCCTGAGGACTATTCTCATTGCACTGTTCCATGATGATTGGTTTCCATTTGTCCCAATCAGGAACTCTAAAAGATTCAATCGGTATTGTGAACATGTTTGATAAACCACTCGGCATCAACTACTGCAAGGGGTTTCTTTCCATTCTTCTTCATGAAGAGTATGGGCGTGTGATCCCCTGCGTTAGCACACGCTTGATCGTATGCATCGTATACATTTAATTTCTCTACGTTCTTACATTCAATGCTGAAAGGGAACTTCTGTCTAGCATCTCGTGCCATGATCAAGTCTTCTCCACCAGCACCCATCGATCTAGACTCAATGTCTTCACGATGGATGCCTCTGTGTTCGACTAACATATCTCGCACCCACTGCTGGAACCTACGTCCCTTTGCTTTTGCACTTTGAGGTTTCAATCTGCGTACCCATCATCATCGTCACCATATCTATAACCGATACGGGGTTCAGATGGTGGGCGGTTGTACGCATCTACATCCTCTTTGATTGCATCTTCAAGACTCTGCGCTAGCAGTTTCAGATTGTGTGCAATCATCTTCACTTTTTGATAGTTCATTTTGTTTATTAAAACCAAAGGGTCCTACTTTATCTTTGATCCTTTCCTTCACCACCTGTGCAGACAATGCTTCCATTACTTTCAGCACATCTTCTGACTTAGTAGTACCAGGACCAAGACGTTCTGCCACGAAGTTATACTTCTGGAAGAAGTCATCGCTCACGCATTTGTAGTCTTCAACTGTGATCGGATCACTCATCGACATGTTGTTGCTCCATAACTTGTGCCCAGTCCTTGTCAAATTGTGTGAGACCTTCTCTGGTGAGAACGTGATCATACATCTTCCAGAAGACCTTCGTAGGTAACGTAACTACGTTAGCACCATAGAGGAAGCAACGAGATACATGGTGGACATCTCGTAAACTGGCAGCAAGGATCTGTGTCTCCTGACGGTGGGTCTGATATACACCAGAGATAGCACGGATCAACTCCACACCACTGACACTATTGTCATTGCATCTACCCACGAAAGGTGACACATATGTAGCACCTGCCTTAGCAGCAAGGATCGCCTGAGCAGCAGAGAATACCAGCGTGACATTAGTAGTAATGTCATCGTCAGCAAGATTCTTACATGCTTTCAGACCTTGGACATTGCATGGGACCTTGATGGTAATGTTGGGGGCAATCTGAATGTAATCATCTGCCATCTCCAACATGTCCTCCCAGGTCTCACCAGATACTTCTGCTGATACTGATGCTGTCCAGGGAAACAATTCTGTAATCTCTGCAAGGACATCAGAGGGGTTCCTCCCTGCACGAAGCATCAAGGTAGGATTCGTAGTGACACCATCGATCAGACCAGTGTCTACTGCTTCACGGATTTCATCAACATCGCTACTGTCGAGAAAGATTTTCATTGATTGTACCTCGGTGGTCATAGTATATAGAGTACAAAAAAGAGGACCTAAATGGTCCTCTTGGTATTAAATTGTATCAAAGCTCAGTTAGATACTGGCTGATCTGAAACAACTTTCTTCGCCACTTTGATTCCACGATACATCATGTTAAAGCGGTTTACTTGTGCTGCTTCCGACAGTACCTTTGCTTTGTACTGCTCAGCGTCATACTTGACGCCACGGTAAGTGATCTGTGTCATGAGTTAACTCCTGAAAGATTGGGTTTGTGGTCCCCGTTCCTTCAATCGTTTGCGTCCCAATACCAATCACAATCTGGTGCCGATTCCTTTACGGTCTCAACCAACTCTATTTTCATAGCGTCGTCGATGTACTTGTTCGCATTAATCCTCAGCATAATAGCGTCGGTCTGCTGGCAAGTTAGAGTGGTATACAGAAGAATCTCTGCCATGGGATGAACGCTCCGTTCCGCGATCTACTTGCGTCCCCGAGGGGATGAACGTATGGTATTAATATACCATACATTATTTATAAGGTCAACGCCTATCCCTCCTCCTTAGTCCGATCCCTGGTTTCCTCAGGTCCCTCTTCACCTGTCTCAAAAACTTCAAGTGGTCCCTTATACCATTGATCGGGTCCAGGCCAGTTATATCTGAGAGAGATGTTGTCGAGTCCTTCCACCTCGGATGGTTCTTCCGTGTACTCTGGTTCCATAGTTTCTTTTTCATCCCATGCTTCGTGTAACTCTTCGATTTGGTTATCAACGTTTGACATGGTTTGAATTACCTTTCCTTCCCAGTACCATTTCTCTACCCAAGAGAATAGTGCTGCGAGTATAGTGTTGAAGGGTGGTTTCTGTTTAGAAATCCACCCCTTGATCTTCTGTAATTGTGTGCGCTCACCACCCCAGTGGTGCTCAAACTCAAAGTGAAAATCCTGCGAAGGTTTCTGCTCCGACATCCTGCTTGATTCCTCCAACAACGTACGACTCAATCTCAGTTTCCTGAGGGGCGTTCTGTTGACCCTTGCTATTTAGCCAGTGCTCTGTCCAGGGTAGGGGATTGTTCTTTGCTGGGATGTCATATAAAGGAGCGAGACCAATCGCTTTCATGCGTCGGTTAGCAATCCATTCCACATACTGAGACAGCAGACGTTCGTTGAGTCCAATCATGCTGCCTTGTGAGAAGAGGAAGTTTGCCCACTCCTTCTCCTCGGTGACTGCCTCAGCAAACATCTGACGGACAGTCTCTTGTTCTTCCTTATGAATCTCCTGCAATACAGGGTCATCACCTTTCTTCCATTTGTATAAGATCTTTTGTGTCAACGCGAGATGTTGCGACTCATCCCTGGCAATAAGGGAGATAATTTTTGCAGAACCTTCCATGAGTTTAAGTTCACCAAAAGCAAAACTGCAAGCAAAAGAAACATAAAACCGTATTCCTTCCAGGATATTGACATTAGCAACTGCCAGATAAAGTTTACGTTTGAGATCTTTCAGGGTCCAGTCCTTAGAGGGTGAACCATTCCAATCAGTGTGCCACATGTTACCATCAGCATATGAACCTGCCGCTTCAAGGAACTCATCGTATGCCTTGGTGACAGACTTAGCACGTTTCAGAATCTGTGGTTCATTAAGAGTGGTGTCCAGAACCTCAGAAGGATCTGCGTACACGTTCTTGATGATGTGAGTATACGAACGGGAGTGAATCTGTTCCATGAACTGCCACACACCAATACAACCTTCCAGTTCTGGGAGAGAACAGAAAGGAGAGAATGCCATACCAGGACCACGACCTTGAACAGAGTCAAGGAGGATCTGATATTTCAGATTAGATGTATAGATGTGTCGTTGCTGCTCATTGAGAGTCTTGTAGTCTGCTCTATCCTTTTGGAGTGACACTTCCTCAGGACGCCAGAAGTATCCGAGTTGTGTCTGTGTTAGTTTATCAAAGTCAGGGTACTTAAACTCTGCATATTGTTGCATTCCTAGCGGTGCTCCGAAGAACATAGGTTGCTTCTTAGTGTCAACCTTTTTGCTGTTGAAGACTGTAACTCCCATTGGTGCTCCCATAGATTCCGTATGCTGATTCATAATTAAGAAAAGAATTAATCCTCGGAGGAACCTCCAAGGATTTGCAACACTCCAAGTAGGACTCAAAGTCCTCTTGAAGTTCCTTGCATAGTGTAATCGTGATTTGTTTAGACGTTGCAGGCATCACACTCTGCCTCATCGCCACTCAAAATATCATTAACCAAGTCTTGTAACTGTTGTTCTACCTGTTCTTCATCCTTTTTATTGTCGTATGTATTCTGATAATATGAAGTCTTCCATCCATACTTGTATGTAGTGAGGAAGTCCTGTGCCATAACAGAGACTGGGATCTCATTGTTAGGGAACTGCGTCGGATTGTATGACCAGTTACCAGAGATTGCTTGGTCGAAGAACTTCTGCATGACTGCAACGATCTCGATGTAACCTTTGTTAGAAGGCATGTCCCAAAGCAATGTGTAGTTGTTCTTCAAGGAGTTATATTGTGGAACAATCTGTTTAAGGGGTCCCTTCTTTGATTTTTTAATGGACAGGTAGTCGCGAGGCGGTTCGATTCCATTGGTTGCGTTTGACACAACGGAACTGCTCTCCGAAGGCATTTGTGCGGACAATGTTGAGTGCCGTAGACCGAACTTTGCCACATCTTTTCTAAGACTATCCCAATCATATTCGTACGTTGGTTCTGCTAACTCATCTACCTCCTTCTTATATGTATCGATAGGGAAAATTCCATCATGATACTTAGTATGTTGGTATCCATCACAAGGTCCCTTCTCCTGTGCCACCTTGTTAGATGCCTTCAAGAGATAGTATTGGAATGCCTCAGTCAATCTGTGAACTTCCGCTAGGGCACTAGGATCTTCATACTTAAATCCTTTCTTCGCTAGGTAATGTGCCAGACCGATGAATCCAATGCCCAAGGAGCGCCTGCTGAGGGTGCTACGACGTGCAGCAGCGACAGGATAAGATTGATAGTCGATCAGTTCTTCCAGACCACGAACAGTCAGGTCACAAAGTTCTTCCATCTCATCCAGGTTCTTCAACTTACCAACGTTGATAGCAGACAGAATGCACAGTGCAATCTCACCTGCATCTTCATCGATGTGAGAGATAGGATCAGTAGGGAGAGTGATCTCCTGACAGAGGTTCGACATGTTCACCTTGTCCTTGAAGGACGAGTGTGAATTACAGTGGTCGATGTTCATCAGATAGAGACGACCTGTCTCTGCACGTTCTTTAAGAAGATCGAGGATGAGTTGTTGAGCGTTGACGGTTGATCTTGGGATGAGTGGATTGCTCTCGTAACGAAGATACAAATCATCGAACTCATCAGTGCCGAAAGCATCATACAACCCAGGGACATCATGAGGAGAGAAAAGTGAAATGTCCTGGTTTCCGATGAAACGTTCGTAGAATAGTTTACTGATCTGAATTGAGTAGTCGAGTTTTCTAACACGGTTGTCCTCCGTACCCTTATTATTTTTCAGGACAATGATGTCCTCTATTTCTTGGTGCCAGATGGGGAAGTGGACTGTTGCTGACCCACCTCTAATCCCATTTTGTGTACAGCATCTGACAGTTGACTCAAACTTTTTGAGAAATGGAACAACGCCTGTGTGCTGAACTTCACCGCCCCTGATTTTACTGTTGATCCCACGGATTCTTCCAGCATTAATACCGATGCCAGCCCTTTGAGCAACATAGTAACCGATAGCCATGTCACTACTAAAAATGCTATCGAGGGTGTCATCAACATCCACAAGAACACAGCTTGCAAATTGTCGAAGTGGGGTTCGCACCCCTCCCATAATGGGCGTCGGGATGTTGACTTTGTGTCGTGAGATTGCGTCGTAGTACCTACGGACATAATTAATTCGCTCGTCATGAGGATATTGTGCGAACAGTGTCGCCGCAATCAGCATGTACATAAACTGGGGAGTCTCGTAGATCCGACCACTGCTTCTGTCCTGTACAAGATATTTATCTGTGACCTGTCTTAGACCAGCATATGTAAACAAATAGTCACGATCATGATCGATGTAACCATCCAGTTCATTCCACTCATCTTCTGAGTAGTAGTTAAGTAGGTCAGTATCATAGACACCTTGCTTCACACCATTGTTCACTTGTGTGTACACAGTGGGGTGGTTGTCTGGATGTCCATCGTACACACTCTTCCTGAGACTGAACAGGAGCAGACGTGCAGCGACGAACTGATAGTTTGGTGCTTCAAGAGAGATCAAATCGTTAGCAGATCTGATAAGGATCTCTTGAATATCATCTGTGGTGATACCATCAAAGAATTGAAGGTTCGCATTCATCTCTACCTGTGACTCAGATACTCCTGCGAGATCTGTACAAGCAAGTTCAACCATCTTGTGAACTTTATCGAGATTGAGAGACTCGACGGATCCATCTCTCTTTACAACTGTGGTCATACCTTTTTCCAATCAGTAAATTTAAGTTTTGCTTCTAAACCAGAGCAGGTGTTGCGTTTAATTATATCAGAAGGATCTAGTCCTGCCAAGACCATATCATTGATGTCCTTCTCTTGTATTGACTTTGGCCATATTACTACTCGTTCACCTTCCTCAATCGCTCTCTCAATTCTATCAATGATCTGTCGGTTTCTTGGTTCATTGTCGAAGATCCAGACCCGATCTCGATAAGGAAGAGAGCGGTGGTCAACATCGCTACCACACATAGCAACAGATTGCCTAATGAAAGTGGAGTCGAAGGGTCCTTCTGTGACATAAACAGTCTCCTCTGGGTTTACATAGTCTTGTCCGAATAGTTTGAGTTGGTCGTCGTCAAAGATACATGTGATGTATCTAAGGTTAGACTTTGGTGCAAGAGAGCGACCCTGGCATCCAAACCAAGTACCGTCCGAGCGAAGGAGAGGGATAATAATTCTAGGTCGATCATTCTGTAATGAGTCAAAGGTATGCTTCTGAGTGTTTACCCACCGTTTGAACTTTTCGACATAGAAAAACCTGCCCAACTGGTCATCAGGAATCTTCCGACCAATTAGATATTCCTTCGCGGGGTGTCCATTATTTAGCAGGTTGATTGGTGTCAACCCTGATACCTTTTTGTCCCTGGCGAAGTGAGGTTTGCTGTCAGGTATCTCAAACTTCTCCACAGTAGTTCCTTTACCAGTAGAGTTCGCACGGAACTTATCTAACTGGTATTCAGAGTATGTGTTCGGATCAATGTCCTTCAAGAAGTTTGCTAAGGTTCTACCCATGCCACAGTTGTGACACTTGTAGACCATGCGGTTCTTCATCATGAAGAAGTAACCGCGTGCTTTGTTCTTATGCTTTTGGGAGTCGCCACAGTAAGGGCAACGGAAGTTATACAGTCCTTCCTTGACCTTCTTGAACTTCTCCAAACGCCATGCCATGCGGTTGACGTAAGTCTCGTCGATCATTAGTTCCTACGATTCCGCTTGGGGATATCATAGCACCATCGTTCGCGCCAGTCAAGTTTCTAAGCAGGGCCTGCCCTGGTCCACTAATGAGGAAGGTGATCACAGTCAGAGCACCAGCAACTGACCACATCTTTTTCTCCATGGTTCTCAGACGTTCATCGATCAGTCTGATGTCACGCTCACATCCTTTTTTAATTGCTTCGGTATCTTTATTAAGATCTGAATGCAGTCGATCAATCTTATCAAACAAAACTCTATCTACTTCGTCTTGTTTGGTAAGTTTTTCGTTGTGTACTGCTAATAGTTGTCCCATCTTTACAGAGTTATCTTGTAGAGATTCTACAACTCTCTCCAATCGTTCTAGAATGGCAGAGTTAATATCATTACCCATTACTGTTTACCAAGTGCTTGCTGTCTTTTATCCCAATAGAATTTAATGACTTGGGTAGGATAAAGCCTAGTCACTTTGAATTTCTTCGCCACCTCGGGGCGATACATCTTTCTCAGTTCTATCTTAATCTGTGCTTCGGACTTACCATAAAGGATAAAGTCTTGGGCATCATCATACTGCACACGGAAAGGAAGATAGTTAGCAGGACCATGTTCCTGCAACTCCTCAGTCTTCAACATCTCACCGACAGACTTCTCATAACGACGCTTCTTTGGTTTCTTTCTAGTAAGCCTAGTGATACCTGGTGGTTCATGAGACGGCGGTAAAGCAGTCTCGGCACCAGTACCAACAGAATTTGTGGGAGCGTCTTCGTTAATCACAGCTTGTCCAGGGTTTCTTTAACGTGGTCATCAATCGGTATATTATCCAGAGTACCACCTGCGGGGTATCTGTTTAGAAATATACAAAATGTTTTCAGGGGGGACCAATATTCCCGTTCCAACTTATACATCAACAGAGGCAGAGTACCCTGCCCAAATACATTAAAGAGAACAATGAGGTGGTTAAGTATAAGATTGGTTCGGAGAACCCCGTTGGTCTGGTAACGTTTGAGTAGACGTTTCAGGTACTTAAACTTCTTCATGTCTTCCATGAAGTCGTCTACTGTTACAGAGTGGGGGTTCTCGTAGTGCTTGATGGCGAACATCAAGTGGTTGTTTTCGTTTAGTTCATCAAATCGCATAATGAAGTGGTGTCATATTATGAACCGAAGGTTAGGGTTGCTGCACCATCACTGATCACTTCTTCTGTACCACCTGCTGAGGTAATCTTGACGCGATACTTGTAACCGTCCAGAGTGTCAGCAGCGAGGCCACTGTAAGCAAGAGTTGCGGTCGTGAAGTCTGCATAGGTAATGCCAGTGTCAAGAGAGGCACTTACGTTAGTCCAACGCTTACCAGATGCAGTCTGACGTTGCCAGACATATGCAAGAGCGCCAGGGGTGCCTGTGGTGGAAGTGCTAAGGGTGAATGTACCAGCACCAGAGGAAGATGTAGAAGCAGCAGGTTGTGTACCGATGGTCACAGCAGATGCAACGTCAGCAACGATGGTATCGTCAGCGTCGTCACCAGCAGCGCCAGCAGCAGCATGTACGAATGCCAGGCACTCTGCCTTATGCTTGGTGTCACCAGCAGCAGTGGTGTATGTTCTATACAACCACCAACCAGGACCAGTGATGCCGCGAGACTTGTTCTCTGCAAGCACCATCTCAGTGGTGTCAACAAACACCAGGTCATAGGATGCACTGTCGCCACCCTTGATGACATACTCAGCGACTGCCTTAGGAGCAGTTCTTCTTACTGCACCAGACAAAGCAGCAGCGGTGCTACCTGCATATACTTTGTGGAGTTCGATTGAAGTTGTGCTTGTTACTTGCTTAACGATGTATGCAACACTGTTAAGTTCTAAGATGTCGCCTACGACGACAGTATCATCCGCGTGCTTCGTAACAGTGGCGTCACCATTGGTGACCGCTACATTGTTAGCAAAGGTTGCGGCATCAATTTTTCCGAAAATTGCCATTGTTCTCCCTTGATTGAAGGTTGGTTCCTATATCTTATTTATAAAAAGTAGAAGACCGTCCTGGTGGACGGTCCTTGTGCTTCATCCCTCACGGGCTTGGAGTGCTTCTTTGACTTTCTCAAAGAGTTCGTCGTCAGCAGTTGTCTTAGTCAGTTTAACTGCCTTACCAACAATCAGGAGACACAGATCAATCAGTTTCTCACCGAGTTCTGCATCGTCGGGAATCTTGGCAACAGCAGCGTCTACAACTTTATACGCAAGGGGCAGTAGAAAAGAGAGCATGGCTATATGTGCAAGGTCTACACTATATAGGCTAGTCAGGAGTAAACTTCCTGTCCTTCATGTATCCCCATTTACCTTTGTGAAGAGCACGTACACCTTTTGGAGAACGAGTAGACTTTTTCTTCTCGTCCTCTTTTGATTTTAGTATCTCTTTGTAACGCTTACCGTACTTCATACGGTTGTCACGTTCTTCGTGCTCCCTCTTCTGTTTCAGATGACGGAGTTCTTCGCTAATCACTTCGACTGGCGTCCTTCACGCTTAGCATCGAAGTCCTGAGTCATCTGCATCATCTTCTGCTTCATGCGGTCCTTAGACTTTTTCTTTGCTTCGGTGTCATCCACCTTAGCGGGAGCACATGCTGCTTCTGCTTGGACCTCTTCCTTCTTAACGTCCTCGCCAGGTTCATACCACTTACCGTCACCGTCAGAATCTTGCCAACGCTTACCTGCTTTCGCTGCTTTGATATGCTTGGCCTTCTTCTTGGCAGACTCTCTTAGTGAATCTACCTCAGATTGGATAAGTTTACGTAGAGATTCAGACATGAGATCCTCTTTCTTTGGGTTGATGATCACGTTGCCTTTCTTTTTTGTGGTCGTGACCTGTTTGTTTTGATCAGGTTTCATTCGTTGATTCCTAATTCTGATCGCCAGTTATATGTAGGTTGTTCACTCACACGTCTTGCGACATTGCGAGCACCTCGTGACACTGCACGGGCACCAGCGCCAACAACCTTCTTAATACCTGACTTGATTTTGTCGCGAAGACGGACGCGAGGTTCGCTAGCGCCACCAGATGTACTACCACCCGAAGAGGATGGAGACTGAGAGGCAGAGACAGAGGAACCACCAGCAGGTTTAGAACTACTACCAGATGAACCACGCTCGTATCCTTTCTTGAATTCAGATCCAGCGGACTTAGCGGCACGAACAGCAGTGCCTACTGCACGTCCTGCACCCTTAGCAACTGCCTTACCAGCAGACTTCAATGCTGCTTTCATCTTCTCACCACGGGAGGGAGCAGAAGCAGCAGGTTTGTCGCTAGAAGAAGCAGCAGCTTTCTTCATTGCAGCACCAGTTGACAGGCGATCCTTTGCCTGATCTCTACGGCGCTGAATCTCCTTAGGATCCATGCGCTCAGTAAGAAGATCGAGGTTGTCGATCACTTCCAGTGCTTCGGTGAGAACATCACCTTCCAATTCCATCAGTGCTTCAACACAGATGTCATGGAGTTCTTCGTATGAGAATGAATCGAATGCTTCATCGAGGATGATCTCTTCGACGAATGATTCAAATTCCTCATTCTTTGCTTTGAGGTTTGCCTTACGCATTTGCAGTTCGGCACGTCCACCTCTGTCCATCCTACCTTGTGCCTTTGGTTTCTTAGAACCACCAGCAGGTTGTGGACCAGCACCACCGTCGTCTACTCTTCTACCATGAGAGTATTTTGCACCACTCATCTTAGAGTCACCAGAGACCATCTTGCCACCTTGTGAGCGACCGTCTTGATACTCTTTCTCAGACTGACCGTGCTTACCTTTGTAACGCTCGTCGATCTGATCCTCTTCCTTGACGCAGTTAGGAACTTCCTTACCGCCCTTCTTCTTAGTGCCCTTTGCTTTGTATCCATCCCAGCAGGTGCTAGCGCCCACGTTCTTACGTGCTTGCTTCATACCTTCGACCATCTGATTGTGCAGATCATCGATATCGATATGCTCACGCTGCAAGTTGAGACCGATATCCTCAGGTGCCTTGGCAGTCTTTTCCCCTTTCTTGCCAACAACCTGGTAACGTCCATCCGCTTTCTTACCAGTGATGACCATTGACTGACCACCTTGGGAGATTACGCGACCGATGTTACGATCATCCTTAAAGGTATTTTTGTTCTTCTGAATGAGTTCCTTATCGATTGGGAACCCAGCATAACCTTCCACGACTTCCTCATGGGAGTCGATGATGTCGGTAACTTTGAGAACTGCTTCTTGAAGACGGGAGGTTGGTGCCTCTTTACCTTCCTTCACACAGTCGAGAATTGTACGTTGTTCTAACAGGGAAAACCCAAGCAGAGCAGCGCCTACCTTAATATCCAGCATTGATCTAGGGAAAAGTATAGTATTATTTATTCTTTAATGACTTTTGGTTCTTGGTGAACTCACTGAACTTCTTGATTTCTTGCCCAGGAGTCATGTTTTGAACTGCCATACGGTATTTATCAGTTCCGATTTTCCAATCGTTACCACTACCATCGTCCGCCGAATAATTGCTTTGGTTGTCAGTAACCTCACTGACATGCTGCAACCACACACGGTTCTCTGAACCATCAGGTAGTCGCATGATGACATAGTTAGTACCACGATGTGATACCTCACCACGAAGACCAGTGTCATCGTGCTCAACTAGTGCTCCAACCTTGAAGATGTGGTCGAGCATGTAGTAATCACGGAAGGATTCAAAGTCAAGTTTAGGAGCAACTGATTCAAAGTATGCCCAGTCTTCCTTGACTGCTGCTTTCTTTTTCTTCTCTGCTTTCTTAGGAGGTGTCATGCCATCAAGGACATGTTGCATCATCTCCTTAGACCTTTTGTATCCTGCTGTTCCTGCATGGAAGGAGTCGTGATCACCACTCGCAGCGTGCTTTCTCATAGCAGAAGCAGACAACTTCTCGATAGGATCATCACTCTTATCATCACGAGCACCAGCACTCTTAATGTTGATACTCTTGAAGTCGTAGTGCTTACCGTTGTACTTTTGAGTTAGGTTCTCAAATTCTTTTACACGGTCATCACCAACCACCATAGTGACATGCTCATGTCCCTCGTCATGAAGGTCACGAAGAATGTCAAAGATGTTTCTATGCTGTTCAGAGTTCTGAATAGCATCCTTGTGGTTCTTAAACATGCCACGCATGTGTTCAATCTTCTGCTCAGGGTGCAGAGGATTCTTCTTATGATCCTGAGATCTAGAAGGGTAGATACGATAGTTACCTGAGTCACCAGCGTGTGACTTCACAGCATCCAGCAACTTACCATGCCCAGCATGGGGAGGATTGAACCTGCCGAATGTAATGGCAACATGCTTGTCGATTACTTCATTCTTCTTTGGTTTAGAAGTAGTTGCTTTCTTAGCAGCGGCTTGTGCTGCTTCGATAATAAACTGACGAAATCTCATTTGCCCCAATCTTTTGCTACGGTGAAGTTTGCACGAGAGAATTCAAGTCGATCAACAAGTTTGACAGCAGTGCCATCCTTGATTGCTACAAATCCTTCTGGACTTGTAACCTTGTAACCTTTTTCATCTTCTAGAAATGTGCCAACCCCCTCAATCTTTTTGAGTCGGTTGATGATCTGTTCCTTAGCGGTGATCAGGTTTCGGAACCCATCCAACGCCTTATAGATTTCAGACTTATTACTATTTAGGTAATTGATCGCCTCCTCTTTCTTAGACTCCCAGTTTGCCTTTGCCTTTGGTGTCTTCACACCTGCTTCTTTCTTAGCATAGGCAGTCTCTACAAACTTCTTGAAGTCGTTCAGCATTGCCTGTGAAGTTGTAGGGATCTTACCCTCCTTGATCTTCTGGTTGAAGAAGATCTTGAACAGAGCAGCAGGTTGCATAGGTTTCAGAGTGCCACCGATCTCATTCAGGAACTTACGAGAACCATCTAGGTTACGCTTAGCAACTCTCATTGTCTGGTTGAGTGTTGATAGTTCAGGACCGCTGAGGTTTGCAATTCCGTTTGTATTAGTGAACGCTGATGAGAAGACTGCCACATCAGTGCTACCTTGAAGACCAGAAACGTCAACACCAAAACCCGCCGCCATGGAATCAAAGTCTTGTCCATTGTAATGTGTGTGAAATACTATACCAATCTTAGATTGACCAACCTTCTTACCCATCTCTGTATCCTTCTCGACACAGTAGGTAATCGTGTTGGGTTTGAACTTGTAGCACTTCTTGCCACCCATCATAGTGAGCATTGGAGTACCAGTATAGAGCAGGTCACCTTGGATCACACCCTTGATAGGCAACTTCGACAAGTGGTCTAGTGCCATCTTCAACTTGGTTGCAAGTTCTCCCTGATACCACTGATCAACATCATCATGGGTGTAACAGATCTTGGGTTCAGTCTTGGCGAACACAGACTTGGTGCCTACAAAGAAGAAACCATTGACAGGATCCTCACCACAGATAATAGCAGGAGCACCATCCCACTTCACTGTGACCTTCATGCTGCCACCACCTTTACCAGTGGTCAGCATACCTTTGAGTCCTTCTAGGAACGCCAGTGCGTTCTTAGCACCAGCATAACCATTGTTGAAGATGTCATCTTCTAGGTGTTCGAGATGAGTATTCTTGCTCATGGTTGGACTCCGATTCTGTCGTTTAGTGGGGAACCTTTGGATGCTTTCGTTCTCAAAACAAACTTAGTATTATTATCAAAGTCATTATGGAACTTGTTCTCCATTTTGAACTCTGGCATTCCATTGTTATTAATCTTAAACTTGTAATAAGAAACCTTTGCCATTAGAAAGTCTCTGACAATTTCAAGATAGTTGAGACCATTGGTGCGGTCCTGACTGATCTTAGTAATCGCAACTGCCATCAGATAAGACAGTTGATTATATTTACCTAGACGACCTCTGGTTAAAGATGCCTCATTGAGGAATCTTGGATTGCCTCTGATGAACTTGTCATACATAGAGTTCCAGGTTGCCATGTTCGCATCAATCGTTGCATCTGTGAAGTGCTGAGGTGTGGGGTTTGCTGGTATCAATGTACTTAGGTTAGCAGGTAACTCAGTCTTAAAGGGTTGGGTCTGTGCCAGATATCTGATTGTCTCATACTGGGTTTGGGCAACACCTTTGGTAGTATCCCCCAAGAGTCTCAGGACTTCATATTCAGTCGTTCGTTTGAACTTCATAATGAAAGGATCTCTTGGATTATCATTCACAAACTCCATCAAGTCTTGTGGTTTGATGACGTTAGTAGTCTTAGACATTACTTTCACAGAGAAAGGATACTCTCTACCATCAGTATCTTTAATGATGAAGTCAATCAGAGGATAGTTACCTGCTGTGGGTACGAACACAATCGCATTTTTCTTATTGAGTCCTGCGAAACCTAACTTAGCAAGTTGACTCTGACCTCTTTCAAGCACACAGATTGGTGCCATCAACTCACTAAAATCCTTCTGGATGTTAGCAAGACTATCGAATGCATCACTGGCAGCGAAGTCTCTATATGCAGCAATCAGATCTGCCCTATCTCCTGCTGAGTGACTATCACAAAACTCAATCAGTTGTATAAGGTAGTTCTTTAACGGAATAGGTATGTCTCTTGCGAGAACAACCTCCTTGATCTTGTCAAGGTAGGCAGAGTATGCTAGTTCAACACCACCAATACCAGGGAAGTCCTGAGGTTTCATTGATACCTTGACACCAGTACGTGTCATGGTGGGTTTCTTTACAGCAGATAGATTGATCCACCCGCGAACTGGTTCATCAGCACGACTGTTCGCATACCACAAAACCTCCATACGGGATGGAGGTTGATTGAAGTTACCTGCGATGTAATGGACATCAGCATCCTTCGGAATTGATCCTAATTTTCTACTCCCGTTTTCCGAATCATAAATGGGTGTTGCTCGTGCAACTGTTCCATCATGACCGTCACGAAATACAGGAATATATCTTGGCCAAACGTCTTGAATCTTAGATGCCACAGTGTGCCTGTTTAGTCGTCGATACTATTTAGATAATCTTTCTCAGTCTGGTAAGGAGTCTTCTCTCCTGTGTATATCATGATGCCTTCAACTAGATCAGGGATCAACCACTGATCCACACGGTAGCAATACTGCCAGTTGACTGGTTGAATACAGTTTACAACTACAACTTGAAAGAATGCTACTATGTGGATCCAAGCAGTTAACATTATCGACCACCAAATCGTTTATCCATTTGGAGTTTGACGTAATACATTCCTAGAATCCATACGGAGAAGAGGAACCCTTCTCCATAGGACATACTATGCCAAGCGTGTACTGCTCCGTCCATTAGATGTCTCCCTCAGCACGGTTCTCAGACTCTTCGATAGAGAACTCACCCTCAGAGTAACGAGCAGCAAGTTTCAAGGAGTTGACATACAGAACGTGGTCAAAGGTAACGTCAAGAGCAAGACATGCCTGTGCAGCATACCAGAGGATGTCACCCAGTTCCTTGACCAGGTGCTCCTTGTTGGCATCGTTCCAGGGTTTGCCTTGGAACTTCAACTTCTTGACGATCTCCATGAACTCACCAGACTCAGCAGAGAGACCAGCGGCAGCAGTGTCAAGACGTGCAATGTTACAACCATCATCATTCAGTTGACGAAGGCGTTCGATGTATGCAGTTTGATTCTTGCTGGGTTTGGAGCAAGTATCATCAGCGAAGTGCAGATACTTATCCAGGTCAACACGGAAACGTTCGCTCCTTTCCTTTGCTTTCTTCTTTGCCTCGTCCTTCTCACGGATCTTCTCAGCGGTGACCCAGGCATTGAATCCTTTCTTGTTGATGAAGTCCTCAGGAGTCTTAGGAGTGTCCTCCTGCATATCTTCAAGGCGATTCTCCATGCCCTCCTTGATGTCCTGAGCAGCGTTGTTCAGTTCCTCTGCTGCTGCTGATGCATTGTCACTGAACTCGTGGTCAATAGGTACACCACCTTCACGGGCACGTTTGTTAGCGGGTTCATTTTGTGGGTTGGTCATACTTGCCAAGTGTCAAATTTACTTTTAGTTTTGGTGTTTGCATCAAGGATCTTGTCCTCAATATCCTGACCAGAGTCAATCAGGTTGTCTTGTGCAGACTGATCACAATCATACAGTCTCATCTTTGCTCTGTCAATACCAACGATGAATCTCTTGTTCATGGTCGGGTCATTATATCTATTCTTTAACTGCTTGACCATAATCTGACCAGTCGCTTCTAGATCCTCAGTAGAGATAAGAGCAACCATAAGGTCAGCAGTGGCAGGCAGTCCGAATGATTCACTGGTGTCAGTAATCTCTACATCAGAGTTACCATAACCAGAACGTGTGGTCTGGGTAGCAGATACAATCGGTACATTGTACTCAACTGCGAGACCTCTAAGTTCTTCTGCAATCGACTTGATGTATGTGTACGAGTTGACAACAGCGTTCTTGAACCTAGAAGATGCACAGATGTTTAGATAGTCAATGAAGATAATATCAGGAGCGAACCCACGCTTCATGCTCAGTTCGTTGAGCAACGACTTGAAGTGTCCTTCATGAGCAGATGCTGTGGGATATTCCTTAATTACTAGACGACCCTTTGTCTTCTTAGCAACCTTGTCTACTCGGGTTCGGAACTGTTGCTTGGTGAAGAGGGGATCTGAGAGTTGCTTGATGTTGAGGTCCAAGAGGTTGGCATCAATTCGTTCAGCAATCTTCTCCTCTGCCATTTCAAGTGTAATGTAGAGTACGTTGCGCCCCTGCAAGAGGCAGGCACTAGCCATGTGGCACATGAATAGAGACTTCCCGACGCCCGTGCCAGCAAGAGCGATGTTGAGAGTCTTGCTAGGGAGACCACCTTTCGTGATCTTGTTAAAGTATTCAAGATCAAACGGGATCTTGTCTTCTTGTTTGTGGTAGAAGTCGTAGCGGTCATCGGAGTCTAGTAAGTAATCGTGTCCAACAGTATCATCAAAGCATGTGCCCAATGCCTCACTCATGATGTGAGGGATAGCATCTTTGGTGCGAGTCTTGTCTTGTCCATCTGCAATCTTGATGGATTCCATCAGAGCAAGATAGATCGCACGTTCTTTACACCACTTCTCAGTGGTGTCCATCAACCAGTCATCATTATATTGAGTGTCATCAATCTTAGTATCAAGGAAGTCTTCGATCTCCTTGATGATATCAGCACTCAGATCTTTCCTCTTCTCAACCTCAATTTTGAGAGCAGTAGTCTCAGGAATAGTATTGTATTCCGTCACATAATCATTGATCTCTGTGAAGAGAACCTGGTGTGAGGTGGTGTTGAAGTATTCGTCCTTCAAGAAAGGCAGAACAGTCCTGCAATAGTTCTCATCAACAATGAGTTTACTAAGGGCAATCTCTTCGATCTTCTGCATTAGAGGTAGTGGAGGTAAGTTCCGATAATGTATTTGTTAGAGGACACTGGTGGTAGTCCTGCGTGGGGATATGTCCAGGTCGGTGGGAAGAGTAAACATCTTCCTGCCTTGGGTTTGACCTTGTACTTCATCTTAGTAAACCACGTTTCTCCTCCTTCGTCAACATCATTAAGATAGAAGAACAAAGCAAGGAACCTTCTAGCACTGCTGTGGTCACCCACATCAACATGAGGATCAAAACGATCATCATCTGCTGCAACATACTTCTTCAATCTGATCTGTTCCAAAGCATTCTCTGCTGGCCAGTTGTCCTGACATTTCACATCCTTCATGTAACGATCACACACATCCTTGATCGCTTCGATCATACGGTTGTGTACCTTGCCCCATGAAGAGTCAGGGTTCTGTTCTGCATACCCAGTTACATTGAACTGGTGGAACTGAGGGCGACCCTCTCTGTCCCAGTATTCCCAGTCTACATCACGTTGCATGTCCATGATGTTCTTGATGAGGTTGTCATCGAGAACATTATCATAGACCTGCACGTAAGCATCATGCTCCATAACTAAACTCCTTTGCTGCGACCTCATCAAGTGCCTGCATTATTTCTTCCGTGAAGTATTTCTCGGGATCAGCGAGAATAGACTTAGGAAAAAGATTAGATCCACCAATCTTGTAGCGGTTGCCAACCCGCTCGAAGACTCCGTGCTTCTCACCCAGTTCCAGTAGTCCGTAATACTTGTCCAGTCCACGCTCATCGTAGAAAAGTCTGGTCTCAATCTTGGAATTCTCCTTTGTGAAGCGAGACTTCTTAGTCTCACACTTGATAATGTTGCCCACTACTGCTGTGCCATCCTTCTCCTTCGACTTGGATAGGTATACAATAGTCGATGCAGCGTATTTAAGTCCGCTACCACCGCCCATTTCTTTCATTGGCACATAGGCACCCACCACATCATATGTATGGTTTGTGACAAGTAGAGGTACGTTTGCCTTGCCCAGTTTGAGGGTAAGCACACGGAAGATAGACTTAACTACCTGTGCTCTGGTCATGTCACGAGTCTCTTTACCCTCTTCTGAGTCAGAGATCTCCTTACTGGTGGACAACATACCCAGAGAGTCCAGCACAAACATCATAGGTTTGCGATCCTTCTCTGGTTGTTTCATATAGTTATCGATCACCTTGATTGCTTGGAGTCTAAACTCCTGCACAGTAACCACAGGGACGATGACCATACGATCAGAGGGGATACCACGACTCTCGATCATCTCACGAGAGATTGCAGACTCGGACTCAAAATAAATGCATCCAGCATCAGGATCAGAATTAAGGAAATTACGAACCACACTGAGAGCAAAGAAAGTCTTGCCCGTGCTTGATTCTCCTGCCAAGGCAGTAATCTTGTTGGAAGGAAGACCTCCGAAAATCGAACCACTAACCACGGCATTAAATAGATAACTGCCAGTATCAACGAAAGATGCAACATCGCCAGCAGCAACGCCGTCGCTGACCACGCCAGCATACTCATTGCCAATCTCCTTGACTACATCATTAAGAAAACTCATCCGAATAAAAACTCCAAAGTGTTACGTTTTTCTGGTGTCCAACCGATAGCGTCAAGGACAACCTTGACGGGACTGAGGAAACTCTTGTCGAATTGTAGATCATAATCAATAGATCCATCGATGTCAAACTCCTTCGGTAGAGTCTGGAAGAACGAGATAACGTTCTCACCGATTCTGTTAGGTTCCCTGAGATAGATGAACTTGATCTTCTCTCCCTCTTGGATGAGGGGATACTTGTGACCAATCTTCAACTTCTTTACATAGTAATTATACAACAAACTACCACGTACGTGCATGGGTGTTCCCTTACCATAGATGTGACTAGGTGACGAGAACTTACTTATGTTATTGCATGAGCGAGGGAATGCAATATCTTCTAGGGGGAGACTCTCAAACTCCTTACGGAACCGAGCAATGTACTTCTGAACCTCCTCCTCTGTGCCATTCATGACCACTTTGAGTGCTTCTTTAATGGCACCACGACAAGGTGCAGGTGTAGAAGACTTCACTGCTTCGATACCCATGATTTTGAGTTTGGGTTTCTCGTATCGTACACCCTCACTATCCCATACGTTGAGGATGTATCTCTTCTTAGCAGTCCAAACACCACGGTCAGCGATGTTCTCCCGCTTCATGATCATTTTTTGGTCATACGCCGAAACGTACGTTGCCAACTCTTGATATGATGATTCAATAAAAGGTTCCAGTTTCTCGTGGCAGATCTTGTTAAGTATTGGAACAACTGCTGCTTTATCGCTAGACTTAGCACCAAGAAATTTAGTAACAAGAGGTCCGAGATTAAGATAAATCGAATCAGTATCTGAGGCGATGACATAATCCTCGTCGGCAGTTTGCAAAATCTTATTTAGGTATCCGTTGATCTTGTTTTCGATCCAACGAATCGAGACTTGACCCGAGAGAGTGATCGCCTCAGCATTTGCCAGATTGAAGTATCGGAAGTATTGATTTCCGATGGCACCATAGGCAGAGTTGAGTTGGATCTTTCTTGCCATTTGGATGTTGTTGAATCTTGCAATATCTTTTTGTACATCCAGGGACGGGGAGGTTTCATACTCCTGCTTAGCAGCAAGCATCTTTCCCTTATAGATCTTACGGTCGTCATAGATACGCTGCATCATTTCAGGTAGGAAACCATGTATGTCTTTACGATACTGAGCACCGTTAGCACACACAGCATACTCCCCGTCGATCTCCACCTCTTGTGCTAGCAGTTTTTCAACAGTCACTGTGGGGTGACGCCTCTCAACCAGGGTCTCTGGTGAGATGTTGTACTGCATGATCAGGTGGGGATACAGGGAGTTAAGGTCAAAGGACACCACCCAGTCGTATCCGCCTGGTTCAGGGTCCTTCACGTAGGCACCAGCATATTGTTCACTCTTGTCACTACGATGCACTGGTGGCACCACGATGTTACGTTGTTTCAGGTCGTTGTAGATGAGGGTGTCCCACATCCTGACCTGAGAATATACATCACCGAGGTTGACCTTGGCGTCATAGGCAAGGGTGAGTGCCAACTCAATCAGTTTCATCTTGTCTTCCAGACGGTCAACAAGTTCAACGTCAACGATGTTGTACTCTACAAACTTCTGCCAATCTTTTGTATAGAACTCCTTGAAGTTCTCGTACTCACTGTGGTCAATCTTTTTCTGACCCAGTTCGACATTTGCAATGTGATCAAGACGGTAGGATTCTTGTGCGGAGTATGTGAACTTGCGATACAAGTCCAGGTAATCCAGGATAGCGACACCAGAGATGTCATACTGGATCTGTTTACGTCCACGAATCTCTACCTCTCTTTCAATCACACGGTTCCAAGGAGAGAGGGACTTTTTCCACTTCTCTCCTAGTACCCGTTGAAGACGACGGCATATGTAAGGAATATCATACAGGTTGCAGTTCCAACCAGTGATGATGTCGGGAGTATTGTTGGTCCACCATAGATGGAAGTCCTCTAACATCTCCACTTCCTTCCAGAACACACGATACTCTGTGCCCTTCGGTACAAATTCCCTGGTGCCCCAAGTTATCACCTCCTTGGTGATCAGGTTCTTGACGGTGATGCAAAGCATCTCCTCTTGACATGCTTCCACAGAGGGAAAACCGTTGTCGCATCCAACCTCAATGTCAATCGTATAGATCGACATTTGATCCATGTCAAACCTGACCTCATCAGGGAACTTGTCAGCGATGAATTGGTACACGAACCTGTCATACCCATGCACTTCCATACCATCTACACCTGCGTATTGCTCTATGGCATTACGTGCCTCCCTAGCGCCGTCGAAACGCTTGGGGTGAGCATAGCGACCATCCAGAGTCCTGAACTTGGACTCCTTCTGCTGGTTCTTTGGTACGAAAAACAAGGTAGGACGAATCTTCTCCCTGTATGAAACAGGTTCTCCGTGCTCATACCCTCGGTAGAGGATATCGTCACCGAGCAAGAGTACGTCCGTGTAAAACTTCATCAACTAACCATCTTCTTGTACTTATCCGCCAGTGAGGGGGACGGATCTAGTATAGAGAAGATCAGGTCAGAAGTCAAGAACAGATCTCTTTGATCTGTGTGGAGTGGGAAGGGTGTAATAGTCTGGTCCTCATGGACTCGGAAGCAATTCTCAATCAGAATCGACGGTTCCTCGTCCAGTTCCGTCATTGTCCCCATGAGGTACAGACTCGGGTCGTTCCTCAACAACATCAATTTCAGCATGTTCGGCAGTTAGTTCGTTGTACTTTTCGACCACTTGGTCGATTGGATTGTATATGAATGCCACACTAGGTAGTGGCAGATAAATGTGCGATGACTTAGAAAATGGAACGAAAGCAGTGAACTCGATGTCCATCTGATCCAGTGTCTTAGGTTCATCACCATACGCAGGTTCTTCAAACAGGTTATGTTGCTGCTGAATCACGATAGTGTATGGTTTCTCTAACTTATATGCAAGAGGTGGTGCCTCTTTACCATCGCGCATCTCGTAGACATCAGCGATTACGTCCTCGCCGTTTGCCATTCTTACGATTCTTACGCTCATAGTCTTTTTGCATTAGGTTTTCATAGGTATACTTTACCATATCGGTAAAGGCGCGTCTAGCTGATATGTTCTTTTCCTCAGCAAGGATGTGAACATACTGCATGAATTGATCCATCTCATCAGTTGGAACATCCACAGTCAGCGATTCACTTTTCTCTGTGTACGCGGGACACAGATTGACATACATGTTCATTTTACCTCCATATAAAAAGAGACCCCCAGGCGGGTGGTCTCTTCGGATGTCACCACTATATAGGTGATCAATAAAGTGACTCTTCCTGTTCGCTAAGAATCACCACATCGGAGGTTGGATACGATACACATGTGAGAAGAAATCCTGATTCAATCTGATCATCATCCAGGAAAGATTGTTCTTCCTGATTTACTGTGCCTGATTCAATCTTACCTGCACATGTGCTACAAGCACCTGCACGGCATGAGTATGGCATATCTACTCCTGCTTCTTCTGCTGCATCAAGAATGTATGTATCCTCGTCACATTCAAAACTTGTTTCGGTTCCGTCTGGTGCTTTAATCGTTACGTTCATCTGAGTTATAAGACGCTCAACACCAGTATATATGATACTAGTAGTCGTTGTCAATGAACCTGGCACACTTTTCAGTGTTCTTTTTACACCAGTTCCTGACATAAGAGTCAGCATCAACTTCCATAGTGTAGTGAGCGTGGTTATGTAGCACGCCCACGATCAATAAGAACCCTACAAACAGACCATTAATCAGAGTCACTGGGTGTGACAGGATCGCTAGTGTCCTTGATATCATAGATTTTTAACTTCTGGTGGTCAGGAATGATCTTCTGCAATTCTACCACCAATAGTCCGTTTGTAAACGTGACGTTGCCGATTTCCACATCGTCTGAAAGGTTGAACCCCCTAGCGAAGGTACGTGTGGAGATACCCCTATGCAGGAACTCGTCCTCTCCTTTGTTCTTTGCTGTCTTGGACCTGATCAGAAGGACATTACTCTCTGTTGTGACTTCAACTTCATCCTTTGACCACCCAGCAAGTGCTAGTTCGATCCTCCACTTGATATTTGATTCCTTTACCAAATTGTATGGTGGGTATGCTTCATTGACTGACCCCATTCCATATGAATGTAGTCTATAAACGATATCATCTAGTCCCACACTGTATTTTTCAACAGCATCTACCACGGCATTAAGATCTTTTGCCGTGAACTTTTTCAGTCCAGTCATTTAACTTCTCCTAGTAAGCGAGATTGTATTGTGTGGTCCCCGAAGGCAACCAAAATTATTTATCAAGAAAGGTCATGAGGTTTACCGTACAACGTTTGAATTTGATAAATAGGAGGTAGGTCCCTATGTATGACGCGATGAAAAATCTCATCCCAGTCGCAATGATTTTGATGACCGCCACTGCTGCAAATGCAGGCGGACTTGTTACTAAGCACGCTGCGAGTGTGCAGTTGACCGTGGATGCTGCAAGGAGCACGTCGTCTCGAATTGGGTCGTCGTTCAGTATCTCAGGATCAAATATAGATACAACCGATGGAAATACTGCGGGAGTAGTTTCCGCTGGAACTATTACTTCGGGTGTATATAGTCCAGGAACTATTAGTGCCACGCAGGATACTGCTGGTTCTGCATTTAGTTTCAGTCAATCTTATAACCAAGCTGATGCAATCCCTACCTCTGCTCCTACTACTGGTGCTGTTCCGAACTTCGGTTCAGTTACAAGTTATACAGCGGGAACAGCAGGATCGCTTGCTGGAACAGTCACTAGTGCGGGTAACCTCACGGTGACGGCTGGCGGAGCGGGTAGCAGTGCAATCGGACAATTCGTTTCGGAAATTACTGTAATTGACTGACGGAGGGTCCAATGAAAACCTTGATTCATTGGTCTGTTCTATCTGTGGTGGGTGCAAGTGCCATACTTGCTCCTGCCCAGGCGGTCCCCGTGGTCCCAAACTTCACACAGGGAAGTATGTCGAGCCACACAGAGACAACTCAGACCATAACCGAGACCATAAATTCAATGGACTATTCGACTGGATATCAGTATTCAGCGACTGGTTCAGGCGTAACCGCTAATGGGAACTTGTCACCTGGCACAGGTTCCACCAATGTAACTATTAATGGAGTGACTTCGCAATGGACGGGAGCAACAAGCAAACCACAGTTCACACAAACAGTACCAGGGGACGCATTTCAGTTCACAGAAACTTACTCAGGTCCTGGTTTACAAAATCATACGATTATCCAAAGAGTGACAGAGGTCACCAGCGTAACCGACACTACAAGTATCTTCTCGCAATAGGTCTTACATGTGTACTCCCATCTCAATCTTTGGCAGAAACTATTGGCGGCGTCTCCGCTACTGCTTCTCCTGTTGCTAATTCCTCAGGTAGCGTTACAAATCAGGCGATCCAGGTATTACAAGGACCGTACATTACTAACACCTATGGTAATGGTATTCAATGTCAAGGTCCCACTAGAAATTTCACACCATATCTAACAGGAACTGCATCTGCTTCTAAACCTTTTGAAGGTTACTATGATGATCCTGTATATGATGTCAGTGACATAAACGAAGATGGTTTGATAGACAATCCAGGCTCCATTCTCTTCCACAAGAGAACAAGAACGGGACAGAAAGATAATTATAGTCTCGGTGCAGGATTCTCTATCACATGGTCCACACCATTAGATAAGAAATTACAGGACCAATGTAAGGAAGCAGCACAAGCGAACATCGACATGATGACTCAGTTGACTGCTAATAAAAGATTAGATTTTGAGATCGCGAGACTCAAAAATTGTGGCGAATTGATGAAGGCTGGAATTATGTTTGCACCTGGCACACAGTATGCAAAGATATGTGCTGATGTCATGGTGATGAACGTGACCCATGTTAAGGATCACCGTCACTCTATTTCCCCTTCGGTTTCAAGACCTTCCTCAACGCAGCAATCGCTTGATTCCGATCCCTCTGCTCAGAGCGACGCTCCCGTACGCTTAGAGGTCGTACCTTCTTCCCACGAAGAGTCGCAATCTTCTTCATTACCTTCTTCACAGTCGGCTTCACAACTTTCAGAAGCAGATCGGCAAAGGGTTTTGCGAGCAGTGCAGAAGTCGTCGCAACGACAGCAATACTCGCAGTAGTTGTTACTGTTCCTATGGGTGGTATAGCATTTACCACCTGTTCAGTTAGTCTTACATCTTCTACCAGTCGTACACACTGCTTACCTTCTAGTCTGTAACCAGTAACTCTCTTACGACCACTGTCAAAGATGAATCCAACGGGTTCTTCTGCCAGTTGTTTGTTTGTAGGACACTGTATTTTTACAACCTGAGGTGGAGTCCCAGGCACCTCTGTCTGTGGTGTCTCTGTCCGAGGTTTTTCTTTTGTTCTTGTGTCTACATTGGGAGCAGGTGTCATTAATATCTGCTCAGGTTCAAACTGCATGGGATTGAAGTTTGGCATCCCTGCATCACAGTATGTCACGGTGCCCTTAGGGTCGTCACCGATGGCATTTTTATTCTTTTTATTGTTAGTGGTGTGTGCTTCTACACAACCAGGCATGTTGACAATGGGTGTCCCGATATCGACAACAACAGGCGCAACAATGTACCCTCTTGCTGAGGGTTCATTGAAGTTCCATGTGGGTATTTCAAGGATTTTAATATCTCGGATACCAACAGTGTTGGTGCCGATCTCAGGAATTTCCATAATCTAACTCAGAAAGGAAGTCCGATGCCTCCACCAGTTGCAGGAGCACCAGTTGCACCAGGAAGTACGCCACCAGTGGCACCAGGAAGTTCAGGAACCTCTGGCATGAGACCACCGACCAGACCAGGCAGAGCACCTACGACTGCTTCGGTTGCTGCTGCTGTTGCTGCCTCTTTGGCAGACTCAATCAGAGCATCTTTTTGGATATACACATAGGCACCTGCTCCTACAATGGATGCGGTTCCTAGGAACGATAGCACTGCGAGTGCATTAATTACTTTTTGCATTGTCTTCCTCCTTTTTACCGATGGATGGTGCCTTTTTAGGAGCACTGCCGTTCTTGGCAGGACTCAATCCGAACGCAGCTAGCGATCCAGAAAAGACCGAGGCGATGAACGTGGGATCAAAATCTAAAATCTTCTGACCGTTAGGCAGTCGGACGTAGGAAAATGTGAGAAGGGACGCAGACCAAATAAGTACAACGACTTTCACTAGATTACCAAGGACTTCACTTTTATCTTCATCTTGGTCTTCCTTCTCTACTTTGGGCTTGGTATCAGCCATGAATAGAGGGGTAAGGCACCACTATTTATGTAGCACATCATTACCGATGAAGAGGAAATCAACACCCTTTTTAGAGAAGAGTTCCTTTGCTTCCCATTTCTTACCAGCAATAGGACTTCCACCTATATTCAGTGAAGTATTGAGCAGTACACTGTCACCTGTGAGTTCTTTGTACTTCCTCATGAGTCTTGC
>Ga0163109_10000496_pt1 | contig 31626 bp, 31 predicted proteins | sample CRUFie1St13metaG_FD_108704 | JGI IMG/M metagenome (GOLD analysis project Ga0163109, IMG submission 108704) | Marine microbial communities from the Costa Rica Dome - CRUD Field 142mm St13 metaG | ecosystem: Environmental > Aquatic > Marine > Oceanic > Photic zone | place: Costa Rica: the Eastern...
CTATTTTCTTTAAACATAGACTTAAAGCAGTAAAAGAAGGTGGTGCAGAGTTTGATGTAAATCCAGAATACTTAGAAGTTAGTTTTGGTAATGAGTGTAACTTTCGTTGTGGATATTGTCATCCAAAAGCCAGCAGTAGATTTTATAATGAAATAAAAACACATGGCCCTTACGATATGGTTAAGAATCATAGATGTGACATTGATTGGTTTAATATATTTGAAGAAGATAATAATCCATATTTAGATGCATTTTGGCGTTGGTGGCCCGAGCTTAGTAAAGAACTACACATATTGCGTATAACAGGTGGTGAGCCCACAATACAAAAAAGCACATACAAGTTGTTTGACATGTTAGATGCAGATCCTAAACCCGAACTAGAACTAAACTGTAATAGTAACTTAGGAGGCAAACCAAAACAGTTAGAGAAGTTTACAAATCGTGTAAACGATTTATTGACAAATAATAAGATAAAACGTTTTAAAATGTTTACTAGTATTGATACCTGGGGCAAACGTGCAGAATATATACGTGATGGATTAGATATTGAAGTGTTTGAACGTAACTTAGATTATTTTATGCGTAACTGTGAAGCACCTATGGTTATCATGATTACATTTAATATTTTCAGTGTTACAACATTCCGCACATTACTTGAAAAAATACTTGAATGGCGTGAAAAATATAATGACGTAGATACACATAGATGGCAACGTTTAGGTTTTGATACACCCCATCTTAAAGAACCTTTGCAATATGATATAAACATATTGCCTAATAACTACATGAACTATATGCGTGATCATTTACAGTTTATAAAAGAAAATACAGATGATAATCGTAAAAATGCATTTAGCACATTAGAATATGAAAAGTTTAGAAGAGTAGTTGATTACATGGATAGAACAGAATATCCATTAGAAAAAATTATTCAAGGAAGACAAGATTTTCACAACTTTTTTGCAGAACAAGGACGTAGAAGAAAAGTAAATCATGAAGATGTATTTCCAGAAATGTCAGACTTTTTTGAGTTGTGTAAGAAATACGTCTAGTGCTAACTCAGTTTCGGGCCAAATATTTTCTTGTAACTTTTTGAGATAAAACTCTACATCTACACGCCAAAATGTTTGAAATGATCCTTTATATTCTAACTCAATAGGATCGTTCAAATATCCTTGGTCATGCATTATTTTCGCCCATATCAAATGTACTCTTTTTTGATCAGCTGTATCTAAAGTATTTGTGCTTATATACTGAGGTTTATCTAATCCAACATAATGCATACAAACTGGAGTAAGCATTTGACTTGTCCAATGATTCATTGGAGAATGTCTATAGTTATGTACAGCATGTGATCTAATACCATCTATTTTATTATTAAGAACACAAGTCCTTGCACTAATGCGATGTGCATTTTTACCTAAAATACCAAGTTGTCTTAAACTATGACTTACACTAGTACCTACTATTGCATTGTTGTAATATAATAAAAACAACGTTGCATTTTCGTGTTTGTTAATATAATCAATCAATACAGTTTTATTGTGATTATTGTAAAAACCTTTTTCTTCAGCACCTTTGTAAAAGTCGGTTAAGTCTTGTGTGCCATTATAAACTTCAAGTTTGTACAAAAGTTTGTGTCCTTATTATTTTCTTAAGGTTGTCGTCTACTTTAATTTTGTTTACTGCCCGCAACCTAAATCTTGGAATACTTCTGTGCTTTTCATTAAACTCTTTTAAATCTTTTATATTTCCTGTGTAATGTAAAACACAATGATTTCCTACTTGCTGACATAGTGCAAGTTCTGCACCTGCCGCAACAGCTGATTTTTCTATTTGTTCAGGATATACACGTACAGTATCTTGTTTAAACATGTTGGGCATACGCCCGTTAAGTGTAAAACGATTCCTATCACCATCAACACAATCCCCACTTAGCCATATGTTAGATTGTGAACTCCATTTACAAGCAATCTGTCCGTTTACAATATCTAACTCTGCACCTGGTGCAATGTTGTCTTTTGTGTATGTATTCTCTTCTTCACTGTATAAAACCATTGGAGGTACCTCTGTACTGCCATATACATTGTATACTTTATTAGGCCCGTGTTGTCTAAGTTCGTCTAACATACCTTCGGGTGTAAAGTCACTGCCTGTTATGAGTCTGTCTACACTACTGTAATCTAATCTTTGCCACTTAGGATGTTTATGTAACATCTTCCAAACATTAGGTAAAATAAGTGTATGTGTAGGACGAATAGTATGTATGCGATTTACATATCCAATACCTTTAAAACTTTCTAAGTATAGTTCACAGTCTAACTTTAAAGCAAGATACACATTTAATACACTAAAAGCTATGCCTCTTGGGCTGTAATAACTTAAAATTTTACTATTTTTATTAAGGTCTAATACTTTTATATTTGAATCAACAGCCTGTTCAATAACTTCTTTATCATGCCCGATATTTTGAGGATATCCTGTTGTTCCACTTGTTGTTAGATTTAGAAACTTATCACCTCTGTAACCAAAACTATATCCATTTTGCCAATACCAGTTGTGCATTAACTTTAAAGTATTTTGCTCTAAATCTGTTGTATCGCTGTAGCAATCTACAGGATTACTTATTAGGTAATCACTGATCCATTGTTCAGACACTTGGTCGCCGTTTATATAGAGTTTCATGTTGTTAGTATAACAAAAAAGTTAGTGTAAGTCAACCCAAGAAGAACCTGTATAACCTTGAAAAGTGTTATTACTTTCGTTAAAAATAATCATACCTGGTTCAGCAGTTAAAGAATCTCTTGTTGAAAAAGGCATTCCTTTTGCTTTAAATATTGGCGCACTAAGCACACCTTTAGAGTTGAACTCTAAGTTATCAGATCCTGTTGGATTATAACTATTTGAGTATCCGCTGACTGCAACGCTAAACTTACTTGGTACACTGGCACCTGACGAATTTGGAGTACCGTCTGCTAATATACCAATAACACCAGCTGGTGCAAACCCATTGCCGTTGTAACCGCTAACAGCAATACCAAATACACTATTGTTATTTGCTACCGCAGTCTTTGCATCTATTGTACCACCATAGGTGTTAACTAGCAAAGATTCATCATTAGCAGTTTCAATGTATATGTTATCGCTGTAAATGTTAACATCGTCTGCTGGTGCAGTGCTTGTTGCAATGTTTACTTTTTTATTTGCTGGATGTATAAATGTACCATCTGTATTTGCAGTTAGTATAGTTTCGTAACTTCCAGAATTATCCCAAGCAACATCTCCAAGTACTCTACCTAAAAAGTCAGCTTTATGTGATGGAGAAGTTTCTGTACTCAAACGTACTACAGGTGTACCATCATAATGTGTCATATGTGCAGTAAGTGTTGTTTCGCTAAGATTTGCTCCTACTACAATAATAGGTGCTTCTGTAGGTACAGGGTGTCCAATACCACCTACCCAGTTCCATTGTTCTCTTTCCGGATCCCAACTATTTAATCTTGTTGGAGTATCTGAACCTGCTCTAGTTCCTAATAAATCACCAGTAATACTTCCTGTCACAGCACCTGTTAAATTACCTGTAATATCACCAGTAACATCACCTATGTGATTACCAGTAGTATCACCAAAGAAGTCACCATACATTGTACCATTAAAATCGCCATTAAATGTACCGTAAATAATACTTTCTGATGTAATGGTACCATTTAAATCACCGTAAAATGTACCTGAGATAGTTGTAGCTGATATACTTTGGGCAGAAGTATTAATCATTATTTCGCCATCTGTATTCAAAAGATTACCTCTTGATGGCGCCATTACATGACCAGATAATGAGTCAAATGCTAAGTCACCGCCAGAATCTAAAATATTTCCTTTTAAATTACCTGTAATGTTTCCTGTTAAAATATTTAATACTTCTGTACCATCTGCTTTTTCAATGTTACCAACATGTGTTCCATATAGTTTTCCTGTACTAACATCTACTAATATTGCACCGCTATTACTAACAACATCAGCTTTAACATGTCCTTGCCAACTATCGACAATGGTAGTTTCGTCTGCTGTGATGATATCTAGTCTATATGCTTCGCCTGGTATAAAATCTGTCATATTACTCTCCGTCAAAGTATTTATCTGATTCTGTTCTTGACGCATCAATTAAAATATGTTATAACTAATGTATGTATGACTTATTTTTTATCGGAGATAAATCTGACCAGTGGAAAACACTTAAAAATATATATCCTAACCTAAAGCAAGTAGACAATGTAGCAAAAGCAAAGCAACAATGTTTTACAAAGTTCTTTTGGGTAATATGGCCCGACTTACTTATTGATGCAGACTTTGATTTTGATTATACTCCCGATGATTGGAGTCAAGATGTTGTGCATGTATTTTTAAATGGATTGCATTATGATGGTATTTGTCTTATACCTAAAAAGTCAAATGTAACAGACAGAGAAATTGAACATAGGTTTTTTGTAAAGAAAAAAGAAGTTGATATTATTGCAAGTTATCCACGTCCGTATGATATATTTAATATTGAAACAACAGATGATTATAAACAAGCATTGCAAAATACAACAACAGAAATGTTTTGGATGAGTTCTCCTAATATAGAAGTTAATGAACAGCTTGTTAACACATTTTATATTTCTCATCACAACCAAACTGACAGAAAACAAAATCATGCATTTAAGCACGTAAATGATATGTATAACGGCTTGTTTTTGTGTAGTATACATCAAGAACTATCTCAAAGAGAAATACTGCATAGGTTTCCTGTAGCACGTAAAGAACATGATATTGTAGGTAGTGGACCTAAACAATATGATATATTTTATGTAGATACATATGATGAATATTTAGATGCATTACAAAACAGTAAAACTGAAATGTTTTGGATGGTACCACCTACAGTTGATGTAAATGAAGATTTTAAGTTTGATGTATATTTTACACATGACAATACATACGACTTAAGAATGAATCATGTCTATCTTAATGGCGAGTATCATGACGGAGTTGTATTGTGTAGTAAAAAGTTAAAAATTAGTCAGCGTGAATGGCATTTTAAATTTATTGCAGGAAAAAAAGAACACGATATTCTTGTAAGCAATCCAAAACCTTATGATATTGTTTTTATAAGTTATACTGAACCAAACGCTGATGAAAACTTTAAAAATCTTATGGATAGATTTCCTGATCGTGTAATACACAGAGTACATGGAGTTACTGGTATACATCAAGCACATATTGAAGCGGCAAAGATATGTAATACACCTATGGTATGGATAGTAGACGGCGATGCTGAGATTGAAAAAGATTTTAACTTTGATTATCAGGTTCCTGCTTGGCAGTATAATCATGTGCATGTATGGCGTAGTAAAAATCCAGTAAATGGACTTGTATACGGATATGGAGGCGTAAAACTCTTTCCAAGAGAACTTACTGAAAATATGGATACTAATAAACCTGATATGACAACTAGTATCAGTGACAAGTTTGTTGCAGTTAAATATGTAAGTAACATAACAAAGTTTAACACAGGTGAGTTTGAAACATGGAAATCTGCGTTTAGAGAATGCTGTAAACTAAGTAGTAAAATAATCGATAGACAAAAAAATGATGAAACAAACATGCGGTTAAAAATATGGACAAGCATAGGAAAAGATAAACCATATGGTGAATATGCAATATCTGGAGCTCGTGCTGGTATGGCATATGGAACTGCTAATAAAAATGATACAAACGCCTTAAAACTTATCAATGATTTTGATTGGCTTAGAAAGCAGTTTGATGGAAACATTTAAAATACTAGATAGATTTGAACTTATGTTTTCAGATAACAAAATGTTACCTGACTTACGTAGAGCATATATTGACAAAGATATGTATAGTATATTCAAGCTATCAAATGCTGACGAAGACTTACGGAAAGCAATTCTAGAAAAAAATATACACAGTGTTTTTAGATTAGTAGAAGATTCTGAAGTTATAGGATCGGGTGAAGATTTAAAAAAAGCCGTAGTGGATCAAAATCTTTATAGTATTTTTCGTATGCTACCTGAAAAATATGAAGACTTAAAAAAGGCAGTATGTGAAGATAACATACACAGTATATTTAGATTATTACAAAATGATGACCTAAAAAAACTAATAGTATATGATAATCGATGGGCATTATATTCATTACTAAAGAAGTATTCTAACACACAATTTATTGATGCCTTAAAATATATGTTTATTGAAAACGTAGAGTTTGACGAGGACTGTCTTAGTAGGGGTCAGTTAGAAAGTAAGTTATGGTTGATACAAGAACTAAAGAATGTTGGTATTGATTTAGGTGTTGTATTTTTATGTGCAGGCTGGTACGGAACATTATCTGTAATGATGTACGAAGCTGGTTTAAGTTTGGAAAAAGTAAGAAGTTTTGATATTGACGAAAGCACAGAAAATATTGCAGAAATATTTAACAAACCATGGGTTATAGATGATTGGAAGTTCAAACATGTTGTAGCTGATATACACGATATCAACTTTGAAGAACACACATATGTTGTTAGCAAAGACAATGATGATTTTGAAGTTCTTTGGGATATACCTGATACAATAATAAACACTAGTTGTGAACATATAGAAAATTTTGATGAATGGTATGCAAAAATACCTAGTGGTAAGATTGTAGTTATGCAATGTAATGATTATGCCGAGATTGAAGAACATGTAAATACACATGCTACTTTAGAAAGTTTTGCAGAGCAAACTCCTTTAGAACTAGAACTTTACAGCGGGGAGTTGCAACTTAGCAAATACAAAAGGTATATGAGAGTTGGATATAAATAATTTATCAGTTAGAGAAATGCAAAAAGAAAGTGCTAGAGCATTAAGCACTATTCAAGCAACAAACAATAATATTTGGCAGTTCAACAAACAAGCACACCATAATAGTCAAAACTGGTATATAGCAGTTATTGAATGGTATGTAAAAGAATACGGAGATTTACCAAGTAGAGTAGGACCGGGAAAAGATGTAAAGTTGATACTGGGGTAAACACATGGATTTTGATCAAGCATTATACAAAAGAATGAACAATAGTATTTGGCATGTAAAAGTACCAAAGAAAAATAGGATTGAAAAAATTGTGCAAGTGTTACACGATTGTAGTCCATCAAAACAAGCACTTGTAAGATACAACTTAAATGTTATAAGAAATGATAATGTTGCTAGAAAACTAAAAATATATGAAAGCACAAGGTCTAAAACTTTTGAAGAAGCATCAGTTGCTAGGTACAATCCACAAGTTTTGGCACCTTGGCTTTTTATTCTATATCCTAGATTAGAAAATGAATCTGAAAAACCTTCAATGGCTGATACATGGATGGATTTAGGTATTGCTTCAGCTACAATAAGTTACACAGCATCTTCATTAGGATTAGATAGTGGACTATGTAGATGTATTACTTATCCTGAACATGCAATAGAAGTGCTTGGATACCGACCAACAATGATGATAGGTGTAGGTTACAAAGGTGACGAAGATGAATATTGGTGTCCACTTAATATGCGAATGGAACCAGCTCTATATGTAAATAAAAAGCCAGACATGGAAAAATATATTACATATGTATAGATATGAAGATATACGTGTTATTCATTTAGAAAACACTCAAAATTGTCAAGCTAGTTGTCCCATGTGTGATCGCAATATGAACGGCAAGGGCATAAATCCTCATATTGATTTGAGTGAACTTAGTGTTGACGATTGTAAACGTATCTTTGAACCTAGTTTTATAAAACAACTTAAAACTATGTATATGTGTGGCAATCTAGGTGATCCTATTGTTGCTAAAGACACATTAGAAATATTCAAATATTTTAGAGACAATAATAAAGACATGTGGCTTAGTATGAACACTAATGCAGGAGCCAAAAGTGCTGACTGGTGGCGTGAGTTAGCTCAAGTATTTGGCCGTATGGGTGCTGTAATTTTTAGTGTAGACGGCTTAGAAGATACTAACCACTTATATAGACAAGGTGTTGTCTGGAAAAATGTAGAACGTAACATGCGGGCATTTATAGAAGCTGGCGGCAGAGCTCGCTGGGACTACTTAATATTTGAACACAATCAACATCAAGTAGAAGAAGCAGAGGCACTAGCAAATGCTTGGGGCTGTGAAAAATTTATAAAGAAAAAGACAGGAAGATTTGTAACTGCAAGAAGTGAAAAGAAAGAAGAACATCAAGCAGTTGACCGCAAAGGTAAAACAACAGCTAAACTAAAAAAGCCAGATGTAAAATATCAAAATGCCGCTTTGAAACAGTATGATAATGTAAAGAAAAAACATGGTAGTATGGATACATATTATGATCATGCTGAAATACATTGCAAAGTAAAAGATGAAGGTAGTCTTTTTATTACAGCAGAAGGATTAGCTATGCCATGTTGTTGGACAGCAGGACGTATGTATAAGTGGTGGAATAAAGATTACAAAGTAGAACAAGTTTGGGATTATATTGATGCCGCTGGTGGTAAAGATTCTATTAGTGCAAAAAAACACGGACTACGTAAAGTATTTGAAACAGGTATGTTTGATACAATACAAAATAGTTGGAATAAGTCAAGTTGTGCAGGTGGTAAATTAAAAGTATGTTCAATGAAATGCGGTAAAGAGTTTGATCCGTTTGGAGCACAGTTTAAGTGAAAGTAGAACTAGAAATAACCAGTGATTGTAATGCCGCCTGCCCAGGCTGTGCTAGAACACTGAATAAAGATATATTAGAAATAAACAGTTTTACTTTTGAAGATTTAAAACGTATATTTCCTCCTGGTGATTATTCAGAATATCAGTTTAAGTTTTGTGGAGTTCTAGGAGACCCTATTGTAAATAATGATTTTTTACATATGGTAAAATATTTAACAGACTTAGGTGGATATTGTGAAGTAAGCACTAACGGCGGTTACAATAATGCTAAGTGGTGGGAAGAAATGGGAAGCGTAGCCGCAAAGCATCCAGGATTGTTGCACATTCATTTTTGTGTTGATGGACATAAAGAAACAAATCATTTATATAGAGTAAACACAAAATGGAATATAGTTGAGCGTAACATGACAGCATTTTCACAAACTGCTCCTGATAGCCATGCAACATGGATTTATATAGTATTTGATCATAATGAACATGAACTTGTTACTGCAAAAGCTCATGCGGCTGTTTTAGGTTTTGAGTTTGCAACAAGAACAGGCATGCGTAACAGTTACCATCAGTGGATTGCACAACTAGGTAAGAAAGATAAAAAAGTAGAAAAGAAAATTACTACCACAGGTAAAAAAGAACACAGTAAAAAAGATGTTATAAAATCATTAGACAAGTTTATTGCTAACTATAAAGCAAACAAAGCAGATAAAGAACAAACACAAGAAATATTAAAAACAGTAATATGCAAATACATACACGAAGGAGAAATATTTATAGCCGCAGATCAAACTATGTGGCCTTGTTGTTTTCTATGGGATAGTGCATTTAAAAATAAAGAACAAATAGTAAGCAAACTTTCTCAGTTTGATCCAGGATGGAATAGTTTAAAACATCATAGCATTAAAGAAATACAAAAGCATGAATGGTTCTCATCATTGTTGGCAGCCAGTTGGGAGCCTACACATCCTTTACATTTTACACGTTGTATACGCACTTGTGCCAAACATAAGGCCTATCATAATGAAATTATATACGCAGATAAAAGCATAAGTACTGTATGAGCAAAGTTTCTGAAACGTTTTGCATTCTTCCTTGGGTGCATCTTAGTACAAGACCAGATGGCAGTATGCGAGTTTGTTGTACAGCAAACGCAAGTAGCGTTGGCGCTACTAATGATAAAGAACACGGCGGACAAGTTGGTATTCTAAAAACAGATGACGGCAAGCCAAACAACTTAAATGTAACAGATTTTCAAACTGCTTGGAATAGTCAGTACATGAAAAATGTACGTGTACAAATGATGAATGGTGAGAAGCCTCCTAGTTGTTTAAAATGTTATAGAGAGGAAGCGGCTGGACATAATAGTAAACGCATGTGGGAAACTGCATATTGGAGTGCTAGGACAAACGTAGATGACCTTATTGCTAACACAAAAGATGACGGAGAAGTTCCTCCTAACTTAGCATACATTGATTTACGCTTTGGAACTAAATGTCAATTGGCTTGTGTTATGTGTAGTCCACACGATAGTAGTGGGTGGATAAAAGATTATAAAAAAATATTTCCAGCTGTAGAAAATAAAAGTTTAAAAGAAACTATGCAGTGGCAAGACAAGGGTAGCACAAACGGAAGTAGTTATAATTGGCACAAGCAGAACGATATATTCTGGCAACAGTTCTACGAACAAATGCCTAGTATGCAACAAATATACTTTGCTGGCGGCGAAAGTCTTATTATTGAGGAACACTATGAAATACTTGAACATGCAATTAAAATGGGCTATGCAAAAGATTTGGAACTACGTTACAACTCAAATGGAGTTGAATGGAGAGAGGATTTACTTGATCTATGGCGAGAATTCAAACTTGTGCGTTTTCACTATTCTGTAGATAGTATTAAACAAATGAATGATTATATACGTTATCCAAGTGATTGGAAACGTACAGAAGAAGTCTTTCATATTTTAGATAACGAAACAAGCAATAACGTAGAAATTACTATAGCTTGTGCAGTACAAGCATTAAACATATATTATGTGCCAGACTTTATTCGCTGGAAGTTAGAACAAGGATTTAAAAAAATAAACATGTGGCCTTTTGGCGCAGGCGGTGTAAACTATCATTTTGTTTACCATCCACCTCATTTAAATGTAAAAGTATTACCTGATTGGTTCAAACAAAAAACAAGAGAAAAATACGAAGAGTTTTATCCTTGGTGGGAAGAAAACTGGGAACTTGGTGTGCCAAGTTGGCATAAAGGAAAAATTACAAAAGAAGTATTTTTAGGAGCAGGGTATGGCATCAAACGTTTGAAAGGCATGCTAAGTTTTATGGAAAGTGAAGACTGGAGTAGACGTTTACCAGAAATGAAACAGTTTATCGAACTATGTGACAAGCAACGTAACTTAGATTGGCAACAAGTCTTTCCTGAAATGAAAGGTATATTTGATGGATGACTTTGCTTACCTTGATTACTTAGAAACAAAATATCTTGAAAAAACTTTTATTGCAGAATATGAAGGTAAATGGGATTTACAAAAGTATCCAGACGTTTTAAAAATAAATGGGTTGCCTATACATTTTGATAAAAATGCAAAAAAAATATTACTTGCTTTAAGTGGTGGTGCTGATAGTAGTTTACTACTTTATATGTTATGCACACTTATACAAAGAGAAAATTTAAAAACAAAAATAGATGTATATACTATGGTTCGTTTTTGGGAAGGAAAGCCTTGGCTTGCTCCTATGGCGACAGATGTTTATAATTATTTGAAGAAAAAATTTCCAAACATAATAGGGCAACAGCATTGGGGATTTTTGCCTACAGATTTAGAAATGGTACCTTTAAAAAATCTAAACTTAACGCATAATGAATATCCATCTATGGCAAACTGTGATGTTCTTGTTACTGCTGAGTTTCAAAATTATTTAGTGTATACACACAAGTATGAATGGGTATATAGTGGAACTACAATGAATCCACCTACTAATCACAAAGAGGCACCAGAGTTTAGAAACGAGGAAGTAGTTGCAGGAAACATAAGTTGGGTAATACATGGTTATAATCTTATGCCTTTTGGCTTGTTAAGAAAAAACTATACTATGGCTCAATACATAAATTATGATTTAGGTGATTTACTAAAACTTACAAGAAGTTGTGAAGGAGATATAAGAGAATTTGGTGAAGACTACAAGTTTAACAGACTATACCCACCAGAATGCGGTCACTGTTTTTTCTGTGAAGAAAAACAGTGGGGCAAAGATAATGCAGAAGGTTTCTTACTAAAGACACCTGAGAAAACGTTATGGAGAAAGATATTTGGCTAGCCTACCATGCTATTATGCTATTGGAGGACTAAACTTTAAAAACGGTTTCGTAACAAGTTGTCCGCAACAGCATGAAAAAATGCAGATATTGAACGATACATACTTGCCTAGCGAGTTTTTTAATAATGACTATTTCAAAAGTCATAGAAAAGAACTTATGAGCGGGCAATGGTGTGAAGGTTGTGATATGTGTCAGCATGTGGAAGAAGCAAACGCTGGTAAAAGTATGCGTCAGGAAATAGATGTTGATCTTAAATATTATAATCCTGAAACCGGAGAAACATCTTTTGATGGTTTACGAACTGTAGAAATACGTTTTAGCCATAGTTGCAATATGGCTTGTTTACATTGTAGTCAAGTTTTTAGCAGTGGATGGATGAGTAAACTAAAACGCTATACTCCTACAGATGAAGACTACGAACACAACTTAACACAACTTACAGGACAAATGCATCGTAAAGGTCCAGATGATGATTTTACTATAAGTTTAAGTTTGCAACGTGCTTTAGATATTGTAAGAGATCTAAATACAAATTTTCCTAACTTAGAAAGAGTAGATTTTGCTGGCGGTGAAGTTTTATATCAAAAACAGTTTGTACCAACATTAAAACTTTTAGCAGATCATCCTAATGCAAAAAACATGAAAATATTATTTCACACAAATTTTAATGCAGATTTTAATGCCGCAGAGTTGAGTGCAGTGTTACAAAACTTTGGTACTGTAAATATGATGATGAGTATAGATGCAGGACCAAAACTATATCCGTATTTTAGAGATGGCAACTGGTCAAAATTACAATCTAATCTAAAACAGTTTAAAGAAGTAGATAACAATCATTGTGAAATAAATATTGTGCAAACAACAGGCACTTATCAGTTAATGGAACTAAAAGATGCCTTTACAAACTTTCTATCTCTTGACATTGATTATATTGGAGCAAGTATTATATATACACCTCCTTATCTAAATCCTAGTGTAATGATGTTAAAGCATAGAAGTTCTGTACTTAATGATTTAGAAGAAACTCGTAATGCAATATTTGAAATAGATAAAGAACGTAGGAAAAATATAGAAGAAACAAAAAAGTTAAAAAGTTATTTTACACACGGTTTAACAAAACCATTTTCAATGTGGCGTGATATCAACAGTGCTGTAAAAAGTTTAGAAGACATAAGAAAATACATAATGAATCATAAAGCAAATCAAAATGACTGGAACGCATTTATGAAATATATAGAAAGAACTGATGTGCTATGGAAGCAAAGTTTTAATAATCATATTGAAAACTATAAGTTTGTTAATGGAGAAGTTGTAAGAAATGTATAGTGTAAATAATAAGTTGTACTTAGAACTAGATAAAAATATCTTATTAACAAGATTTAGTCATCTTGATATACCTTTTGATAGCACATGGAAACGTATAGGTATAAATTTAAGCGGAGGTGCAGATAGTGCTTTGCTTACATATTTGCTTTGCACTATTATTCAAAAAAATAATCTAGATACAAAAGTAGATGTTATTACATATCAGCGTTGTTGGGAAACTAGACCGTGGCAAGGTTATATAAGTTTACAGGTTTTTGATAAGCTGAAAGACATGTTTCCTTTTATTATAGAAAATAGATATACAACATATATTCCACCTGAACTTGAACACGGAGTAATAGGCCCATGTATAAATGGAAAAAGTGGAGATCAAATTATTGTTGGTAGCTTCAATAAATTTGCGGCATGGGAATATAAGTTAGATGCAGTGTTTAATGCTACTAGTAAAAATCCTGACGATTTACGTGAAGATAGAATGGATAATAGAGATAAAGATGCTGAGGATGGTGTGTTATCAGATTTATGGTTCTATAGCGGAAAAGTAAAATCAGTTTTTGCACACCCTTTTAGGTTTGTAAAAAAAGACTGGATTGTTGCTCAATATCATGTTAGTAAAATATTAGACTTATATAATACAACACGTAGTTGTGAAGGTGATATAAATCATCATGATGTTGTAAAAGATGCTTGTGGAAATTTTAAGTTTTATATGCCAGGTATGCATATACCAGAGTGTAAGCAATGTTGGTGGTGTGAAGAAAGAGAATGGGCAGAAAGTAGAGTCCAAAAGGTACTAAATGAGCTTTGATACGATTGATCTTCTTAGTGGAAAAATTTTCCAGATCACATGGGATCTAGGAAGAAGGTGTAACTATGACTGTACTTATTGTCCTGCACATCGGCACGACAACTTTAGTAAACATGCAACACTTGATCAACTAAAAGACAATGTAGATTTTTTATTTGAGTATACAGATTTATACATGCAACATAGACATTTAAAAATAGCAAACGTAGGCTTTACAGGAGGAGAACCAACAGTCAATCCAAACTTCATTCCGTTTTCAAAATATTTAAAGCAAGAATATGAAGAAAAATATAAAGATAAATGGGAAGCAGATTTTGCATTAACAACTAATGGTGCCATGGGAGAAAAGATGGGCCAGGCTGTAATGGAAAATTTTGGACACGCTACAGTAAGTTATCATAGTGAAAGCGATCAAAAACTAAAAAAACAAGTTAAAGATAGAATATTACAGTTTCATTATCAAGGTGGGTTACATAACTTTACAGTAAGTGTTAATGTTATGTTTCATGCAGAATATTTTGATGAATGTGTTGCACTTTGTGAGTTCTTAAAACAACATGATGTAGATTTTGTTCCAAGAGTAATAGGTGAGGAACCCGATAGCAAACCTACGTTTGCTCACAAGTACAATGACGATCAACTTGCTTGGATGAAAAATTACTGGAAAGAAAAAAATGATGCTATGTATGCTAATAGTGCGGCCGGTGATGTAGTAAAAAATAAACAAAAACTAGGTAGTAGTATAGGACGACCTTGTTGTGGTAGTAGAGATATGATGCTGTTTAATGGTATGGAAAAACGTAAAAGCACATTTGTAGATTTTAGACAGTTCAAAGGATGGCAGTGTAGTGTAAACTGGTTCTTCTTACATCTAGAACAACAAACAGATCAAGTATTTCATCACCAAACTTGTCAGGCAAAGTTTGACGGAACTAGAGGGCGGATTGGAAAAATCAGTGAAGGCAAAAAACTTATAGAAGATTTACGTGAACAAATGGACAACGGTGAGTTGCCATTGATAGTTTGTCCTAAACATACATGCGGGTGTGGACTATGTGCGCCTAAAAGTAAGTTTAGTAACAAAATATTTGAAGTCTTAGACAATCATATTGATATAGGAGTGTTAAATGATCATCACAGGCAATAAAAATGAAGGAGTAGCTCAAGCATTACATAAGCTATATCCAGACGCAGAGTTTATAAGTCGTGAAACAGGTTACGACTTTGGTAAAAAAGTAGATATGGAACGCTGTGCAGAAGCTGTTTTAGCACATAGTACATTCATAAACAACAGTGCGTTGTTTAGATTTTGTCAAACCAGTTTGTTAGACATAGTATATAAAAAATGTGCCTTAGAAGGACATAAAATGCACATTATCAATATAGGTAGTACAACAGATAGAGTAAAAAAAGGCGGATCGTGGCTATACAATGCAGAGAAAAAAGCATTAAGGGACTATTCTAACACCTTAGGACTGTCTGGTGTGTGGTCAAATGGTTGTAAAATATCTTATATTAGCTTTGGCACACTGAGTAACAACCAAGAAAAGCATCCAGATAGGAAATGTATGGACATAGACGTGGCCGCAAGCTATATTAAGTGGGTAGTTGACCAACCTAGTGACATGGTTATCAATGAAATAAGTATTGACCCTATGCAATCGGAGTACTGGCATGCCTAAAATGCCTAGATATGGGTGTGTTATGCCATTTCATCATATGGCTATGCGTCCTGATGGGCAAATATTTCCTTGTTGTGTATTTAGGCAAGAAGAAGTACCTAAAGATTTGAATGTTGGACATACTGATCCCTTCAATCATGAATATATGAACTGGTTAAGGCAAAAAATGCGTAACGACGAGTATGTTCACGGTTGTAGAAAATGTTATGAAGACGAGTCTACCAGTGCAAGGAGTATGCGTCTAGATGTAGTTGCTCCGTGGATGGAAGATTTTGGTTTACCTAGCGAAGAAGAAGGGCGTGGAAGAACAAAAAAACTTACAAATATTGATTTAGCACTTAGTAATGTTTGTAATAATAAATGTAGAATGTGTTTACCTGAACTAAGCACACATTGGTATAGTGATGCAAAAAAACTTGGTAAGTCTATACCAAAAGGTGTTGTTACAAATAACACAATAATAGATGATTACGATTTATCCGATTTGCGTTTTATAAAAATACTAGGTGGCGAACCTATGATGGAGCAAAAGAAACTTATTAAAACTTTAAAGAAATGTAAACTAGAAAATTTAAAAATATTATTAGTAACTAACGTGTCAATAACGCCAAACGATGAACTGTTAGATTTATTATTGCAATGTAAAACTGTTAACATTGATTTAAGTATAGATTCTTATGGAAGACTTAATGATTTTTTACGCAAAGATAGTGACTGGGAAAATGTACATACAAATATGCTGTGGTATAAAAAATATTTCGATAATATAAATGTTCATTCTGCCTTGAGTATATATAATGTGAATAAAATAAATGAAATAATAGACTATTGTCTAGAGCACGATTTATATCATGATTGTGTTGTAGTCGATGGTCCACAATGGATGCAACCACGTAACTTGCATGATAATGTTAAACCCTGGGCAATAGAATATTTAGATAATATTGAAAAAGATTATTCTGTGCATTATAGAAAAATATTTGCATTGTTAAAAACTGAATTAAAACAGCAAGGTGATTTTCCTTTTTTTGTAAGAAATGATGTACAAATGAATAACTTACGAAATGAACATTGGATGGAACATAATCCAGAGTTGTGGGATAGAATTGAGCAGTATATAACGCCGGAGATATTTTAGTGATTAAAGGAGAAAAAACATTTTGTCCTATTCCTTGGATCTTCCAAGCTGTACGTAGTAATGGCGATATACGTGTTTGCTGTCAAGCAAATGTTACAAAGAACAGAGGTGTTGTTCGTAAAGAAGATGGCACAGCATACAACGCTGGTATAGACAATCTGAGTGATGCTCGTAATGCAGAGCTCATGAAAGACATACGAAAAAATATGATGAGTAGTAAATGGAGTGATGAGTGCGGACGTTGTAAGCAAGAAGAAGAAAATGGATTAACTAGTAGGCGTCAGTACGAAAGAGTACAATGGAAGTTTGGCATGTTAGATGCTTTGAAAAGTACAAAAATGGATGGCAGTATAGATGTCAAAAAATCTCCAGTACAATATTATGATTTACGTTTTGGCAACTTTTGTAATCTAAAATGTAGAATGTGTGGACCAAGTGATAGTAACGCATGGTTTGCAGATTGGATAGAACTAACAGGTAAAAATACATTTAACGATACTAGTGGAGAAATAACAATACAAGATGTAAATGGTAAGTTATGTGCATCTGATTTTGATTGGCCAAACAGCGAGATGTTTTGGACACAACTAGAACGTAACATACAATATATGGAGCATGTATATTTTGCAGGTGGTGAACCTATGCTTATAGAAAGGCATTATGAGTTTTTGCAAAAGTGTATTGACAGCGGTTATGCAAAAAATATAATGTTAGAATATAACACAAACGGAACTACCTTACCACCTAGGGTTGTTAAGTTATGGAGTAAATTTAAAGAAGTTCGCTTAGGTGTTAGCGTTGATGGCATGGAAAGCGTTCTAGAATATCAGCGTTATCCAGTTAAATGGAATAAAGTTTTGAAAAACTTAAAAACTATAGATGCTTTACCAGGAAACATCAAAGCATGGTTGGCTTTTACAGTTACAGCGTATAATATTGATCATATGATAGACTTTATGAAATGGAAAATACAAGATAGCGATTTTATAAAAATAAACAGTGGTAGTATAAAACCTATTATTACTCATCATGTTGCACACAATCCTCCTCATTTGAATGTGCGTGTATTGCCTGAAGAATACAAAAAAGAAATAACACAAAAGTTTGCAGACTTTGTTGATTGGTGTTCAACTTATGACAAAAAATATCAAATCGCCGCACAAGGAATACGAAATGGTGTCTGTAAGTACATGAATAGTGAAAGTTATTATAACGAATATTGGAATGAGTTTATTCAATACACAACAGATTTAGATAGAATACGGAATGAAAACATAGCTAGTGTGGTGCCAAGTTTAGCTCAACACATGTAGACTTAGTTAAATACACATATAATAAGGACATATAGATGAAAGCAAGTATAAACAAACCAAAGGATATTGCTAGTCACAAAGATTATACTTTGGATTATGAAACATGGCTAGTAAATATGAAAGATTCAGAAGTTAAACAAAACATTGCCGATCATTTTCAAAAAGCACAAGTGTTTGAAGAAATGTTTACAGAAGACGAAATACAATGGATTTACGGATATGCGTTTAGTCATTGTGCAAGTGTAAGACATAACGACAACGGCACTATGTTTATTAGTGGAAATCTACAAGGAGTTTATGAAAGATTTAAAGACAAAATAAATGAAATGGTTCCTGGTGCAGAAAAATCACCTGTTGTTGGAGGTAACTTTTTTATTACACCTAGTCAATATGGATTGCACAATGATAGTACTCGCGAAACAGATTGGCATCATAAGATAAAGGATTTTCCAATAAATCACGAACGCAGAAAATACGTACCTTGGAGAAATATTATTATTCCAATATATACTGCACCAAGTGGTATAGAAAGTCATGGAGTATTTTTTGATCAAAGACATGTAGATTTTGCTCATGTTTATCATCATGGTAGGCGACCTGATCAAAAAGTTGCAACTACATATCCTATTGTTGATGACCATGAAAAAATTGATTTTCATTTATTAGATGGTACCATACAAGATAAACAAAAAAATCTTGCGGAATATGACAAGCAACACTTTGATACATACTTATATTATACACCATATAAAAGATTAACTGGGCTAAGTCCAGAACTTACATGTGAATGGAATCCACGCTGTCCTATTGTATTTGATGCAGTACAGTTACATGCTACAAATAAAGGATTTGTAGATAAGCATTGGACCACAAAAATGGGATTACTGCTTACGTTTTTGAGAGAAGTATGAAAGATACTATTTGTCCAGCTCCTTGGCATCATGCGTGTGTTAACACAAGTGGTAGATTGAAGTTATGCTGTAATAGTGGAGGCACACCTCAGCATTACAGATACTACGAAAATTTTGATGAGTACTGGAACAGCGATTTTCTAAATCAAGTAAGAAGAGATTTAAAAAATAATCTCAAACCAGAAATATGTAAAACTTGTTGGAAGAAAGAAGAACAAGGAGTTTCTAGTCTACGCCAGAGTATGTTAGGAGCTCTTGTAGATCATGGCAAGTATGATGATTTTTTAGAAACAGTCGAAAAGGATATTGTACCAACTACACCTATAGAGCTTGACCTTAAATTAGGAAACTATTGTAATCTATCTTGTCGTATGTGCAGTAGTTATAGTAGTAGTACGTATGCTACTGAGTTCAAAAAAATATATGAAGACACAGGAATAGATTATGGACAAAACAAAGAAGAAAAAACTTATACCCAAGGTAAATGGTATAATGATCCAGAGTTTGAAGTGCGGATTCGTAAACAAATAGATAACGGATTACAAAAGATAAAGTTTACCGGAGGAGAGCCTATGATGGTTCCTGGATGTAAACGAACTATACAATACTGTATTGATACTGGCAGAGCTCCTGATATGGAACTAGCTCTTATTACAAATGGAACGTTAATTACGAATGAATGGTTTGATTTAATACAAAAGTTTAAACATGTAAGTTTGATATTAAGTGTTGACGGAATAGGAGATACATTTGAATATATTAGACATCCTGCCAAATGGAATGTGGTTGAAAATGTATGTAAACAACTAGTTCAACTCAAACCAGCGTCTAGAATGTTAACATTCTGCTTGCAGGCACAAAATGTATTACAACCAGTAAATATATTAGAGCTATGTGTTAAATATGATATTTTGCCTAGTTTAATAAGCCTTGATACTCCAGATTATATGGATGTTATACATATTCCAAATGATCTTAGAGAAGAAGCTTTGAGTAGATTAAACAAGTGGTCAGTTGAATTCCTTTTGAACAGTGAACGTCTTGATCGTAGGTACGTAAGATTTTGGAGAAATGCTTATAATAAAATATCAAAATCTGAATATAATAAAAGTATGTCTGATAAGTTTGTGCAAATAAACAAATTAAAAGACAAATATAAGAATCAATCTTGGGAAAGTACTGAAATAGCAAAATATTATGGTTGATTGTGTAGCGATTGATAATGCAATTTTTATTGAAACAGACGGTGTTGTTAAGCCCTGTTGTAAGTACATATCTCCCGATTTTGGACATGTAAACAACTTACACAATATTACATTTGATATCCTAAGAAAAGATAAATGGCCAACTGGTTGTTACAACTGCAAACGTCAAGAAGACAACGGAATGCGTAGTAAAAGACAACAATACAATGACCATTATTCTGGTAATAACTATTTGTTAGATATTGCTTTGGGAAACTACTGTAATTTAAAATGTAGAATGTGTAATGCTGAAAATAGTACAAGTTGGTTTACAGAAGCAAAAAAGCTAGGCTTGCCAGTTCCAAAAGGATTTTCATTATCAAAAAAACAAGTAAATGCAGTGTTTGATAGAGTAAACAAATCTAAAAATTTAACCATTGAACTTAAAGGCGGCGAGCCTCTTATGAATCCTAATGCTGAATATATATTTGAAAAGTGTATTGAATATAATGCAGAGATAAAACTTATAACTAATGGTACTCTACTTCCTGATTGGTTTTTAGATTTATTGCCAAGTCTAAATATAGACTTTGCTATTAGTGTTGACGGAGTAAAAAATACATATGAATATGTTAGAGGTGACAACACATTTCCTTATGATGCTTGTATAGAAAATATACATAAAATAAAGTCAATAATAGGTAAAGTAAGATTTAACTATGTGGTTCAAAACTATACTATTGATGACATGTTAGAGTTTGATAGTTTAAAACTTGGCAATGTAAACTGGATTGTTTTACAAAATCCTGATTATCTTGCATGTTATGTTATGCCTGACGAAAACAAAAAACCTATTATAGAAAAACTACAAAATATAGACAATATTCCTATAGGACTTATTGATTTTTTCAAAAAACCTTGTGATAGTACATTGTATAAACAATTTATTGAGTATAGTGCTAAAATAGACCAGTTTAGATCGCAAAGTTTACAGTCTACTTTGCCACATCTAGTAAATAATATAGGAAGTCAATATTATGTCGGAGTCTAATACATTTTGTATATTACCGTGGATGCATTTAGCTACAAATGCAAGCGGTAACTTGCGAGTATGTTGTAATAGTACACCAGGAAAAAACTTTATTGTTAAGCCTGATGACCAGATATACAAAGTACAACGAGATGATATAAAAGAAGCATGGAATAGCGAAGTATACACAAAAATAAGAAAACAAATGCTCAACGGTGAACGTCCTGAAATGTGTGCTAGATGTTTTAAAGAAGAAGATGTAGGTATATGGAGTACTAGACAAGCATGGAATGCAAAATGGAAACAAGATAAAGAGTATACAGTAGAAGCACCTTTTGATATTCGCTATGTTGATATACGTTTAGGTAACTTGTGTAATTTAAAATGCCGTATGTGCAATCCATATGCAAGTAATATGTGGGTAAAAGAATGGAAGTTAGTAGATGATAATGTTTCTGATGAAGAAGTAAAAAGATTAAAAAATTTAAACTGGCCAGAAGATGAAAAAACTTGGGATAATCTTTTTAGCATAGTTGACACTGTTGAAGAGATTTATCTAACAGGTGGTGAACCAACTATTATTAAAGAACAGTTTAAGTTAATGGATTATTGTGTTAAAAACGGTTATTCAAAAAAAATAAAATTAAAATATAATACTAATCTTACCAATGTGCCAAAGGATTTAATCGAAGCATGGAAAGACTTCAAACAAATACAACTTAACTGTAGCATTGATGCTGTAGGTGCTTTAGACAGATATATAAGATATCCAAGCAACTGGGATAAGATTCAAGAAAACTTTGACATAATACAAGCACTTGATAATAAAGTTATTGAAATACATAATACTGTTCAAATGTACAATATATTACGATTAGATGAGTTTATAGAATGGGCAAAGCCATATGGTCATAAAATATATTTTAATATTCTTAATCATCCAGAGCCATTAAACATAAGAGTGTTGCCTCAACACTTAAAACTTTTTGCAAAAGACAAGTTAGAGCCATACACTGATATGCCAAGAGTACAAGGTATTATTGATTATATGATGGCTGAAGATTGGAATGACAAGTTTCAAAAGTTTTTAGATTATTCATTTATTTTGGATAAAAGTAGAAATGAAAGTTTGTTTGAATTGTTGCCGGAGTTTGCCTAATGCCATATTGCTCTCTTTTAGAAAACCATATGGCTATAACTTTGCCTGGCAAGTATTTGCCTTGCTGTAGATTTAAACAAAACAAAGTAAGTAATAAAAAATACTATGTAGATGAAATCTCTTTTGATGAATATAAGAATAGCTTATTTTATCAAAGCATTATTGAAGACATGAAAACTGGATGGAGCCCAGGATGTATAGCTTGTAAAATAGAAGAAGATAAAAATATAACAAGTTACAGGCAACACAGTAATAGTATATATCAAGGCAAAGGAATACAATATTTAGAAATTAGTTTAAGTAATCAATGTAATCTAGTTTGTAAAATGTGTAATCCTGGATCTAGTAGTAAATGGGAAGACTTACTTAGTAAAAGTGAATACTTACAAGAATATTTTGGCAAATATAGAAATGTTACTTTGAACTTAGAAAACTTGTTAGGTGATTTAGATTTAAAAAACTTAACACAGATAAAATATCTAGGCGGCGAACCTTTTGTTACAAAGGAAATAAAAGATTTGTTTGATTTTTTAGAACAAAAAAATGTTACACATAACGTAAATATTCTTGTTAATAGTAACTGCACTTTATTTCCAAAAAAATGGTTAGGCCAAATAAAAAAGTTTAAAGAATTTAAAATAGGTTTGAGTATTGATGGGTTTGGAAAATCATGTGAGTATTCTAGGGTAGGATCTGATTGGAATATTATATCTACAAATCTAAAAAAATGGAAAGATTTTGCAGATAAAAATAAAAATATTAATTTATATATTGCATCAACAATAAATGTCTTTACTGTTCATGATATGCATAAGTTAAAAGACTTTGCTAACTCACTTGGCATAGCCGTTGCTTTTACTTTGATTAATACTCCCATACAACTTTCCTTAGAAGCATTGCCTAATGAATATATTAAAAAAATAAAAAATAAATCAAATGAAAAATATTTAAAAGATGTAGAAAATGATTATTCAAAATCTCTCCGTCTTTTTCAATTTATTAATGAAACTGATAAATTGCAAAAAATAGATATTAAAAAGTATATACCTGATTTATATAAACATCTGGAGAAGTTACCTCATGCTTAAAATTGGAACATACGGATGTAGTTGGACAGCAGGAACATTTGAAACAAACTTCGAATGTTGGCCAGATTATCTGGCAAGAATGAATAAAAATATCCAAGTTGATAATTATTCAACTGGTGGATTAAGTATGCAAGCTATTTTATATTTGTTTGAAAAAAACCGTAAAAATTATGATATTAATATTGTAAAAATGACAAGTCAAATAAGACATACATTTATAGATGAAACTTTTGAAATAAAACTAGAGAATAAAACAGATAACTATAAATGTTTAGCACATAGCCCAGAAATATTAACATTTAATGCAGGTGGACATAACAAAGAACATGTACGAGGTCCTTGGAAAGCAAGGAATACAATGCGTATGTACAGAACTATGTTTGAACACCATAATGAAGACTATGCTACAGTACATTGTCAAGCATTAGCAAAATACTTTAAGCACAAAGCTGATTTTGTATTTTGCCACCGCCACAAATATCTATATGATTTACCACAAATAAAAGATGTAATTGATTTTGATGAGTTTGTGGTAGACGATGGCCATCATTTTGGACCTGCAGGAGCTAACTTAGAAGCACAATGGGTATCCATCCGTCTTGACAAAATAATCAAAGGCTTGTATAATAAGAAATGACTGAAGACTTAAAATGGAGTAACTATGACTTTACTAAAATACCTTTCGAAGATATTGTACAAGTCGGACAAAGGACGCTTCTATACAGAGATATTTTTACTGTTAGTTGGCTTCTTGGCCGCTTTTGCAACTATCGCTGTAGTTATTGTTGGCCATACGCCAGATCAGATCGTAAAGATCACAGGCCAACAGAGCTCTGTCTTCATACAATCGATGAGATAAAAAGGCAAGCACGTGGTAACGGTTTTAATTCTTTTCATTTTAGTCTCTCTGGTGGTGAGCCTACGTTTCACCCGGGATACCTTGACATCCTTGAACATTTGGCTGATGATGTCGGCAATACTAATTATACTAGTAGCCATATGACATCAAACTGTTCGAGACCAATAAAATGGTTTGAACAATATGTAGAAGCAGTAAAGCCATTCCATAGAGCCAGCATAACAGCTAGTTTACACACAGAACACTTAAATACTAAGGAGAAGATGCAGGACTTTGCAGATAAATTAATCCTGTGTCAAGAGCATGATGTACAAGTTACAATCAATATGGTTATGGTTCCAGCATGGTTTGAAAAAGACTGGGAAAATGCCCTCTTCTTCCATGAACAAGGAATCAATGTCACACTCAAGCCTCAATCCGATCCTACTGCGAGCAAGGTGGTTGAGGGGTACAAACCGGAAGACTTGAAAAAACTTTGGAATGGTATGCCACAAAGAGCATATACAGAAAGCAAAAGAACATGGGCAGAACGTCCTAAGCCTAAGTTTGAGATTCCAAAAGATATGATGTATTCTCCGGACGGTACTGTGCCGTGGCATATGCAAGTAGAGTTTAGAGATTCAAAAGGAGAGCCTTGGTATATGGACCAAGCTGAAAGATTTAATGCATTTAATTTTAACAAGTTTAAAGGATGGGTATGCAATGCAGGATACCAAGGGATTATTATTAGAGAGCCTGATGGAAGTGTCAAGCGTAGTTACTCTTGTCATGATGTTCCACTCGGCAACATAGAAACAGGATTTAAACTGTTCGATGCTCCTGCTCCTTGTATAACAAATAGTTGTGTAAGTAGTGCAGACAGTAAAATACCAAAAAGGAAATCGATATGAGTTTTACAATATTAAATGATTTACCATGTTATGATTTATATAAAGAATTTATTAGTTTGCTTGAAAGCAAAAAGATAAGCTGGTATAAACATAAAAATGGAAAAGAAGAAAAAAACCAACTTTGTATAACTACCACTGCTGATAGACCAGATGATATTCATTATGGTAGAGGTAGTATAGTATATGATTGGGATAACTACTATCATGATGACGATGGAAAATTAGTAGCACCATTACGTGATCCTGAGCTGAAAGAAAATGATTTTGACACACTTTGCTCACAGTTCAAAGGCACATTATTTGAAGACATATATAACCATTTACAAAAAAGATATAAACTTGGTAGAATACGTGTTATGAATACAAAGCCTAAAACTTGTTTAACATGGCACAATGACGATACACAAAGAATACATTATCCTATGAAAACGCAAGAAGGTTGTTATATGGTTATCGAAGACGAAATACGTTTTTTAGAGCATAATACATGGTATCACACAGACACTTTAAAAATGCACACAGCATTTAATGGTAGTAGAGAAGAACGTATGCATCTCGTGGTGAACTTACTATGAAGTACGCTATAACAGGACACACAGGTGGCATAGGTTTTTCATTAGGAGAAAAAATTAATGATTTAGGATTCTCCTATAAAGGTTTTTCAAGATCAAATGGCTATGATATTAATATCAAAAAAGATAGACAACGCATTATAGAAGAATCTAGTGATTGTGATATATTCATTAATAATGCTCAAAATGGTTATGGACAAGTAGATATGTTAGTTGACTTATATCATGCTTGGAAAAATACTAATAAGACAATTATTAATATTGGTAGTGAAATAGCAGAAGACCACATGATATTAAAAGGTGGATATGATCATTTGTTAGAATATCAAGTTGTTAAAAAAGCATTAAAGGTTTTACATAATGATATTCAAAAACTAGAAGCTGGTATTAATATGAAGTATGTTTATTTTGGTTATGTAGGCACAGACCGCATACTTAAAAAATATCCTAACCTTCCAAAAAATCAATATATAACTGTAGAGGAAGCTGTGAGACAAATACTGTCATAAATACAGTAAGGAGAAACTCATGGATCACAAACAAATCGAAAAAGCAGTTATTAGAAGTCAGCATTGTCAACGTAACTGGGACCTTACAAAAGATATTCCAGAAGAAGACTTACAACTTATTATACATGCCGCTACACAATGTCCTAGCAAACAAAACATTGCATTTTACAAAGTTCATTTTATCACAAACAGAAGTTTAATTGAAGAAGTACACAGTAAAACAGCAGGATTTAAAAACTATGACACTGGCGAATATGAAACTAATAGTCAGACTCTAGCAAACTTGCTTATTGCATTTGAAAGGGATGATTATTTGCAACGTCATACAGATGATAAAGTTTTTAGAAATGATGAAATGTATTCTTTAGACACTGTTGGTGAAATGACATCTAGCCAAAAAGGTAATCTTGAAAGAGATGCATTTATGGCGATTGGTATAGCGGCTGGTTATGTAAACCTTACAAGTTGTATGTTAGGTTATGGAACAGGTTGCTGTGCATGTTTTGATGAAAAAGAGATTGCAGAAACTATTGGCGCTAACAATCCTATAAAACTTCTTATGGGTGTTGGACATAAAGATGCAACAAAAAACAGACGTATTCATCACGAAACAGGTTTTGTATTTCCAACCAAAAGCAAACAAGAAATTCATGTAAACGTCATAAAATAATATATGACAGTAAAAATATATGAGTCAGCATTGTCTAATGAAGTTTTAGACATGCTACTTAACTTCTTTAACTCTAATACACATTTGCATTATGATACTATGGGCATGAAAAAAATCATCAAGCCTTGGCAACATGTTCAACACATATTAGAACCTATATTAAGTAAATATTTTCCTACAGACACAAACTTAGGCGATAACTTTTATAAACATGATTTTCCTTATTTTACACATATAGACAGTGGTAACAATAAAAACAGTTATAATGTATTAATACCTTTGTACTTGAGCGAAAATACTAATCAAAAATTTGTAATATTTGATCAATACTGCACAGACTATAGCGGTGCTACTTGGTTAGGAGACATATGGAAGCCAGAAGGCGATTTTGAAAGTAATAAAAAGCGTGACTTTCCATATAAAGACGAAACTGTGATTGGTTGTACTGACAAGCCAATATCTGATGATATGTATGAAGTGTTAAAATATGATTATCGTAATGAAGAACAGTTTTTTGGACTGACAGGCATAGCATATGACTACAAGCCAGGCAACATTCTTGTATTTCCTAGCAATCAACTACATTGTACAGGACGTATGGATTGTGAATATAAAATAGGATTAAGTTTGCGTTTTGAGATACTTGACAAAAATCACATATTGTAATATAATAAACTATGAAACCTCAGGACAAACAATCTAGCCTCTTGAGCTTGGCTTCTTTCATTGAAGACAATGCAAAAACAATATTAGAATTAGAACCAACGGCATTAATAAACATAAGCGTAGATTTATGTAGGTATTATGCAGGTGCATGTCGTAATCTTATAGCAGTTCCAGAACATGAATATTATAAAAGTTGTACTAGTAGTATGCGTTGGGAACCTAAAGGACATTGTTTAGGTGTTATACCTTGGAACTACCCTTTGGTTATAGCTTTATGGAAGATAGCACCTGCATTAGCCGCAGGATGTACTATTGACATAAAATTAAATGAACACAATCAAGGTGCATTACCTTGGATTTTAGATAACTGGTCAAACAAATATAACAGTGTAAAGATTGTTAAAGATATAAATTTTACAAAGTATGATTTTATAGACATGACAGGTAGTCAAAAAACTGCAAACTATTTTAAATCTAATCACAATGATGTAAATGCTGATGTTGGTGGTGCTAGTATTGCTATTGTAAATGATGGTAATAAAGATTTTATACATGAAAATTTGAAATGGAGTATAAAATATAATTTAGGAGCAGATTGCACAGCACCTAAGCATATTTTCGTTAAAGAAGAATATGCAGATACAGTATATAAAATAGATGGTACAGAACAAGATGAATGTGGCGATATTGATCATTTTGCACCTGTAGCAACATGGAGTTGTTTTAAAGATATAAAAGATTTAATAAAACAAGTAAACACATTTAATAACAGGCTTGGATTGCATCTTTATACAAAAGATTTATCTGTAAAGAGATATGTTGTAGAACATGCACGTTGGGGAACAATATTTGTAAATAAACCATTGACTGTGCCTGTAGAAATGCCACACAGTGGATTAGGAGCAAGTGGCAATACATTTAATCAAAGTTTTTTTAAAATATATCAATATCTTGTACCAAAACATATTGTAGTAGGTGATCAATGATAAAACAAATAGATTTTGAAACTATAAGTCCTATTTGGAAAAAATATCTATGGCCCGATAAAAAAGAAATATTACCTATGAGTAATATGCGTTATAAGGATATACCATACACTGAAATAAGTAACATATACGAACCTACATATTTTGCATATTATATTGATGATAAAATAGTAGGCGTAAACAGTGGACATCAAAGCAGTAGATTTCATTATAGAAGTCGAGGACTTTATGTTGATCCGCAGTTTAGAAAGCAAGGTATTGGAACATTGTTATTAGCATATGTATGTACTTTAGGAAAAGCAAACGGAATGGTGTACTGTTGGAGTTTACCTCGTAAGAGTGCCTTGAATACATATCTACGTGCTGGTTTTGAACAAACTAGTGATTTTTCGCCTACAGAAACAAGTGAAAACAACTGTCATGTAAGGATAGACTTGTGATATATGACGCAGTCTTGTTTACAGAATGTAATGGCAGTATAGGTTGGGGTAGAGATGCTGGAGCCTATACAGTAGCTAGTAGATTACGTGAAGCAGGATATAATGTAAAAGTTTTAGATTTCTTTAGTCATTTTACCGAAGAAAGATTTCAACGTGCAATAGATTTATATGTAAGTAATCAAACAAAGTTTTTAGGATTCAGTAGCACACATTTCAGTACACTAATGCCAGATGATTGGGAAACGCATTGGAGTGCAGATAGTAGAACACGTAAAAGCAACATGTGGAATGTTTATTTTCCATTTGCGCCTGACGAAATATCTATATGGTTTGATAAAGCAAAAGCAAAATATCCTAACATTAAAATAGTAGTAGGTGGACAAAAAGTTGCACAAAAACGTGCATTGCAAAAAAAATATCCAATGGTTGATTTATGGGTCGGTGGAATGGCTGACAAAAGTGTGTTAGGACTTATGAAAAAGTTTCCTGATACAAACTTTGTAAAGTCAGAGCTAGATTATGGAAGTATTACAGAAGAAGAATTTAAAACAAATAAAATATTATGGACAGATGATGATTGTATATTTCCACATGAAGCATTGCCTCTTGAGATAAGCAGAGGTTGTCCTTTCAATTGTGCATTTTGCGACTATCCTAAAAAAGCAGTAAACAGTTGGACACTTGATGAAAAACATTTACGAGATGTTCTACTAGAAAACTATGAACGCTTTGGTACACAGCATTATATGATTACTGATTATCAACTAAATGAAAACATGAAAAAATTAAGTATGTTTCATCGTGTATTTACAAACTTACCGTTTGATGTTACATGGAGCGGATTTGGTAGACTTGACTTGTTATATCGAAAACCTGAAATGATTGACATGATACAAGAAAGTGGTTGCAGAAGTATTCAATGGGGAATAGAAACTATTACAGATCATGTCGGTCCTATAATAGGAAAAGTTACTAAGCGTCATATTATTGAAAGTGCCTTAGAAAAATGCAAAAGTGCATGGGGTGATAGTATAGTGCAAGGCAGTGGATTTATATTAGGCTTGCCTGGTGAAACAGACGCAACTTGTCGTGCTTTAGTTGATTGGATAAGCACACAACCTTGGTTAGATGCTTGGGAGATTACACCTCTGTATATTGGAGGATATGATTCAAACAAAGAATACACTATTGACTTTAGTAGAATACAACGTAATCCAGAAAAATATGGATACACAGTGACACTAGAAAAAAATGAAAACGGTGTATATGTTGAAGATTGGCAAAATGGTGATATGACAAAAAGTAACATGATAAATATTATTGAGCAAGCACAAAAAGGATCTGCATGGCAAAAACGTATAATGACATCTTACTTAGGTTACAGCCGTGCTAGTAACTTAGGTTTTTCACATAAAGAAATTATTGCCGCAGACAAAAATAATAAATCATGGATAAAAGATCACGCTAGTAAATATAAATCATTGGCAACAGAATATTTAGGAAAAAATAACTTATTATGAGTAGAATAATAATATTAAATGATATTTACGATGTGCGTGGCACAGGAGGTGTAAAATTTAGACAGCATTTTTGCACTGACGAAGAGCGTGAAGATATGGCCGAAAAGCATGTATTTGATATGTCTGTTGAAAAAGAGCTAACCAACACAAATATACAAAACACAAACTATACAAGCGGAAAATATGTTGGAAATAGCAAATACAACTTTTGGTCTAGGTATATGGGACCATATTGTGTTGCAAATAGTATTCGCGAACATTGCCCGCAAATGGATGTTGTTGTATTAGATTATTTTACAAAACTAGATAACTTTTTTGAAGTGTTTGAACAACTTGTTACAGTTGATACAGAATATGTTGCATTAAGTGTTACATTTCTTAACAATCCTTTTAATCCTCGACAAAAAGATTTTAACCTTTGGCACTTTAGTCAAGAAGAATGTTTACAATGGTTTAAACGTATAAAAGAAATTGCTCCAAATGCAAAAATATTAATAGGAGGTGCTATTGTAGATACAATATATAAACAAAAAATTGTTCAAAAGAAAACACAGCGTATGGCTCCTGTTATTATTGATTATGTAGATGTTATGTTTCATGGATATAGTGAACGCACTATAGTAGATTACTTAAATGGTACATTAGATGAAAGTCAAAAAATACTTCACGATACTGTTTTATTTGTCAATGAACCAGCACTAGCTGGCAAAGGTGCTGTAGTTAATCAAACTAAATGGTCAAAAAAAGACTGTGTACAACCAAATGAATGGTTACCATTAGAAATATCAAAAGGATGTAGATTTGGTTGTAAGTTTTGTTTTTACGATACCCATGGCACTGTTATA
>Ga0163109_10000497_pt1 | contig 31563 bp, 19 predicted proteins | sample CRUFie1St13metaG_FD_108704 | JGI IMG/M metagenome (GOLD analysis project Ga0163109, IMG submission 108704) | Marine microbial communities from the Costa Rica Dome - CRUD Field 142mm St13 metaG | ecosystem: Environmental > Aquatic > Marine > Oceanic > Photic zone | place: Costa Rica: the Eastern...
TAACGTGGCAGTTTCGGTGGGCGAGTATTTTTCCAGCATGTTAGATCCGACGATGTCCTGGAAGGATGCCGAGAAGCTCTGCTCACAATGGAACGGACAATTCGCCTTGAAGGGCATCATGTCGGTTAACGACGCCAAGCGTGCGGTGGATATCGGTTGCACCGGGATCATGGTGTCGAATCACGGCGGGCGGCAGCTGGATGGTTCGCGCGCCCCCTTTGATCAGTTAGCCGAAATTTGTGACGCGGTGGGCGATCAAATTGACGTCGTTTGTGAGGGTGGTATTCAGCGAGGAACACATGTCCTGAAGGCCTTATCGGTTGGTGCGAAGGCGGTTTCCGGCGGTCGCCTGTATCTCTATGCACTTGCTGCAGCGGGGCAGCTCGGTGTAGAGCGTGCGCTTGGTAATCTCAAGGCTGAGATAGAGCGTGACATGCGTTTGATGGGCGTGAGTCGTATCAGCGAGCTGAGTCGCGACAATTTACGGTACCGATAGAGCCTCACTGTAATGACGCACTATGAAGTAGCAGATGAGCGTTTTTGATTTCAATCAGCGCGCATGGGACCGGCTGGTCGAGTCAAGTAATCTTTGGACGGTCCCTGTCAGTAGTGAAGCTATCGCAAGAGCGAGAGACGGCGATTGGCAGTTGGTGCTCACTCCATCACTACCTGTACGTCATGGTTTCCAACACTGACAGGTTGCCGCGTCCTTTGCCTCGCATCAGGCGGGGGCAGCAGGGTCCTATCCTAGCCGCCGTCGGTGCCAACGTGACCGTTTTTGATGCTTCCGAGAGGCAGCTACAGGATCATATGGTGGCAGATCGAGATGATCTTGCGCTTGAGACCATTCAGGGTGATATGGCCAATTTGTCGTGTTTTGATGACAGCGTGTTCGATTTTATTTTTCATTCATGCTCTAACTGCTTTGCGGAGGATATCAAGCCTGTGTGGCGCGAGGCCTACCGTGTCTTGCGTCCCGGTGGATCCATTGTCAGTGGTATTGTGAAGCCGTTTTACGGACTCTTCGATCTCGATCTAGAGAAGCAGGGTACGTTTCAATTGAAGTTTTCCATGCCTCATTCTGATTTGATGCTCAGCGATGAAGAGCGCGAGAACTGGTTTGGGTCGGACACCCCCATTGAGTTTGTGCATTCACTGGGGGATCAACTGGGTGGTCAGCTCGATGCCGGTTTTTTGATTGCCGGCCTCTATGAAGATGATTGGGGTGGCAGCGAGCCCATCGATCAGTTCATCAAAAGTTTCGTCGCGGTTAGAGCGATTAAGCCGGCCGTCTAAATACCTGGCTAAGCGCCCGACTTGGCACCTGAAAATCGATCGGTCGCCGCGACTAATGCACTGGCGTTGGCCGGATCGAAAGCAGAGTGACCCGCGTTCGCAATCATGTGGAAGTTCGCTTCGGGCCAAGCTCGATGCAGTTCCCAGGCCGTTGTGGGCGGGCAAACAACGTCGTAACGGCCCTGAACGATCTCGGTCGGTATGTGACGAATGGCGTCGATGTTTTCGAGCAATTGATTGGGCGAATCGAAAAACCCGCCATTCACGAAGTAATGACACTCGATGCGTGCCATTGCCAGTGCAGCCTCAGGCTCGTCTAATTTTTCCATGAAATCAGCGTTCTGGTGCAGGAAGCTGGTGGATGCTTCCCAGACTGACCATGCACGGGCTGCAGCTAGGCGTATGGTTTCGTCGTCACTAATCAGGCGTTTGTGAAAGGCGCTGACCAGATCCGATCGCTCATCTTCTGGAATCGGTGCCAAATAGTTTTGCCAGGTATCCGGATACAGCGAGCTCGCACCTTCTTGGTAGAACCACCGTATCTCTTCCGGGCGCAGTAGGAATATGCCTCGTAGCACCAGTTCGGTGACCCGCTCAGGGTGTTTTTGCGCGTAGGCAAGACTGAGCGTGCTGCCCCACGATCCTCCGAAAACCAACCATTGATCGATGCCAAGTTCCTCGCGCAGCTGTTCCATGTCCGCGATTAGATGCCACGTTGTGTTGGCTTCTAAGGAAGCATGGGGGGTTGATTGACCGCAGCCGCGCTGGTCAAAGAGAACAATGCGATAGCGCTCAGGATCAAAGAACTGCCTTGCTGCGGGTGACGATCCCCCACCCGGACCGCCATGTACAAAGACGCAGGGCTTCCCGTCAGGATTTCCGCTCTCTTCGAAATAGATTGAGTGACCATCACCTACCGACAGATATCTAGTTCGATAGGGCTCTAAGGGTGGATAGAGGCTTGGCATCAGTGAATTCTCCGTAACTCAGCGCAGTGTACTGCTCTTGTGGTGCTTTGCACGATGATCCTGTGACGCATTTGAGCTGATTTCTTTGATTTCTAGTGGTAGCTGGGAGTATCTTGCGTCGCCTCGTTGAGCGCTCGAGGGGCCTCGTTCACGTTGCCCGTAAAACGTTCACGTTACTCACAAAAAAGGAAAGAACATGAAGCGTATCGATCTTTGGAAGCTGCTGCTGGTGCTTCCTCTGACATTCACACTCTCTACAACTGTTTTTGCCGAGGATGCGCCTGCGGCGCCTGAGGCCAAAGAGACCGCGCCTGCGGCAGAAGAGGCCCCGGATTCTTCAGATGATGCCGAAGCCAAGGAAAAAGAAGAAAAACCAAAAACCATCGCTGACCTGACAGAAGATACCGATCGGTTCGACGGTCTGTTCACGCTATTCAGAGACCCCAAGACGGGTGCGACCAAAATGCTGATCGCAGCCGATCAGATCAACAAGGAATTTATCTACTTCAAGCACACCATGAATGGCGTGGTTGATGCCGGTGCATTCACGGGATCTTATGGAGACCAGTTTATTTTCACCATTGAGCGCCGATTCGACAAAGTCGAGTTTGTTCGCCAGAACACGGCTTACTATTTCGACCCTGACAATGCGATTTCCCGGGCCTCTGACAAAAATATTTCCCGAGCGGTACTCGCGGTCTTGCCCGTTGCGGCTGAAGACGAGGAGTCGGGCGATATTCTGATCGATGCGGACTCGCTATTTCTCTCCGAGACCTTCGCCAACGTGGTTCGTGGTCGTGGCGATGACGACGATGGTGATCGATTCCGCGTAGGTATGATGGACTCCGACAAGAGCCAGATTCTTGCGCTGAAAAATTATCCTGAAAACTCGGCTGTGGAAGTCGAGTACGTCTTCAATAATCCCAAGCCGAAGAACGGTGGCAGCGATGCAGTGACTGATGCACGTAATGTGTCGATCACGGTATTGCATACCTTGATTGCGGTTCCCGAAAACGATTACCAGCCCCGATTTGCCGATGCGCGACTCGGGTCATTCAACGTGCAGGTGACTGACCTTACCTCGACTGATTCAGCGCCTTATCGCGACCTGCTTGAGCGTTGGCATCTGATTAAGAAAGACCCATCGGCCGACATTTCCGACCCAGTTGAACCCATCACCTGGTGGATCGAGAACACGACGCCCATTGAATGGCGTGACCTGATCCGTGACGCGGCGCTAGAGTGGAACAAGGCATTCGAACATGCTGGCTTTAGCAACGCCATGGCGGTCAAAGTCCAGCCTGACGATGCAGACTGGGATGCGGGAGACATTCGTTACAACGTGCTTCGCTGGACGTCATCGCCTCGACCGCCGTTTGGTGGTTACGGCCCGAGCTTTTCCAATCCTCGCACGGGGCAGTTGCTGGGTGCGGATATCATGCTCGAGTACTCCTTCTTGAATCGCTCTAAATTGACGCGTGAGCTTATTCAAGGGGAGGCCGTCGAGCCAATGATGATCGACGGCCATGATGCGCGGCTGTGCTCGGTGGGTCGAACGATCGCCGAAGGCGGCTTGATGGCAGAGATCGCACTTCAGATGACGGGCAGCGACGCTCCGATCGAGGAGCAGCTCAAGCGCGACCGTATGTACTACCTCATCCTTCACGAGCTAGGGCATACCCTTGGTATGAACCACAACATGAAGGCGACGCAGTTGCTCTCACCTGAAGAGCTCGAGGACCCAGCGGTACTTGAGTCGGGCATCATCTCAGGCTCGGTGATGGACTATCCTGCCGTTAACTACGCGCCAAACCGAGAAGATCAAACACTGTTTTATACGATTGCCCCCGGTCCCTATGACGACTGGTATATCGAGTATGCGTATTCACCCGGTTTGGATGATGCGGACGCTGAAGCGGCTAGACTCGAGGCTATCGCTGCGCGCTCGTCAGAACCTGCACTAGCATTCGGGAACGACGCCGATGATATGCGTCGTCCCGGAACCGGCATTGATCCTCGGGTCAACATTTACGACAACAGCTCAGACTCCATTGCCTATGCATCAAATCAGATGCGGATCATGCACGACGCATTGAATAAGACGGCTGATTGGACACCTGATGAGGGTGACTCATACGAAGATGTTGTCGATGGTGTTGCCTTATTAGTTCGTTTCTGGGGTCTCAACGCTGGCGTCATCTCGCGTTGGGTTGGCGGCGTCTATGTCGACCGAGCGGTAGTTGGTCAAGAAGGTGCGGCGGAGCCCTTTATTCCGGTTGAGCGAGACCGGCAGAAAGAGGCTATGGCAACGCTCGCTGAGCAACTGTTTGGTCCCGATGCGTTTGACGTTGATGGCGGGTTGTGGCGTCAGGCAGCGCCTGAGCGACGTGGGTTTGAGCACGGCGGAACGACTGAGGATCCTAAAGTTCATCGCGCTGTTCTATCGGCCCAGCAGCGAGTCCTTGATCACTTGCTCCATCCAACAGTGCTTAAACGAATCACGGACACCGAGCTTTATGGAAACGACTATCCGCTGGTCGAAGTCTTCGAAGATCTGACCGATGCGGTATTCGAGGCGGATGCAAAAGGCAGCGTTAATAGCTTCCGGCGCAACCTGCAGGCAGAGTACGTCGACCGGCTAGCCATGATGGCGAGCGAAAAGGGTGCGGCCAAGTATCACAGCACAGCGCAAGCACTCGCCGTTCTGACACTGTCAGAACTCCGCGATCAGTTAGCGAGTACGCGCCGAGGTGATCGCGTCTCTCAAGCGCATGCCAAGTTGTTAGTCATGAATATTGATCGTGCTCTGGACGACGACTAAGTCTTGAGCGAATGGCTTGATGGAACCGAGAAGGGGCTTACAATGGCCCCTTTTCCTCGAGACGTATTAAATAACCTCATGTGATACCCCAGCCTCAGTGTCAAAATTCCCTTTGTACCGGCCGTACTGTAGTGACTGCGTCATAAAGAGGATCTAACCTTCGCTGCCGCAGTGAATGCGAACACGTTAGGAATTAATCTAGTGTCAAACCCCATTAATGACCTCATCAGAAAGAAAGGTTGGTGCGTCGCCGATGGCGCCACGGGCTCCAACTTTTTTGGTCGCGGACTAGAGGCTGGGTACCCGCCCGAATTGTGGTGCGTCGAGCGTTCTGAGGAAGTGCTTTGGTTACACGGTGAATTCTTGAAAGCAGGTGCGGACCTTATTTTGACGAACAGCTTTGGTGCGAATGCGCCGAGGCTCAAGTTGCATAAAAGTCAGGATCGGGTTCACGAGATCAACAAAGCAGCCGCAGAACTTGCGCGCGAAGCTGTGCGTCGATTTGCGGACTCGTCGGGTCATGAGGGGATTGTTGCTGGCTCGATGGGACCGACAGGCGAGCTTTTTGCGCCCATGGGCGAACTTACCTATGAACAGGCGGTCAGCTGCTTTTCTGAACAGGCTCATGCACTAGCCGAGGGTGGAGTTGACGTTCTCTGGATTGAGACCATGTCTGCGAAGGAAGAGGTCGCGGCGGCCGCTGAAGCAGCAAAGGCCACTGGCTTACCTGTGGCCGCAACGCTCACGTTTGATACGGCGCGGCGTTCCATGATGGGCGTGACTCCAACGGAGTATGCAGCATTCGCCCGTGAGATAGGCCTGGATCTCATGGGGTCAAATTGCGGTATTGGCCCTGCTGAGCTCATGGACTCAACCGTCGAGATGATGAGCGCTGAGGCTGGTCTACCGATCATTGCAAAGGGAAACTGCGGGATTCCCCAGTACATTGACGGCGAAATTCATTTTCATGGCAGACCTGAGCTGATGGCTGAGTACGCGCTGTATGCTCGAGATGCAGGCGCAACGGTTATTGGTGGGTGTTGTGGCACGACGCCTGAGCACCTCGCCGCCATGGTCGATGCGCTGAATGCTACGCCACCGCGACCACTGGATTCTAAGTCCATGTCAGACGCGCTCGGTCCCGCCTGGCCGGATTTGCCTGTAAGTGGTGCTCCATCGGGTGGGCGTCGAGGTCGGAGGCGCGCGGCCTAATAACGCCATGAAAGAGACGACGACTGACGGCTAGACGGACCGCTGTGGGACCTATAAACCCTTGTGCTAGTCGAGCGTTGACTCAAATCGGTTGGCTTCGCGATTTTTCCGAACTTGTCCTGCTTCAAAAACTTGGCCACTTATGGCGATGTAGACGCCGGGCGCCGCGGTTTGAACGGCGCCAACTGCCATCCCAATATTGAAAACAGCGTCAGTCGTACGAAAGCGCGCGGGGGTGAGTGCACCCGTTAGCACCACCGTTTTATTTTCAATACCACGCAACGCCGCTGCGGTCTCAGGCATCGTATCGGTGCCGTGGGTGACGATGAAGTGGCTGTGCTCGCTCGCTTCAATGTGAGCCCGGATAGTGGCTCGATCCTCGTCGGTAATGTCTAAGCTATCTTTTTTCATGATGGCTGTGACCTCGTATCTGAAGTCAACCAGCGCATCGGTCAGGATCGCCTTGACCTGTGAGTCGCCAACCTCGAACTGGCTGAGCGCATCAAAGTAGATCTTATCGATGGTGCCGCCGGTCGTGACGAATTGGATATGCATGGATGTACGGCCGTTCTTCCGAATTGACACAGAACACATTAAAGGTAAGGCTGCGCGGAGTTTGCGATAAAAATTACGCTTTGCAATGGTTGTAACCGAGAAAATTACCCATCAGAGGTGTGTTTTCCCCCTGAATGCCGGTTTTTTACCTATTTATTTGGCGTAGTAGCCTTCTTTCATTTACATTGAAAATCAGGTGCGGACGCTTTTTTTACCAAGAATTCGGACCCTTCATTATACAAAAAAAAAAGTTAATCAGGAGCACACTGATATGTTTACCTCACGATACGCGGGCAAGCGTAGACTACTCACGTTGGCCACAGCCGTTGCACTTGTGTCCCCCGGAGTTGCCCTAGCCCAGGACGAAGCTGATGGATCGGCGACTAATGAACTCGAAGAGATCGTCGTCACTGGTACTCGACTTCAAAAATCAAGCTTCGAGCAAACAACGCCCAACATTGTTGTTGATGCGGAGTACATCGCTCAGGGCGGGTTTGTAAATACCGCTGATGCCATTAACTCACTTCCACTCGTCACTCCATCAGGCACAAGCCTTGCCGAGTCCAGTGGCAGTAACGTAGGTCAAACCTTCGCAGATTTGTACGGTCTAGGAAGTCAACGTACGCTGACTTTGATCAACGGTCGCCGTTCGGTGTCTGGTAACGCGCCAACCGCATTCGGCGCATCGGCCGGCTCTCAGGTTGACTTAAACACACTTCCCACCTCACTGATTGATCGTATCGACGTGATTTCCGCAAACGGCGCACCAATTTATGGCTCAGATGCCATCGCAGGAACTATTAACGTCATCATGAAGAAGGATTTCGAAGGTTTCGAGATCGATATTTCCTCGGGTGTCGCTGAAGGTGAAAACGATGCGTGGGAGCACCGAATTGGTGTGACAGCGGGTGCAAACTTTGCTGACGGTCGCGGTAATATTGCGGTTGGTTACGAGTACAACAAAACTGACGCAGTACTTGCCAACGATCGTGAGTACCTGCGCAGTTATTACTACGATTTTGAAAATCCCGATTACGATGCCAATGATCCCTCCACAGGAACAGAGCGTTTCTATGCTCCGGGTCGCTCGATTCCTATCGTTACCCGAACAGGTATACCCAGTCCTGCAGCGGGCGCCTTAGGCGGCACGCCACTATATGCATTTGGCTTAAACGTGATTCGCGATGCTAATGGCACCCCAGTTCAATTCGGTCCCGACGGCCGCTTAACTGCAATGAACATCGGTGAGCCAACGGGCAACATCATTAACTTCGTTGGCGGTGATGGTCTATTGCTTCAGGATTATGACTCGATTCGAGCGCCTATTGAACGTCACATGGTCAACATGTTCGCAAACTACGAGATCTCGGATAATTTGCGAGCGAATGCTGAGTTGAATTTCTACAATGGATCATCTGCTGATCCCAATCGTCAGCCCTTCTACCAGAGCGGTCTTTTTGGTGGTGATTCAGCCACGCTAATCTTACCAATGGATTATCCCTTCCTTCATCCAGACGATCGTCAGGTTTTGCTAGATAACCTGGGAGCCGGCGCGACTGAGTTTGGCTTCCACAAGGCTATGGATGATCTCTCCCAGAGTGGTCGTACGGACGGCACGACAGATATGCTTCGCTTGGTGATTGGTTTGGAAGGCGAGTTCGAGTTCGCGAGTCGCGATGTGCGCTGGGACGTGTCTTGGAACCGTGGTGAGAGCCGCAGTAAGACCAACAACACGCAGCTGGTTGAGGAGAATTACCGCGAAGCGCTGGATCTGACTGTCGATGCAAACGGTGACATCGTGTGCGCCAGCGGCAACTCGGAGTGTGTTCCTTTGAACATTTTCGGTTACGTCACTGATCCGGCGGTGATTGATTTCGTAACGTTGCAGGGTTTCGAGAACTCAAAGCTTACCCAGCGAATCATCACAGCAAATATGGCGACAGACTTGGCTGAGCTACCCGGTGGTGATTGGCAAATCGCATTTGGTTATGAAAACAGAGAAGAAGTCGGCGATTATCAGCCTGATTACTTCCTTGCTAATGGCCTAGGTCGTACCGCAGCATTAGAAGCACTCAACGGAGGTTTCGATACCGAGGAATTCTACATGGAGACGCGTCTCCCTCTGATAGATGAAGACTTCTTACCTATTGTGTCTGCGTTTGATGTGGATGGCGCTATCCGAAGTGTGGATCATTCCTCGGCAGGCAGGGGCGATGTTTGGAATATCGGTGTCCGACTGGCGCTAGATATACCTCGTTTTGGTAATGTCACATTCCGTGCAAATGATACTGAATCGGTTCGCTCACCCGCGATTGCAGAAGCGTTTTTGCCGCGAGCTGAAACTTTCGCTTTTGCGAACGATCCGTGTGATTTCCGCTATGTGGATGAAGGTGAAGTCGAGGGAGGCCGTGCTGCTTTGTGCGCGCAAGAGGCGGCTGCTCTGGGTTACGATTACGATCCCACAAGCTTCCAATCTACAATTGTTAATGCGTCTCAGCAGGGGTTCACGGGTGGTAACCCGGACCTAATCAATGAAAACTCGGAGTCAGAGTCACTGGGTGTAGTAGTGACGCCAGATTTTATTGAAGGCTTGACGTTCTCAGTTGACTTCGTAGATGTCTACCTTGACGACGCAATTGAAAGTCTGGGCCTGACAACGATTATGGCTGGCTGTTATGACGGCGGTAACCTGAACGCACCAGCATGTGGTCAGTTCTCGCGTGACCCCGCAACCTTCCAAATCAATGGGTTCCAAACAGGCTTCGTTAATGCGGGTTACCGAATCTTGAAGGGCTATCAGTCTGAGCTTGATTGGAGTTTTGATTTCGCGGATACCATTCCGGGTCAGTTCCGACTCCGCGCAAACTTTTGGGATTTAAATGATAGCCGTGTTTCGGTGACGGGTGATGACGCAGGGGATACCAAAGGGTTGATTGGTAACTCATCCCTTCGCGGTAACGTGAACTTGACGTACATGCTCGATGACTGGACCTTTAACTGGCGTACCATGTACCTGAGTGGTGCCAAGAAGAGTAATACCGCGCCGCCTCGTACCTATGACATTCCAGAAATAGACGAGTACTTTATGCACACGCTGTTCGTTAATTACACGATGAATGATCAGATGGATGCGTCTATCGCGGTTCGTAATATCACTGACGAAGACGTGCCTTATGGTATGAACTCTTTCGCAGCGATCGGTGCCTACGACATCTTGGGTACATATGTACAGGGCACTTTCAGATACCGCTTCTAAGCGATATTAAATTGCCTATAGACAGGGAGCTTCGGCTCCCTTTTTTTTACCTGCCACTTAACAGGCGGCGTTGTCGTGACTGAAGAACCGAGGCTGAAAACTGTCTAAATTGATCAAAGCCTAGACAGCATGCGATCTGTCTCATCCCACAGCTGTTCAGCAATGTCCGATGCCACAGCCCATTGTCTAACGCCAGTAAAGTCGTTGCTGTCATCCGGTACCACGCGGGAGACATTGCAGTCTTCACAGTAGACGCCACCCATGCCCTTCAATGACAGCGCAGTGGCGGCCCACAGCGATGTGGCACAACCTTGCGATGGTGATTTGAAAAGCTTTGCCGCCATAGCAGATGGGTTTCCATCGGTATCTGTCCATCCAAACTCGGCCATCTCCGCGTTGCCTAAATGGCGTTGTAACGGGGTGAAGATGCCTCCGGGATGGACCGCAAAGCTGCGTAAGCCGTTCTCTTTCTCTCGGCGGTCAAGCTCGACGGCCATCAATGATTGGGCCGATTTTGCCTGACCGTAGGCCTGCCACTTATCGTAGGGGCGCTCGTCATAATTCATGTCTGAGAAGTCGACGGCGCCCATGCGATGAGCGATGGATGACAGGGTGATCAGACGTGCACCATTGGCTGCGCGCATGGGATTGATGATCTGTTGCAACAGAGCAAAATGACCCACGTGATTGACGCCTAATTGCCACTCGAGGCCTTGTTGTGTGCGATCCAGCGGGCACGCCATTACGCCTGCATTGAAGATGGCAAGATCGATGACTGGGTAAGCACTCGATAAGTCCTTTCCGTACCGTGCTACCGTCGGCAAGTCCGATAAGTCCATGAAGCCAATCTGTTCCGCAGGGATGATTCCCTCAAGCGTCTTTATTGCGCGATCAACGTCACGTGACGGGACGAGAACGGTTGCACCTGCGTTGGTCAAAGCGCGGACGGTTTCGATGCCGATACCAGAATAGCCACCTGTGACCACGGCAGTTTTCCCTGAGAAGTCGACGTTCTCCATAACGTCGGCTGCCTCAGGCTTTCGACCAATGCCGGTATCGATAGGCGTTTGCTGGGTAGAGATGCTCATGGATGGTATTTCCAGTAGTGAGAGATCTGTTAGTGTGGCGTGGTCACTGGCAGATGGCTACTACGATAGAAAGGAATAAAAACAATGGCGTTAGAAACGATCTTCAGTCTATGCAGTGGGCTCGCCATGGTGGGTTGGTTGGGGCTCGTATTTTTGCCGAAGTCGCCCATCGCTCGAGACCTATTGCCGAGCGTCATCATTCCGGTTCTATTGGGCGTGACCTATGCCTACCTTATGTTTTCTTTCCGGGGAGAGGCGCCGGCAGAGGGAGGCTTTGGCACGCTAGCGGAGGTTAAGGCCCTCTTCAGTGTTGACGCACTCTTGCTTGCAGGGTGGATTCATTATTTGGCATTCGATCTCTTTGTGGGTGCGTGGATCGTTAGAGACAGTCAGTCTCACGACCTGCGGCATTGGCTCGTGATTCCCTGCCTTTTCTTCACGCTTATGACTGGCCCGTTTGGACTGCTCATTTATTTGCTACTGAAACGAATCAGCGGTAAGCCGCTGAGTCCTACAATGGCCTAGAACGTTTTTTACGCGGTTAGATTTTCCGCAATGGCGTCCAGGAATCCGTGCGTATCGACAATCCGCTCTGTCTCCGGTGACATGGTTTTTCCTTTCAGATCCCCGGTAATGGTTCCCTGCGCGACCGTTTCAATCAGCGCTGTTTTAAGGCGCGCGGCATAGTCATTGAGCGCAGCGTTGTCCTCTCTCGTAGCGAGTTCCTCGAGTGCGCTCGCAACAGCGAATATCAGTGCTGACGAATTGAAGTTGGCTTCTTTACCCTCGGTCTCGAGATAGCGCACGTACAAATCGTGTGCCGTACCATGAGGTGCTTCAAATAGCTTGGTGCCATCTTTACTAATGATCACCGAGCTCGCGGTCGCAAGGCTGCCACCGAGCGCCGCTGAAATATCAGAGAAGATATCGCCGTCAAGATTCTGCGCCGGATACAGGCCCCACCGAGGCGGATCGCAAATCATTTTGCTCAGCTGGCGAGAGGGTCGCATGATCATGAATGACGGTGGTGGTGTGTCCAGCGCTGCGAGCTCTTTCCTGATCTCGAGAATGATCGAACTGTAGACTTCGTCGTAGTTAACAAACTCGCGCTTTAACCCGAAGTAGACTTCTTTCTTATTGAGCGCTGCGTCTTGGAAGACTTGGCTTACCCAGTCCTTGATCGCCTCTCGGTCGTTGGACATAAAGAGGATGGGATCCCCTTCCTCGACCTGCCGCGCATGCTTCTCCTCGCCGTCGACGATGACCTTGATGACACCTTGCTCAGGTGCGGGTGTGTTGTAACTGCCGTATTGGTCGCCACCACCGGCGCTCATGCGAGAAATTGAGACGTGGGCCTTGCGTTCAGGCAAGCCGTAACGCTTGAGCTGCTGGACGAGCTTGAAGAGCTTCATACCAATGACGTTGTCGGGTACACCCCAGAGCGCGCGCTCGGGTGGGTTGGAGACAATGCGAGCTGCCTGGGCATCGATCAACTCGTAGTGATAGCTCAGTCCAGCCGCTGCGACCTTGTCTTTGTATTCCTGCTCGTATATTTCCTCGATGGCCGCGCGCATAACGCCGTCATATCCCGACACAACCGTATCTTTTAGGCCGAGATAGATGTCCCGGCTTTCAGCGATGGCGCGTTGGAAAAAGCGGTGTGCCCACGCCTTCACCTCATCGAGATCGTTTGTCGCCAGCATCCAGGGATCGCCCTTATTAAGCGACCGACGATGTAACTCGACAGGGTCGCCACTCGAGCCCACAAACATGACTTTGGCGACGCCCGTGGCATTTGAGAGTTCGCTGTAACTGAAGTCCAAGCCACCGGTCTCCATGGTATCGACTTCGATATCGCGATCGATCCAGTCGGGGCGCACACTTTTGAGGTTGCGAAATTCGATGTCCTCGCGGGTGATGTTGCCGCTGATGCCTTTTCGGATGGCACCGTTGGGTGACTTGGTCGCCAGGGGATCGAGAGAGCTTTCGGTAATTTCGGGGTATTTCGCGAGCAAGTCATTGAGCTGAGCGCGGTTAACGGTCATACCCGCATTCTTGATGCCGACGCCATGCTCCTTTAATGCGGCGATGGCCTCATGGATGACCTGCCCGTTACTGGTGAAGCGCTTGGGTGCCGAGAGGTCGATTTCGACAAGCTCAATATCGAGTGGCAAGGAGACAAAACGCGCCAGAATCTCGGTAAAGGCGACTTGCGCCATTTCATCACCGTGAAGCACGACTAACGGCTTTTCTACCTTTATCTTTTCACTCAATGCAAGATCCCCCTAAGACCCATAACTACGGCATCTGACGGCCGAAAATTTATGGCGCGCAGAGTACCGAATCACCCAATGAAACCCTAGGTTACTTTTCCACAACTGCTGGTTTTAAGCGGTGAAGTGCGCGTTTTTACCGACGAGGTGTCAGTACATTGGTAAAGCCCCGCTTAGCGAGGCTCTTCCAATAGATCGCCAAAGAAGATGCCGTTTACGAGTAGGCGCTGTGACCCCCACCAAAAGGCACGAAACGTGGGGCTATCCAGGCTCAGCACGACCGCACCCTCCCCCAATTGATTGACGACTAAGCCCGCCGAATTCGCCACCAGTTCTTGGTTTTCCGCTGACATATATCCGGAGAGTAGTGGGTTGTCCGTGTAAACGACGGGTGACGAGTAGGCGTTGTCAGCAGGATTCATGAAACGATTCGTGGTTCTGAAAACGGCGATCTCCTTTGAGTGATAGCCGTAACCCAGTGGATGTGACACGTCAAGGTTCCCAGCCAATATCGCACCGCGTACCAGCGTGAATGCGTACTCGTCCGACGCGGAAGCAAAAGGCCTTCTCTCGGGTAGTTTGCTCGCCTTCCCTTGAGTGCTAGCGTCTTTCGTGGCGGCTGCTTTGCGCTCGTCGGTTTGAGTTTGCGGGACTGTTTTTCGCCAGGTGACATCGGCAAGCCCGTTATCGGCAGCCCAGGCTACAGTCGACGCACCTTGAGCCCACAAAATACCGCCATGTTTGACGAAGCTTTCCATTTGCTTCACGCCGCCTGATGAGCGCAGAGGGCTGGTCATAATCACGTGGCTGTAATTTGACAGATTCACACGCGCTAGTCGGTGACTATCCACCATGGTGATCGGCATATCAAGGCGTGTATCGAGTAGGTGCCACACCTCACCGTTGCCATACGCCGACGTATCGGGGCCGGTAATGAGCAACACCTTCGGTAGTGACAGCACGGAGAAGCCTCGACTGCCGAGATCAATGCCCTCAGGGGTGTAGCTACTGGCTGCAGCAAAAATGCGCGCGCCCATAGCTTTTGCTCCTCGCAACAAAGCTACGGCATCGCTGGAGATCTCACCCTCGATGGGTGGCGCAACGAACAGCGTTCCATACCCGAAACGCTGGATCCCAGCTTCGGTGGTGAGCGCCGTGAATGGCGACTTTGCCACGCGCACGTTTGCACCGGTCTCCAGCAAGTCATACAGCAGGGCAGGGGCTTTTGAATCGCGCCAGTCAATCAGATAACCGATTGGTGATGCGGCAAGCTCAAGCGAAACGGAGCCGGAAATGGCGCTGGTATCCAGCGGCGTCGTCTTCACACTGCGAACGGCGTCACGTGTGTGAGTGAGATTAAAAGCCCATGGTAGTGTCCAGGTCGATACGTCATAGAAGACGTTCTCTTCGAATTCCAGTTGCTCGCGCCACAGGGTTTCAAGGTAGGTTGCCTGAGGTTGGTCGAGTGGAATTGCAATTGCTTCACCGGCTCGGAATATCTTGCCGTTCACTGTTATATCTGCCGCCAACCCCTCAACCTCGATCCGATGTCCTCTCAGGATGCGGACAAATTCATTGAGTCGGGTTGGATCGCCAGCGGCGCTTGCGATGTAGTGTCCACGCCGCTTTGGCTGATTTTCGTAGAAGTCTCGCTGGTAGCTAAGAAGTTCATCCTTCAGTGCTGCCGTCGCTTTAATCGATGAGAGGGATGCGCGGAACTGATTGGAGATGCTGAACGGGAAAGTGAGCTCGCCATTCACCGTGTCTTGCACAGCGCCTCGTGACGAGGGCTGCTCAAAGAGAATACCCACTGTGCCAAAGAGATCGGGGTAGGTTGATCCTTTACCCATGAAAAAGTCGTCGTACCCCTCTTCCGTAAAGTAGCGAATACCCTCACCGTCAAACACTTCCGCATGGAACTCGCCAATTTTGGCGGTCAGCGTCTGATTGATTTCGGGCGTCAGTGGGTTGGTACGCTCGGGTTTGCCCGGCATGAAAAAGAAATTGCTGTTGCTACCTTGCTCGTGAAAGTCGAGCTGTACGTTCGGTTTCCACTCATGGAATAGAGCCAATCGCCCGCGGCTTTCAGGGTGCTGATGAGGTAGCCAGTCCCGGTTTAGATCGAACCAGTAGTAGTTGGTCCGTCCATTGGGTACTGCCTCGGTGTGCTCACGGTCGTTTGCATCGTGGCTGGGGTTGCGACCGCGGTGCCCATTCGTCCAGTAGGCAAATCGATCCAACCCATCAGGATTCAGCATGGGGTTGAAGATAATCACCACGTCTTCGAGCTGTTCTAGCAATGCCTCGTCTTGCGCAGCATTGAGGTAGTAGGCAATAAGCGGTGTTGAGTTGGCACCGCTGGGCTCGTTTCCATGGATGCTGTACATCATGTGAAGCACTGCGGGTTGGTCTGCGAGTGCGATATTGGCGGCAGGGTCGATAATGGCGGCGCGTGCCGCTCTGATCTTATCGAGCCTGGCTATATTTTCAGGTGTTGATATCGCATAGCTGACGAGTGGACGACCACCATACGTTCGGGCGTGCTCGCCAAGCGCTGTCATTCGCGCCGATGCATCCGCAAGTGCATCGAGATAAGCCACAATTTCATAGTGATACCAGTGACGCTCTCCCACATCGACGCCCGTGACTTGCTTGGGAGTTGGAAGCGAATTATCCAAGGCCGGTAGGTCGGCAAGGACATCATTGAGTGACAGGCTTACGGCTTGAGCATTAAGGGTTAGCAGAAGCGTCAGAGCAAAGAGTGCGTGTTTCATGATCAGTACCTTGGTTTTTATCCCACAGATAATAGCTGGACTTCGGTAGCAACCAGCAATACAAACCTTCTTTAATCACCCTTGAGTGGGTAATCTCGAGTCGAAAGCGCCAAAAATAACAAACGCTGAGGAGTCGCAATGAGCGATCACCGTCAAGTCAGTCTCAGAAGAAAGGTAGCCTATGGCTTTGGCTCTGTGGCGTTTGGTGTAAAAAGTAACGGCTTCGATTACTTCTTTCTTATCTTTTACAGTCAGGTCATGGGGGTTAGTGCTTATCTTGTAAGCCTTGCCTTGATGATTGCGCTCATTGTTGATGCGCTGAGCGATCCGCTCATCGGTTACCTATCTGACAATACACGTTCTCGCTGGGGACGGCGTCATCCCTTCATGTATGCGGCGGCGGGGCCGGCCGCCATTGCGTATTACTTTGTGTGGAACCCGCCTTCCGGTCTGGAGGGAGATACGCTCTTTCCCTATATCGTCACGATTGCAATATTGGTAAGAACACTCGTCACGGTCTACGAAATTCCAAGCTCCTCGCTCGTTGCAGAAATGTCGGACGACTACGATGAGCGAACCAGCATGTTGAGCTATCGCTACTTTTTCGGTTGGACCGGTGGGACGCTGATGGGTGCATTTGCAACCATCGTTATTTTGGTTCCCACGGCGACAATCAGTAACGGCATGTTCAATGTAGAGGGGCACGGGAAGGTAGGTGCCATAGCGGCGATGGTTATTTTTATGGCCATGATGGTGTCGAGTATGGGGACGCATAAGATGATCCCCGACCTGAAGGCGCCCCCGCCGCCTAGACAAATCAGTATTGGCCTTATTTATCGAGATGTATTTGACACACTGGCCAGCCGTTCCTTTCTGGCTCTTTTTCTCGCGGCCTTGTTTGGCGCGGTGGCGGCCGGTGTTTCCACAACCCTCAGCTTTTATTTTTCGACCTTTTTCTGGGAATTCACCACAGAGCAGATTGGCCTTATCTCGCTGAGCGTGGTCATATCTGCCATGCTTGCGTTCTTTGTCGCGCCGGTGGTTTCTAAGAAGCTTGGTAAGAAGCGAGGTGCGATCACCGTTGGCTTAATGGCCTTCACAGTGGCACCGGCGCCTATCTTTCTCCGCTTGCTAGGCTTGATGCCAGAAAACTCTGATGCCGCCTTATTTCCGTTGGTGCTGAGCATTACGGTCATTGATGTAGCGCTCATTATCACTTATCAAATCTTGTCGTCATCCATGATTGCTGATCTGGTCGAGGAGGCGGAAATCAAGACCAAGCGGCGCAATGAGGGCGTTTTCTTTGCCTCGGTTACGTTTATTCGAAAAGTCACGCAAGGCATTGGTGCAGCTGTGGCGGGTGTACTCCTGACAATCAGTCAGTTTCCCGCGGGCGCGACGCCGGATCAGGTGCCAGAATCGGTGCTGAGTAGCTTTGGTTGGCTGTATGTACCTGTCATTTTCAGTTTATGGATGGTGATGATTGCGAGCCTGTCGCTCTACTCGGTGGATCGCGAAAAGCATGAGCAGAATCTCGCCACCCTAAGGGCTGAAGACTGACGCCCACCTCGGCAAGCGCTAGCGGCGATTTTCGGATCTCGGTAGTAAGCCCGTTTGGCTGGACACTGAGAGTAGCTGGCCGTCTTGGGCGAACTGGTGAGTCACTCCCATCGCCGCGCCGTCCCGAAAGCCCGACATTTGAGTCACGCAAAGAATCCATTCTGTGGGGCGTGTCGAGAAAACTCGGAAGGTGTTATCGAGACTGGTACCGCGAAAGCTTTCCGGATGTAAGCCCAGCATAAAGTCAGACGTGATCGCTAATAATCCAGCCGATACAGGCAGTAAGTCATTGGAGCGAATCCACATCGCCCCCAAACCCTCATTGGGCGCTTCGATGGCTATTCTCCGCTCAAACTGCGAAATCAGATCCTGATTATTGTTGTGGTCAAGGTCGGTTTTAACTGAACAGCTCTGCGGGGGCGCCACCCTGGGCATGCTTACGAACTGGCGCTCTGTTCCCTGGCGGCCGCCGAGTGCTGCCGACATCGTTTGAAGAACCGTGCCGTCCGTAGTTAGTGTCACTAGGACCTGACTAATGCTCCGACCACCCCCTAATAGTTCCACCTCAATCTCGATTGACTGGTTCAGGAGGCCGGCGTTTACGAACTGAATCGTCGACCAAAGAAGCGATTTGTCTGCGACGATCTCGGCGGCTTCAATGGCAGCTGCCTGGGCGACGCCCCCCATAATAAATTCGTAGCCTGCAGGTCCGACACAGGCCTGCGGCGATGCCAAAAGCCCAAATTTATTGGGGTCACTACTATCTGTCTGAGGGGACCAAAATGCCATTAGCTGACCTTATTGCTCGATCGCATGACGTAAAAACAAGCGGCGACAATCACTGCCGCCCCTAACCACATGGATGCGCCCGGCAGTTCACCAAATAAGAAGAAGCCGATTATGGCTGCCCATATCAGCTGGGTATAAGTCATGGGCGCGAGTTTGGCTGCGGGAGCGCGCGCGTAAGCAATGGTCGTCAAAGACCAGAAACTCACCCCAAAAAACGCCGAGAGAATATAACCACCAAACAACTCAAGTGTGGGGTGGGTATCCATGAAAAAGAAAACCGGCAGCACGTATAGCGCAGGCAAGGTGTTAGCGAAGAAAGCCACGACGATCGGATCTTCACTCTGCGATCGAAAGCGAAGCAGGACAACGGATAAGGCGTGGCAGAGCGAGGCCAGTATCGGTGCGAGGTAGCCCAGTACGGGGCCATCAATTTCCCCCGACAGCAGTTGGGTTTCTGTATTCACGATAAACAGCGCGCCGGCGAAACCCACCAACGTGCCACCGATGACGTCGCGCTTGAGCGGCTCGCGCATGAGCAGCCACGCCAGGGGCCCAATCATCAGCGTCCCTGTGAGTCCCAGTGCCGCTGCCGTGGCCAGTGGTATTTGGGTGACCGACCAAAAAAATAGGCTTGCGGCCGAGATTTGAAAAAAGCCCCTGAACACGTGAAATGGAACAGCGGACCAGCCGGGTAAGGGAGGCCGGAAGATAAACCAGAGCAGAATGACCAATGTAGCGCCGAGGGTATATCGCCAGGCCGTAATGACCACGACACTCTCGTACACGGACAGCCCCTTGATCATGGCGTTCATGCACGAAGCAAAAAAAATGGCAGCGCCCCCATGGAAGTAGGGTGAACGCGCTAGAGTGAAAAGTTGAGACATAACGTAATGGCAACGAGGCAACCCAGGCTTCAGGTCTGCCCTCGTTTCAGAGCCTTGTGTGAATGCTAATCGCGGTCAGTTGCGATAATGCCCGCGAGACGCTGTGCTAGCGACTGTTTTTTTCCAAAGTCGGTCTCTCGGAGTACTTGAATACGCTGCGCTTGCGGCGACCCCGCGCCATGCATGGATTCGGTCAAATAGCCCACTGCATTGCGGCCTAAGGTCATATTCTCAATGAGCCGCAGCATGCGCGTTCGATCTTCAGTCGTTACTGACGTTTTGCCTTGTAGGTATTTATCGAGCTGAGGACCAATCGTCTCGTGTTCGAAATCGGCTTGGGATGGCAGTGTCACCATTAGCCCGCCGGCAAGATCCTGAGCAAGTCGCGAGATTTCATAGGGGAAGCGCGTTACGTTGTGCTTGCAGATATTGGCCAGTATGGGGTCGTTTATGAAGGCACCACTCTCGTGTTGCGTTGCCTCGTACGATGACGCAATACCCGACGAGTAAATGGTTTCATTGAGGTGAGTCATCTCAACCAGTTTGTCGCGAACATGGCTCGCGGTCTCTGCTCCGTTCATCTCTGCGACGCTGGATGCGGCGCCAATCATGACATCGCCCAGCCCCGTCTTGCAGACATAACTCGCGCGATGATAGGCGGTAAAACGCGATACGAGTTCTTGCGCAAACTCGTACTCACCATCCATTAATACGTGCTCCCAAGGGATGAACACGTCGTCAAAGATGACGAGCGTCTCTTGTCCGCCGTACTTAGCGTTTCCCTTGTCGATGTCGCCCGTTTCGAGTGCTCGCGTGTCACATGACTGACGACCGTAGACATAGGTCAGACCGGGTGCTGTTGCCGGGATCATGCCAATGACGGCGTAGTCTTTATCGCCCTCAAGCATATTCATAGTGGGCATAACGCAAATCCAATGCGAGTTTAGACCACCAGTCATATGCGCTTTGGCGCCCTTGACATAGAGTCCCTCATCGGTGCGTCGCGTGACGTGCATGAAGAGATCTGGATCTGCCTGATCGCTTGGGCGTTTGCTGCGATCACCCTTTGGATCTGTCATACCGGCGCCGACAATCAAGTTGTTGGCTTGCGCTTTTTTCAGGAAGTTAACGTAGCGCTGGTGATAGGGCGTACCGTGCTTCTTATCGATATCGTAGGTAATCGAGAACAACACGCTCAAGGTATCGAGCCCAGCACAGCGCTGAAAGCAGGTGCCAGTGAGCTGCCCCATGCGGCGCTGCATCTTATTTTTTTGGACCAAATCTTCAGCCGATTCGGGTACGTGGAGGAAGCGGTTAATTTGCTGTCCTGAGATGGAAGACCACGAGGTGGCCAGGTCGGGGTCTTCATCGGCCAGAATATACGACTCCGCCATCGCGTTGATGGAGGGTCTGACAATGGGATGGTCCACGGGCTCCTCGATTCGCTCGCCAAGCAAAAAAACATCAAGGTTTCGGCCTCTGAGACTGTCGATGTAGTCATCTGCCGTTTTGAGCGCTGTAAATTGCTCCCACTGTTGATCAGCGGTGAGCTCTTGGTGTTGGCCGTGGCTGAGATCGTTCATTACGTCCATCCTTATATTTGTCTCTCAGTTAAAACAAAAATTTGAAGCCAGAGCAACGTTGTTAGGGCAAGAGTGATGACAGAAAAGAGAGGACAATGACGCATCAAACGAAGTGAGAGTTTGCTACATTAGAAAAAAGCTCGGTAAAAAATAATCACGAGTAGTGAGGACATCACATGACGGCCGCAGTGTCGGATACTGTTAGTTTCGACCCAGAAAAGTTGCGAGATAAGTATCGGCAGGAGCGAGACAAGCGTATCCGAGCCGACGGCAACGATCAGTACATCGAGGTCACGGGCGACTTCTCGCACTACATTGATGACCCCTATGTTGAGCCGGGCTTCGAACGTGATTCGCTTCAGACTCAGGTCGAGGTGCTCATTATCGGCGGTGGTTTCGGCGGTATGCTTGCGGCTGCTCGTTTACGAGACACTGGCATTAATGACTTGCTGATCGTCGAAAAAGGTGGCGGATTTGGGGGTACGTGGTACTGGAACCGTTATCCGGGTGCCTCCTGCGATATCGAGTCACTGGTCTACTTCCCACTCCTCGAAGAGACAGGCTTCGTGCCCAAGCAGCGCTACACCAACGCGACGGAAACGCTCGAGTACTGTCAGGTCATCGCGGAGCAGTACAAGCTTCACGACATTGCGCTGATGCAAACCCAGATCCTGAGTACAGACTGGTCAGAAGAGGACGGGCTGTGGGTCGCTCGAACCAACCGAGGTGACGTCATCAAGGCGACGTTTGTTATTCACTCAAATGGCCCGTTGAATCGTCCCAAGCTACCCGGCATACCCGGTATCGATACCTATACCGGACATACCTTCCACACGAGTCGGTGGGATTATCAATATACCGGCGGCGGTCCTTTTGGTGGCCTCGATAAGCTCGCTGATAAGCGTGTAGCTGTGATCGGTACAGGTGCAACGGCTGTCCAATGCGTACCGCACTTAGCCGCAGGCGCGAAGTCGCTCCATGTCTTCCAGCGGACACCCTCGTCCATTGATGTGCGCAACAACACTAACATCGACGCCGAGTGGGTCAAGGCTCAGTCACCGGGTTGGCATCACAAGCGCCGAACCAACTTCGAATCGCTTCTCGCGGGGATGCCGGTGAAAGAAGATTTAGTGCGCGATGGTTGGACGGAGGCATTTAGAGATATTTTTGGTGAACTGCGTCAGTACCGACCCAGTGGCTGGCGTATCTTATTGTGGAGTCTACGCTGGGCGTTTTCCAGTGCGCGCACAGAGCGCGGTATCAAGCAATATCTTACCGACAAAGCCATGGTCGAAATGGGCCTTCAGGAAAAGATGGAGATGGCAGATTTCGCCAAAATGGAGAAGGTCCGAGCGCGGGCCGATTCTGTCGTTGACAACTCGGAGACGGCTGAATCGCTGAAGCCTTACTACCGACAGTTCTGCAAGCGACCCTGTTTCCATGACGAGTATCTGCAGGCCTTTAACAACCCTAACGTGACGCTTGTGGACACTGATGGCCAAGGTGTCGAGGCATTCACGGAGAGAGGAGTGGTTGCCAACGGCACTGAGTATGAGGTCGATTGCATTATTTTCGCCACGGGCTTCGAGGTGGGGACAGAATACTCGCGTCGGGCTGGCTATTCCATCACTGGCGTTAATGGCCTGACGATTTCCGAAAAGTGGGCTGATGGCATGGCGACCTTCCACGGCCTTCATACGCGAGGTTTCCCCAACGCCTTCTTTTTTGGTCCTCAACAATCGGGCTTCACCGCAACTTACACCTTCGCGTTAGATGAGAATGCCATGCAGACCGCCTACATTTTGAGTGAGCTCAAGAAGCGCGGTGCCAGGCGCGTTGATGCGTCAGAGAAGGCGGAGAGCACCTGGATCAATACCATTAAGCGTGTGGCGAGGCAGACCGAAGAGTTCCAGAAGTCCTGCACACCTGGCTATTACAATAATGAGGGCCACGTTGCGTTTGAGTCACAAAACACCTTTTACGGCGGTGGCCCCATCGAATTTTTTAATCTCATGGCTAAATGGCGCGAGGCGGGCGACTTAAAAGGACTCGAAATTTCCCAGCGGTACAGGGTAAGGTCTCCAAGTTCTTCAAGGGAAGTGGGTAACTGATGTCCTGGAAACCTGAAGTCGATGAGATTAAGCAACGCCGAGCGTTTGCGCTGGGTCAGGGCGGGCCAGAGGCGGTTGCCAAGCAGCACGGTCAGAACCGACTGACCATTCGCGAACGGGTCGATCAGCTACTTGACCCAGGTTCATTCGAGGAGTTGGGGCCGGTCGCAGGAACTCCTGTCTATAACGAGGCGGGCGAACTGGTTAGCTATGATCCGGCCAATTTCATTTTGGGTTTTGGCAAGGTGAATGGCCGGCGCATCATTGTCGGTGGTGAGGACTTCACCATGCGCGGTGGTTCACCCTCGCCGGCGGGGCTTAGAAAAAGTGTTTATGCCGAAGACCTCGCGGTTCAGTACAAAGTACCGCTGATTCGATTGCACGAAGGCTCGGGCGGTAGCGTGGGTGGCACCAGTGGTCAAGGCCCCAATCTTCCGGGCCCGGTGAATGCGCCCTCGCGTTTTCGCTCGGTAGCACAAGCGATGGCGACCGTGCCGGTGGCAACCGCTGCCATGGGCGCTGTTGCCGGACTGCCTGCCGGTCGTCTTGTGGCATCACACTTCTCAGTCATGTCGAAAAGCACCGCTCAGATCATCACGGCGGGCCCGGCTGTGGTCGAGCGGGCTATGGGTGAGAAAAAAACCAAGGATGAACTGGGTGGTTGGAAGATACACACCAAGAACGGGACGGTAGACAACGGCGCGGACGACGAGAGTGCCTGCGTCGAGGAGATCAAACGTTTCCTTTCCTACATGCCTGACAACGTCAATCAGTTGGCGCCCGTTGTCGAGTGTGATGATCCTACTGATCGCTGCGAGGAGTCTCTGCTAGAGGTTGTGCCCCGTGACCGTCGTGTGGCGTTTGAGATGCGCAAGATCATTCACGCCGTATTTGACCACGGCAGCTTTTTTGAGATGGGCAAAGGTTATGGCCGCTCACAAATAACGGGACTTGCTCGCCTCAATGGGCAAACGGTTGGGGTGTGGGGAAACGACTGTAAGTTCCTTGCCGGCTCGATGACGGCAGACGGAGCCCACAAAGCGCGACGTTTCATGGAATTGTGCGAGACCTTTAGCTTTCCCATTGTGACCTTGGTGGATGAGCCGGGATTCATGATTGGCAGTCAGGCCGAGCGCGAGGCGACGATTCGGCACGGAACTTCTGCAGTGCTGACGGCGGCGATGACAACAGTGCCTTGGGCGGCGGTGATGGTTCGGCGCTCGTTTGGGGTCGCTCAGGCAGCCCACTACGGTCCTGAGACTTATGTACTGGCCTGGCCGTCGGCTGAAAGCGGACCACTGCCCGTGGAGGGTGGTGTTGCCGTAGCCTTCCGTCGTCAAATCGAGGCGGCGCCGGACCCTGACGCCAAGCGTCGGGAACTCGAAGAGATGTTAGCCGCGAAACAATCGCCATTCCCTCGTGCAGAGGCGTTGTCGGTTCATGATCTGATTGACCCGCGGGAGACACGACCCGAACTGTGTAAGTGGTTGGCAAGGGTTCAGCCCTTGCTGCCCGATTTACTGGGCCCGTCGGCCTTCGCTATTAGACCTTGAGACTGAGGGATATGTTGATGACAAATATCGAACTGGAAACCGGTGGTTCTGTCTGGAAGCTTCTGGTCGCAGAAGGCGACGCAGTCGAGGAAGGGCAGACCTTATTTATCCTTGAGGTCATGAAGATGGAGGTGCCTTACGAGGCACCACACGCGGGTACGGTCGCTGCATTACATATCGCCGAGGGTGACTCCGTCGCTGAAGACGATCTCGCACTCGTCATTCAAGCTTGATTGCTGTGCAGCCGAGCATCCATTGATTTTTCTGCCACGTCTTGCTCGGCGACACATCACTGACGGGTAACTGACGTACCAAACCACTCCCCTAAAGTTGAGACAGGTTTGTACCGCGGAGTAGACTATTGGTTCATTTCTGATTTCTACCATTGCTCGTGCCGATAATTCGCGACTACAGGATTCTGCATGCTCAGTTTGACTGATGTTACCCACGTTTATGCGAACAACACCCGCGCCCTCGACGCTGTCACGCTCGAAATACCCAGAGGAATGTATGGACTTTTAGGTCCCAATGGCGCGGGTAAGTCGACGCTTATGCGCTCCATTGCGACCTTGCAAACACCGTCCTCGGGAGCGATCACCTTTGATGATGTTGATGTCGTGGCTGAGCCCGAGGCTATTAGGACTCGACTGGGTTATTTGCCGCAAGATTTTGGCGTTTATCCGCGCGTGACTGCCTACGACATGCTCGAGCACATGGCGGTGCTCAAAGGTATCGCTGGCAGTGTAGAGCGCAAAGAAACGGTCGAGACGCTCCTTAATCAGGTCAATCTCTGGAAGGTTCGTAAAAAGGCAATTGCCGGATTTTCCGGGGGTATGCGGCAGCGCTTCGGTATTGCCCAAGCACTGATTGGCAACCCGGACCTCATTATCACCGACGAGCCAACAGCCGGGCTGGATCCGGAAGAACGCAATCGCTTCCTTAATTTACTCGCCGAGGTAGGTGAGAACGTCGTCGTCATCTTATCCACCCACATTGTGGAAGACGTCGCGGATCTGTGCCCTCGAATGGCGGTCTTGGTGGGCGGTAAAGTGCAATTGGAAGGTGTACCGTCGGACCTTATTGCGTCGACCGCTGGGATGATTTGGGAGAAAACAATTCCCCGCACCGAATACTCGGCTTACGACGCCAAGTACCAGATTATTTCTAGCCGCTTGATGGCAGGGCAGAGCGTTATTCACATCATGTCCGAGGTGGATCCGGGTGAAGGCTTCACCTCTGTCTCGGGCGGTTTGGAAGATGTCTACTTCACCACGCTGGCCCGAACGCGTGGCGAGTCTGCAGCAGCTTAACTGGAGTTCAGCAAGTGTTTGCATCGATCTTTGGGTTTGAGCTCCGCTACCAACTCCGAAATCCGGTTTTTGTTGTCACGTCATTGGTCTTTTTCCTGCTGACTTTTGGCTCTGTCACCATCGATAACATTCAGATCGGGGCGGGTGGCAACATCCACGTTAACAGTCCCGTGGCCATTGCTCAGACAGTGCTCATCATGACCGTGTTTTACATGTTTGCGAGTACGGCGTTTGTATCAAATGTTGTCGTTCGTGATGACGAAAGTGGCTTCGGCCCCATGGTTCGCTCAACCAGCGTAACCAAGTTTGCCTATCTGCTGGGTCGCTATGCCGGAGCTTACACTGCAGCTGCTTTAGGTTTTGCGGCAGTGCCCCTAGCGATTTTAATTGGCTCGCAGATGCCCTGGTTAGACCAGGAAACCCTCGGTCCGACGGTCATCGGTGACTACATCCGTATTTTTCTTATGTTCGCACTGCCGAATATTTTGGTGACCTCAGCTATTTTCTTTGCGGTTGCCTGCGTATTCCGGTCGATGATGCTGAGCTACGTGGGTGTGCTCGTTTTTCTGGTTATGTATTTTACATTGACGAGTCTGGCGGGGAGCCAGCCTGAGATGCGTGACACGATTGCCGCCATCGAACCGTTTGGCTTGGGTGCCTTTTCTGATGTAACACGGTACTGGAGCGCAGCCGAAAGCAATAGTTTGGTGCCGCAATTTGAAGGCACGCTCATGTGGAATCGGCTCATTGCGATAGCACTGGCGGCCGTTGCCTTAGCCATTGCCTATTCACGCTACAGCTTTGCAGAAAAGGGTGTTTCGGCTCGGATACTCAAGAAAGAGCAGAAGCGCGAGGCGAAAGAGGCAGCTGAGCAGCCCGCGCTGGTAGATCGCTTGCCTGCGCCCAACCAAGAGGCAGCCGCGTGGCCCAGATTGGTTGCACGGACGCGACTGGAAATGAGCCTCATATTTACCAGCCCGGCCTTCTTCGTGCTGATCTTGATTGGCCTGTTCAACTCGGGTGGCGCGCTTTGGTTTGCCAACCAGGTTTACGGCACGCCTGCGGTCCCAATGACCTTTGCGTTGTTGATGCCACTCTTTGGCTCGTTCGGTATCATCCCCATCATTATCGCCATCTATTTCGCGGGTGAGCTGGTCTGGCGTGACCGCGACCGCGGTATGCACGAGATCATCGATTCAACGGCATTACCTAACTGGGCGTACTTCATTCCCAAGGTCATTGCGGTTGCGGCGGTACTCATTGCGACATTGTGTATTGCGGCGCTCACCGCCATCTTGGTGCAGTTGTTCCGGGGCTATACCGCTATAGAACTCGATAAATATTTCGTGTGGTTCATCCTGCCGTACTCGGTAGATATGTTGATGACGGCCATTCTGGCAGTTTTCTTCCAGGCGCTCAGTACCAGTAAATACATGGGCTGGGGGCTGATGGTTATTTATCTTGTGGCCTCGATTACGCTGGTTTCACTGGGCTTCGAACACCCGCTCTACAACTTTGGTGATGTTGGTTTTGTCATGGTTTCAGACCTAAACGGGGCCGATGTGGGAGGTGCAAAGAGTTGGTGGCTGCGTCTTTATTGGGGTGGTGTTTGCCTCATTTTGTCTGTTATCGCCTACTTACTATGGCGTCGGGGTGTCGCGGTGTCTCTTCGTGCGCAAATTGCGCGCGTTCCATCGCGTCTAGTAGGTGCTCCGGCTGCAATTCTACTCTCTGGTTTCGCTATCTCAGCGGTTACGGGGAGCTGGATGTTCTATGAAATGAATGTCGTGAACGAGTATGTGATCAGCGACGAGCAGGAAGAGCGTTTGGCTGATTACGAAAAACGGTTCCTGCAGTACGAGTCAGTCAAGCAGCCCTCCGCGACACACGTCCAGTTAGTAGTTGATCTTTACCCCCATCAGGGCCGCGCATTGGTGAACGGTCTTTACACGCTGGTCAATGATACGGGTGCTCCGGTCGAGGAACTGCACGTGCTCTTCCAGGACGGGTACTCAGAGCTGACCGAGCTCGATATTCCTGGAGGCTCCCTGATGCTCGGTGAGCAAGAAGACTACGGCTATCAAATTTATAAGCTCGAGCCTGCGATGGTCCCCGGTGAAACGTTGGAAATGCGATTTGCTACCGAGCGTGTGCAGGACGGATTCTCAACCCGCGGTGCCGATACGCGTTTAGTGAAAAACGGGACGTTTTTGAATAACGCCGAATTTGCGCCTCAGCTCGGATTTGATCGGTCGGCATTACTGCAGGATCGGTCCACCCGTCGTAAGTACGATCTTCCTGCCGAATTGCGTATGCCGAAACTTGAGGACGAGTCGGCTCGCGATCGAAACTATGTCGGAAACGTAGATTGGGTAATGTCTGATATCACGGTCAAGACACGCGCCGATCAAGTCCCCATCGCGCCGGGTAAGCTAATTTCCGATGTGACAGAGGGCGATCGCAGAACCGCGCGCTTCAAGTCTACGAACCCCATTCTTGGATTCTTCTCCGTTCAGTCGGCAGAGTACGCCGTGACCAAGCGCGAGCATACCGGCATCGACATGGAGATTTACCACCATCCCACGCATGGGTTCAATGCGGAGCGTATGCTCGATGCCATGGCGGTGTCGCTCGACTACTTCCAAGAGAACTTTGGTCCCTATCAGTTCGATTACGCGAGGGTGATCGAATTTCCGGGTTACGCGACCTTTGCTCAGGCCTTTGCCGGTACCGTGCCTTATTCCGAGCGCATTGGCTTTATCGCTGACACGGCGGATGAAGATGACATCGACTACGTCACCTATGTGACGGCCCACGAATATGGCCATCAGTATTGGGCACATCAGCTCATCAGTGCCTACATGCAAGGTGGAACAGTTATGGTCGAGACCATGGCGCAGTATTCCGCGCTCATGGTCATGAAGGAGGTTTACGGTGAAGAGCAAATTCGCCGCTTCCTGAAGTATGAGCTTGATGCCTACCTATCGTCGCGCGGAAGTGAGGCCATTGAGGAGCTGCCACTCAATCGGGTCGAGAATCAAGGATACATTCATTACCGAAAAGGCGCGGTCGTGATGTACCTCCTGCAGGACCGGCTGGGTGAGGAGCGAGTGAATGCCATGCTGGCGGAGCTGCTCGATCGCTTTAAATTCAAGAGTCAGCCCTACGCTAGCTCGACCGACCTGGTGGATGGCTTCAAGGCATTAGCGCGAGACGAGGCCGAGGCTCGGTTGGTCGAAGACCTTCTTGAGAACATCACTTTGTACGATTTCACTGCATCGGATGCGACCGTGGAGGAGCTTGAAAACGGTCAATTTGAAACAACGTTTACTGTAACTGCCACCAAGTTGTATGCCGACGGAGAGGGTGAAGAAACCGAAGCAGATTTCGAGAACTCGGTCGATATCGGTGCTTTTACTAAGCGTCCCGGGTACGAAGTGCTTGAGCCTGCCGACGTTATCAGCTTCCGTTTAGAGCCCTTAGTGTCGGGCGAGCAGGTCGTCACTGTGACAACGGATGAGAAGCCAGCTTTCGTCGGGGTGGATCCGTACAGCAAGTTCATTGACCGGCAGGGCGACGACAATATTACAGCCGTTGAGGAAGCAGACTAGCGACCAGCGCTGGCGTTCACCGGCCGAATCTGCGCAAAACGGATGCCGGCAAGCGGACTTGCGTTAAAGCCAGTCTGGGTTCAGACGACAGACGCGTCTAGCGCGACGTCCGGTGCTCGAACAGGACTCAAAAGGGCCGCCGACCGATGGCGGCCCTTTACTGCCCCGCAGTTTCTCAGTAACTGAGACCCCACCCGTACGGGAACAGCGGATTGGCCGTGTCATCAGGCATGTCTTCCAGCTGGGCCTCTACTTCAGCCATCGAAGAGGGTAGTTCAAATGGCAGCTTGCCCACTGGATTGTGTTTGCCAAAGACGACATCCAGCATGGCTTTATCTGATACCCCAAAAGTTCCGACTAAGGCGCTACTCATTTCTTTAAGCTCGGTCAGGACCGCAGGGCGGTTAAGATCAACCAAGGTCACCAGCTGACTGACGTCACTATAAGAAGCGACCTTGGCCAGAATCTCCTGGCTGAACGCAAGATTGGTGTCTGGGAAACGTGTGGCCATCATCTGATCGAGCGCGCGATCGGTACCCGCGGGCTGGTTACCGTTGATGACGGTGTTAAGGAACAGCAAAACAACGTTTGCTTCATCAGGTGTGTCGACAACTATTCCGTATTTCGCCGCAACAATGGGATCCAGGCCATCGACGAAGATCCGCGTGTCTGCCGCTAAGGGAAGTGCACTACTCTCGTTATCGAGCAAGACCACGGCGTTTCGCTGTGCTGTCATGCCGAGAGAGACATACTCAGGCAAGTTCACGAGCGCGTTAACCTCACCTTCATCGACAAAGGGTGTTTCGAACAGCCCCAAATCGAATTTATTCCTCAGAATTCGACGGACTGACTCATCGATACGCGCCTCAGTGATGGTACCTTGATTGACGAGGTCGACAATGTACTCGGGATCACTTTCACCACCGTATTGGTCAACACCGGCTTCAATTGACTTGAGGTAGCGTTCCTCGACGGTAAGTGGCTCAACACCCCAAATACGGCCAGTGACGACACCCCAGTCGGTACAGATAACACCCTCGAAGCCTAATTGATCGCGCAGGAGGTCAGTCAAGATGTAACGGTTGTAGGCCATCGCAACATCCTCATCGGTTTGACCCGTTGGGATGCCATAGTAGGGCATGACAACACGCATGTTGCTCTCAATGGCAGCGATGAAAGGCGCTAGGTGATAATCGAAGTGATCGCCGGGGTACACTTGGCTTTCGCCCGATTTAAGGTGTGGGTCTAGACCATCCAACTGGGGTCCGCCGCCCGGGAAGTGTTTGACCATGGTCATGACGCTCTGGTCGCCGAAACTCTCGCCTTGGAACCCCTTCATGTAAGCAACAGTCATTTCGGCTGACAGCTCCGCATTTGAGCCGAAGGTGCCGAAATTTCTTGCCCATCGTGGTTCGGTTGCCATGTCACTCATGGGGTGGAGCGCTGTGGTGAATCCCATGGCGCGGTACTCAGCGGCGGCGATTTTCCCGAAGGCTTCGAGCATGCTGGCGTCGCGGCCGGCAGCAAAACCTAGCTGCGATGGCCATTTCGAGACGCCGCCCAAGGTAAAGGAAGCGATACCGCCCCCCCTGGGGACTTCGTGAACCGGGTCACTGCTGATAGAGAGTGGAATACCGAGCCGTGTCCGTTCGGCAATTTGCTGCAATTCGTTGAGTCGCTTAGCAATGTTTTCAGGACTCGCACCGCCATAAAAATTAAAGTGTGTCAGTGACTTTCGGCTAATCAGTTCTTCAATGGACGTGCCCGCATTCATGGCTTCGAGGAAAACGCGGAATAGGGGGTCTGGCTCAATCAGCACTGGCGGGTGAAACATTTGACCGACTTTTTCTTCGAGGGTCATTTGGCTCAGAAGATTCTCTACTCGATCGGCCGTAGCGACGCGGTAGTCCTCGTAGGGA
>Ga0163109_10000498_pt1 | contig 31488 bp, 28 predicted proteins | sample CRUFie1St13metaG_FD_108704 | JGI IMG/M metagenome (GOLD analysis project Ga0163109, IMG submission 108704) | Marine microbial communities from the Costa Rica Dome - CRUD Field 142mm St13 metaG | ecosystem: Environmental > Aquatic > Marine > Oceanic > Photic zone | place: Costa Rica: the Eastern...
ATTAAATATTTTACAAAATAATTATATTTTAATTAATACATCAGATACAATAAATTCTAATAATATTTTATTTATTTGTGATTCTAAACAATTTAACCTAAAAAATTTGAAATCAATTCTTACATTAAACAAAACTTATATTAATAATAATTATTTATTTGAATTAACTGAAAATAATAAATCTAATTCATTTATTTTATCAAATTCTATTTATAATTTAAATTTATCTTCAGAAGAATTAATTTATAATGTAATAAGTTATGATGATTTAACCATGACGTTAGATAATATTCAGTCAATAGAAATTGATATGATATTATTTGGATATAATACTGATTCAAATGTTTTACCTCAGAATAATCCAGATTTTTATATAAAAATTTTAAGAATACAAAATAATAATATTGATTATGAATTATTTAATAATCAATTAGATGCATACAATTTAAATAGTTCAATTCCAAATACTAATGATTTTAATATTATAACTTATTTATTTAATGATAATAATATTTTGACTCCAATTGATTACAAAATCTATTTTTCTGATATATGGAACAATTTTAATTTTTTATATAATTCTGATAATTATTCAATAAACTCTTTAAATAAAAATGATTTTTATGATTTAGCTATTTCATCTTCTAAAAATATATTAGAAAATCAAAGAACAATTTTGAAAAATATTATTAATTCTTATTTAACTGATTCATTATATGTTACTTTACAATTTAATATTAATCAATCTACATTAGAAGTAGATGAATATATTGAAACTAATTTAAATGAAGATTCCTTTACATCTATTACTAATAGATTTACTAAAAATGGTGATTCAGTTTTTTCTATAGATGATGCATCTTACACAAATAGTAAAATCGTAAATAAGTTTTTAAATATATTCTTCGATTCTAAAGATAACTTTAAAATTAGAATAAATAATTCTTATGGTAATATTTTTACAAAAAATATTTCTAACTATTCAGAAATATTTAATATTAACAATTTAATATCATATTTTTCACAAACTACTCCATTTTTAACTTTGAATTTAGTTCTTACTTCTGATCAAAAATCAGATGAAAATATCTTATTTTTAGATAAAGATGATAATTTAACATCATTATCATTAACAAACAATATGATATTATATATTTATACAACAGATATATCAAGTAATTATGAAATTAATGAATCAGAAGGTGATAATTTCATAGGAACGTACAAAGTAAGTAATATTGATATAATTGAAGATTTTATTAAGGTAGAGATTTATAATGATTACACGAATTATTCTGATAGATTAGGTACAGATAATTATTTATATTTAGTTTATAAAGATGCTGAAAATAATGTTACATATAAATTAAAATGTAATAATAATTTTATAGATCAAGATTTATTAATTATCAATAGTACAGAATTAAATTTCATTAATTTTCTAGATAATTCTTCTGGTGAAAATACAGAAAATATAATTGAAACAGATAGTACATATTATTTATATGAAATATCAAATACTAATTTTGATTTTCAATCTGCTAATTTTATAAAAGAAATTACTCTTTCGTATATTAGTGGTAATGACTTACATTTTTATATTGATAGTTCTGAAAACTTTAATTATAAATTTGAATTTGACAAATATTCGTATTTCGCATTTAGGTATCAAAATATTGTAAATTTACGAAAAGGTATAAAAGTTAATTCTATTACTTTTAATTCAAGATATTTTAATAGTAATATTTCTCAATATAATAATATAACTGATAGTGTTACTAGAGGATATAAATATACTAATATTTTACATATTTATTTATGTTTATTTTTATTTGATGAACTTAAATCATCATCAACTCATTTAAATAATATTTTATTATTTAGATTAAATAATATTAGTGCAAAAATTTTTAATTTAATTACGTCAAACTCTGATTATTCTACAGATTTAGAACAATTAACTGGATCAATTAAGCTTACATTTTTAGCTGATTTTTCTACTATCTTTAATTCAAATACTATAATTAATGAATTATTTGATAATAGTAATAATATTTTTAATTCGTATTTTTTAAATTTAAAAGAATTATTGTTGAATAAAGTACTTTATGAAAATGATTATGATGGTAATTTGATTACTTATAATTACATATATGATACATCATATTACAAACTTAATGTAAATGATAATACAAGGGAAGAAATTACTGATTCTAATATTATATCAATTATTATTGACTATTATTCAAAAACGTTATCTAATCTATATAATTCAGATCTTAATTCTATGTATAATACGTTTAATAAAGAGTTATTTTATTTAAGTTCTAATGACTTTATTATTAATGAATATTTAAATATAATTGATTATACGTATTATGATGATATAAAAACAAAAATATCATCTGAAATAGGAACATTATTTTTTAATATTATTGATAATAATTTATTTTTTAGTAGGGATATTTTAAATAATTTGGTAGAGAGTAATATTTTAATATATGGAAACATTCATAAAATATTGGGTAAAAATGCTTATATTATATTATTAAACTCTTATTATGATGCTATTGAAACAAGTATAAATAATTTTTTATTAAATATAAATTTAGTGTCTAGTGTTTCTAATTTAGACATTAGTGATAATTTATCATTAACGGATGTTGAGATTAAGGATTTATTTTATTCAACTTTAAATTTAGTAGTTGGTGATAATAGTGATTTTGATACTAATGTAGATTTAATTTTTAGTCAGACTGAAACCAATAGATCAATAAATAGTTTTTTAAATAATATGTCATTAAATAATGAAATTTATAATTATATAAATAAATTTACTTTTTTAATATCAGTTTATCAAATTTATTCATTATTGCCAAGTTTTGTAAAACATTATTTAAATAATCAATTATATGATAATGTTGATAATTATGTAGTTATAGACGATATACTTGTACCTGATTATCTTGAATCTAAATTTAATGAAAAAATTAGTTATATAAATTCTTTGTCATCATCACAAGTTGACATTGAAAAAGACATATATAATTTTCAAAAAACATTTTTAAAGAAATTAAAAGATGTATATTTTTCTGATAATAGTAATTATCTTACAATAAAAATATTAGAAAATGAAATTAACAATAATGATTTATTAAATGAAGATTATAAATTTATAAGAGGTTCTTTAGTAACAAATGATGAATATAATTTACTAAATTATGAACCTTTAGTTTGTAATATTACTAACATTAACTTAGATGGAAGTTTAATTCATGTTTTTATACCATTTGATCTTAATAATTTATTTTTTTATAATAGTGATTATCCTATAACATTATCATTGGATAATTCAACTCTACAAATTTCTACAACTAATGATCCTTTACCTGCAGAAAATTCATTAACTAATTATAATGTAAATAATAATACTTTTAATATTAATATTAAATTTCATAAAAATATAAAAAAGATAGAAAATGTTATTGATAATAATATTGGAATTAGTGCAAACGGTGTTATTTTAAAAAATGTATATTTTAATAACATTAATTCTATAGCAAATAGTCCAGATTCTATTTATAAAGTTAAAGTATCATCAACTTATTATTTTGATTACATAAATTTGGTAGAATCATCAACTTTAATAAGTATAGGTGATACTTTAAATTTATATGATTCTAGTTTAGTTAATTCATTAAGTGTTAATATTATAGTAAATGATATAATTGATAATAGTATTACTTTTTCTTTACCTTATAATGTGAATATCGATGATAATGTTTATGCAATGTTAGATAATAATTTAGGTATAAAATTTGATTCTATTTCAGTTCAATCATTTAGATTAAATTTAATAAATTATTTTGATCAATTAACAAATATAGAATCAAGTTATAGTGCTTATATTAATGAAAATAATGATTTCAATTATTATTCAGGTAAATTTATTAATTCTTTAGTTAATATTTCTAATAATTATTTTGATAATTCAAATTTTAGTGGAGATAAATTGAGACATACAGATGGACATTCAAAGATAGTGGGTATTTCATTAGATGGATATCCAATATATGGACCTTATGGATATGTAAATAATCAAATTAGTAAAATTAAATCTTCTTATAAATTAAAAGATTCTTTTACTAAAGAAAGAATTGATTTAATAGAAGTTTTAAATGGGGAAATAACTAATTATGGTATTGGTTCATTTGTTGAAGATTATGAGTATAAAGAAAATTATGGTGATCTTGATGAATTTAATGGTAGATTTTATGTTACACCTGATTTTCCTCAAGGAACTTATGCATATTTTATAACAATTGATGATAATGATGAACCAGTATTTCCTTATATTATGACTGATAAATTTTATGGTACATTAGATACGATTCAAACTAATGATAATATTGGATTGAATATTAATTTGAGTTCATATAATGATAATGTTATAATTGTGCAAGATAAAGGTAAATATGGGACTGGTGTTATATTAACTGATAATAATAATATAAAATACATATCAATAGTTAATGATGGTTTTGATTATGAACTAAAAAAATGTCATATTATAAAAGAAATACCTTCTACACTAGAATATTCAGATGATTATAGAATTTTAATAAGAAGAAAGAGTATTTTAGGTAATGGATATTACTATGATTTTGACAATAAAAAATTAGATATTATAAAGATTGGTAATATTTCTTCAGAAAATGATTTTAATAATTCGTTTACTAATTTAAACAGCTTGATTATAGATATAGAAAATATGTATTATAATAATATTAATCCAATATTACAAATTGTAGAAGATAATGAAAATTTATTACAAATATTGTTTCTAGATGAATATATAAATCATCTTGCAATATTAAATAATGAAGATTTTAATTTAGTAAAATATATTAATACTAATAATATTTATATTAATGATTTAATTAATGATTTAATTAAATCTATATTTTATGAATATAAACAAAATAATTTTTTATATTATGATAATATTATAATTACTAAGGATTATAATTTAAATCGTTTAAATTTAGAAAATTTTATAAAATATGAATTAATTTCTGAAGATATTAATTCAGAATTAAATAATGAATTAATTTATCTAAATGATAATAAAATAAAATTAGATAATTATAAGTTAGATGAGATAGAAATATTAAATAGGGTAAGTAAGCCAAACTTTAGTTGGATAAAGAATGTAGGTAATTTTTTATTAAATAGAGTTGAATTATATATGAATGATTTGTTAATAGATCGTCATTATAGTGAGTGGGTGAATATATGGTATGAGTTAAATAATACTTATGATAAGAAAGAGTTAAGAGAGAGGATGATAGGATCAACATATGATTTATTTACAAGTAATGGAGACGTAAAAAAGGGATATAATTTAATATTACCGATGTATTTTTGGTTTAATCGGTATAGTGGTTTAAATCTACCAGTAATAGCAATGTCAAATGTTAAATTATATTTAAAATTATATGTTGAAGAATTAGATAAGTTGGTTGTAAAGGATGATAATACAAAAATTATATTAGAGGAGGATTTAGGTATAAAATTAGATGTAGGTTATATATATTTGGATGATAAAGAGAGGGAAGAATTTGCGAAAGGAAGACATGAATATTTAATAGAAAATACTCAATTTAACGAGTATATTTTGGGTGATAATAGTTTGTTTGATTTATGTTTTAAAAATTCAGTAAAAGATTTAATTTGGTTTATTGATTATGATGATAGGGTGTTAGGTAATTATGATAATGTAATAAAGAATACAAAAATATTAGTAAATAATGTAACATTATTAAATATGGATAACGTGTATACTAATTATGTAATTCCGTATGAGAGGTATAAGTCATGTATAGCGGATGGAATTAATGTATATAGTTTTAATTTAGGTAATTATGATTTCCAGCCTAGTGGTAGTTTAAATTTTAGTATGTTAGATAATGTTAAATTTGATTTAACTTTAGCAGATAATAGTTTGAAAAATAAGAAGATAAAGATTTTTGCGAATTCTTATAATATATTACGAATTATGAGTGGATTAGCAGGATTAAGTTATTATGAATAAGAAACTTATTTAAAAAATATATTGTTATATATATTAAATGGCTGGAGGATTAATACAGTTAGTATCTATTGGGTTAGAAGATTTATATTTATCATCGGATCCTGAAATAACTTTTTTTAAAATGGTTTATAAACGACACACAAATTTTTCTCAAGAACCAGTAAAACAATTATTTTCAACAAGTCCTGATTTTGGAAAGAGAGTATCTTGTACTTTATCAAAAACTGCTGATTTATTATCTACTTGTTATCTATTTGTTGAACTCCCTGAAGTCCCAAAAAATAATAATACCTTATTTGAAACATTTAGATGGACAAAAAAAATAGGTTATAATATAATAAATTCTATTGAATTAGAGATTAATGGAAAGATAATTGATAAGCTTTATGGGGATTGGTTAAATATATGGAGTTTACTATCCGTATCTAATGATAGGGAGACTGAAGATATATTAATTGGAAACATTCCTTCTTTATATGAATCGAATAATGGTATTAATTCATATAATTTATATATTCCGATAAGTTTTTTTTTCAATAGAAATAAGGGATTAGCTATACCAGTTATTGCGTTACATTTAAGTGATATTAAAATACATATTGATTATAATTCATTAGAAAATGTTTTAATACAATCTCCATCAAATTATATTCAAATTGAAGAGAGTATTTGTTTATTTGAATCGGGAGAGATAATAAAACAAAGTTTAAATAATAATGAAATTGAAATGATCTTTGAGTATTTTGATTATAAAACGAAGCGATTATATTATACTAAATATGATCAATCATTTTCATATTATCAAACTAATTCTACAATAAATAAATCTAATTATAAAATTTATAATGAGAAAAATTATTATGTAATGCCTTCTTCAGAAGAATTTTCTTATTCTTTTTCTTATCCAAATTTATCTATTAATCAGTCATATTTAATATTAAATTTTATATATTTGGATAATGCGGAGAGAAAAAAGTTTGCAGAATCAAATCATGAATATTTAATTACTACTTTACAGTATACTGGAGAGAGGAAAATTTATAATACGAATACTAAAATTAAATTAAACTTTTTAAATCCTAGTAAAGAAATTTTTTGGATTGCACAATTAAATAAAATTAAAAATGGTAACATTAAAGAAAAATTTAATTATACGTCCAATATAAAATATTCAGGTTCTAATTTAGTTTTAAATTCACAAATTCATCATAATGGTCAGAATAGATCTGGATATTTTGATAAAAATTTTTATAATTATATTAAAACTAACTTATTCCATTCTAATACAATTGAAGAAGGTATTAATATGTATTCATTTTCTATTGATCCTGAAAATTTTGAACCTAGAGGATCTTGTAATTTCACAAAAATAGAAGATATTGTTTTAGATCTAAATTTATCTACTTTAGTTTCGTATGATAATCCTATATTACTTCGTGTTTATAATTTAAGTTATAATATATTTAGAATAAATAATGGTTTAGCTGGATTAACATTCATTTAATAAGAATTTTTTTAAATCATCATTTACTTCTACTTCATAACCACAAGCTTTACATTTTTTTTTAATTAGTTTTTTATTTTTAATAAATTCTATTTCTGGATTATTACATTTTTCACAAATAATATTTCCAATTAGTTCTTCAACTATATCATCAATTGTATTTTCATTTAATGATTTTTTATATAAAATATCATTTTTAGAATTACAACCTATTTTTTTTTGAATATAAGTTATTATAGTTTTTGATTTAAGATTTATGTTTTTTGATATATTATTTAAATTAGTTATTTTTGTGCCTAATTTATCTTCGCTTAATTTGATTTTTTCTCTTTTATATCTATAAAATGGATCTGATATATTTTTAGGAATATTCATAATATTATATATTATAATATGTTTTTATATTTGTTCATTAAACTTGATAATATATTTTCATTATTTTTAGGATTATTCATAAAATAAATTAATAAATTTAAATCTATATTATTATTATCTTTTAGTAATTCAGGTAAAAAATATTTTTTGAAATCGTTTAAATTTTTTTTGATTTCTCTTTCTTTATATAAAATTATTTCATTATTTAATTCACAAGTTATATAATCATCTATTTTTTTACTAGTTTCTTTATATATTTGAATTTTATTATCATTATTTACTTCAACTTTATGATCATCAATAATCACAAATTTATTTGGATTAAATAAATTTAGCATTATTTTAAACTTTTTAATATTAAAATTACCATCATTGAAGTATATTAAAATATTTTTAAAATTTATAAATGATACAATTATTTCTAAAAATTTCTTTAATTTAGGTTGTTTTTTAAATTTTTCACTTATTATTTGATTATTTAACCAACTATCTACTGATTCATATAAATTAAATGTAAAAGTGTTATAATATTTTATTACTCTTTGACTATTTAGATATATAATATTTCTAAAGGGATTTTTTTCTAATTTTTCTATATCGTTAAATTCATTTATATAAATTATTTTTTTAAATTTTCGAAAATTTAATTTATCTAAATAATCATTAACTAAACTAAATTCTGATTTTAGTAAATCCATGAATGTAAAATATATATCAAAATTATTATCATTTTCAAAATAATTAATTAAATAATTGTCTTTTTTAAACAAATCATAACTTTTAAAGAAAATTGGTTTACCAAAGTTTAAGTATTCATAATCAACATTTATTGAATACTCAATAAAATTATTTTGATTTATTTCATTTTTTTTTTTAATTAATTCAATTAAGTCTTTTTGATTTATTAATACTTCTTTTTTAAATTTATTTCTATTCTTAAATGCAAATTCTATTAAGTTAACATAATTTTTATCTAAAACTTTGTTATTTAGTACTTCATCTAATCTATCATCAAAACCTTTATCATTTATGTAATTAAAATTATTAAAAAAATTAAAAAACCATTCTCTTAATTCATCTGTTATTTCTATACCTTCATCAGAAATATCTATATTATCAAATTCTTCAAATTTAATATTTTTATATCGAAAACCTATATCAATTAAATCTTTTAATTCTAAAGTCATATATATATTATTAATTTAATTTTAATTAAATTAATTATATATAAATATTTAAAGGTATTTCTTAATTTCATTACTATTTTCTGCTTTTAATACAGTTTCTAAAATTGATGTTAAAACACCTGTATATGTAAGATGTTTTTTGACTGATGTTTTTGCTTTCTTTAAATCATTTTCATGTGTTTTTAAATCAATTACATTTGCTTCAATTTTATTAGCATTTTTTAAAAGTTCAAAAGTATTTTGTAATTCTTTCTCATGTTTTTCAAGTCTATCAATAACAACATTAATTTGTTGTAAACTTTGTTCACTTAAAGCTTTATTCATGTTTTTAAGTCTAAGTTTACTCAAATTTAATTGTTCTCTAAAATAATTAGACATATTTGGAATTCTAATAATTGAATTTAGTACACCACCATTTAAAATATAATTTAAATTTTCATGAGCACCTCCAATAAAATTTAATTGTGGATTCCAATGAGAGAATCTACTTTTTACTGTAATTTGAGGATAAATATCTTTACATTTTACTTCATTTCCATATTTTTGTTTTAATGCTTTTAAACGATCAATTAATAATTTATATCTATATTTTGGGTTTTTATTACCATTTCCAAAAAAACCTGCAAGAAGCCAACTGTTATCATCTGTTCCATCTAATAAACTTTTTCTTAAATTTTTCTTTTCAGTAGTACCATTTTCATCATTGAATTTTTTTTCCCAATCATCAAATTCCAATAATTCATTACCATCAAATAATCCAATTGTTTTTGCGAAAGATACTGCATATCTATAAGCATTTTTGTTTAATATATCGTTACTAATAATATCATCTACTGATTTATTATCACTACCATCACCAAAAACTTTTTTTAAAAGTAAATAAACATTTTTACTTGCTATGTTTATTGCTGTTTTCATGTCAGCATAATTTGTACCATTTACTAAATCAATTGTTTTAGTGAATATATCATGAAAATGTTTAATTTCTTCAGTTCCCATTCTATCATCAACGAACGTGGTATTATTAGTTTCGAACAATTTACCATCATTATCATGAAGTTTTAAAGTATTTAAACTTCCTAAAGTAGGAGGTGTTGCTCCACCTTTTAAAAAATTTGTAATTTTAATTTCATTTTTGTAAATTTTATACATATATATATATATAAAATATTTTATTTTTCTAATAATTCTATACTTTTTTTCTTATTTATGGTATGATAATATTAATTTTAATAATATTTATAATATACTATTTTTTTCCTAAAAGAAAATATATGTCAAATAAAATTAAATTGATAAATTTCAATAGTAGTTGGTGTTATTGGTCAAAAAAAATAGACCCATTATGGATAAAATTAAAAGAAGAAATGAAATATAGTAATATTGATGTAGTTGACGTAAAATGTGATTCAAATAAGAAGCTATGTGATAAATACGAAATTGATAGTTATCCTACAATCAAACTAATAAATGAAAATAAAATAGTAGAATATACAGGCGATATTAACTTAAATGATATAAATTTATTTATTAAAAATAACATTAAAATTATCTAAAATATCTTTATCTAAGTTTAACAAGTTAGAAGGTAAATTAGAGTTACCATAATATGCTCCAAAGAATGCACCTGCTATACATCCTGTTGTATGAGATAAACCTGAATGTAACATAGAATTATAAATTAGTTTTTCAAAATTTCCTTCTGATTCTAAAACTGCATCATAAGCAATAAGAACAGAATCTATACCAAAAAATCCAGGATTAAAATAGTTAGACATTTTTTTATTAAACATTTCATGAAACATTTTAATTCTAATATCTAGATATTTAAAAATTTTATGATTACCATTAGATGTATTATTAGATGATAAAAAATTCCATTTATTATTTTTAAATTCAAATCTAAAGTTTTGATAAGATAAAAGACAGAATAAAAAAAAGTCTTTATCTTTAATATGTAAATTTAATTCATCTTTATCGGTAATGAATTTTTTTATATAAGAATCAAGTGTACCATCTTGAAATAATTCAATAATTTTTGATAGCCATAATGATGGATGTTTATTTTCTATAGCTAATGCACAAAAAAAAGCAGACATAAATCCAGATAAATAAGAAATAGCGTTATTATGTGTTATTCTTGATGAGTTAATTGAAATATTTACCAAACTATCAAAATTTTTTTTACCTTGATAAAAAAAACCAATTGGGATACATCTAACTGAAGGTTCAAATGATAAAGATTTATCAGAATATGATGAATATTTCCAATTTAAATTATTATCCATTAATCTATTTAAAATTTTTGCTATTCTATTTTCATAAGCTCTATCTTTTCTTTTATTATCGTTTTTATAAAAATCAATAATATTATTTATAACATTATCAATAATAATTTCATTTTCTTTTCCGATAGAATCTTTGATACAATCATATACTGATAATAAAAAAATAATATTATTAGAATATATTTTTTTTCTTAAATTAGATCCAGTATATCCACCTTTAGAAATGAAATTAATTATAGAATATATAGTTTGATTAGATAAGCGAACTGCTTGATTATTATTATTTATATTTCTTGAATCATTTATTAACTTGAAATTATCAAAACCAATGATATCACCAATTATTGAATAATAAATACTATAATAAATATTATTTTTATACATATATATATTTAAAAATAAATTTTTAAAAAAAAATATTATATAAAATAATGAATGAAGATGATATTCAAAAAATATGCTATCTAGATTTATACGAGATTTTAGATATTTCTAAAGATAATTTTGATCTAAAAAAAACTAAAAAAAACTACAAAAAATTAATTTTAAGATTTCATCCCGATAAAAGTGGGGAAGACTCTCAAGCATTTGAATTCGTTAACTTAGCTTACACAATCTTGAAAAATGAAAAAACAAAAGAAATATATGACTCTAAAAGAAAACTTTATTTAGAAAACTCATCTTTTATCGATTTAAAAAATTCTAAGTTACATAATAATAATTTTCCATCTAATAAAGATGAAGCTTTAAAAAATTACAAAATACTAGAACAAGAACTAAATAAAAGACATAATTTTAACTATAATGATATTAATAAATTATCTACTAGTGATTTATCAAAAAGATTACAAAATATTAGTTTTATACGTCACAGTATTGATGATGATTTTAAAAATAATAAGAAAAAGAAAAGACTAAATAATTATGATTTTAATGATGAGTTTTTAAAGTCATCAAAGAAAGAAAATTTATGTAAAGAAATAACAGCGTTTAATAGTAATTTATTTGATATAACTCGATATAATGATATTAATAATTTTAATTTATATGACGATAAGGGGAATAATTCATCAAGTTATAGTTCATTAGACTTTGCTTTTAAAACGTTAATACCAAAAGATGTGTTAAATAATTATAATGATCATAATTTAATAACATTAGAGGATTTAGAGGATTATAAAAGAAGAATAAATAAATATAAAAATAATTTATAGTTCTTCTTCATCGATTGATATTTTTTCAACAACTTTTTGTATTGTATCAGTATCAGACAAACTAAGTGGTTCGTCACTAATAGTATCATTAGTTTTAATAAATTTTTGAAATACGTTAATTTGTGAATTAGCTTGTTGATAAGCATCGTTAAAAATATCTAATATTTCACTAGAGTTGATATTAAAATCAACCATAATTGATATATCAAAGTTATATTTAATTGTATTATTATTATAGATATCTAATTTTTTTACAGTATCAGAATATACTAAGCATTTAAATAAATTAGATAAATAGTCAGGTAAATCTTTTTTAGGATCAATTGAACAATTTTTAAAACAAATATCTTTAATTGCTATACCTAATGTATTATCAATTTCATCAGAACAGTAATCAATAGGAAAATTATTTATAATACCTCCGTCAATCCAACATCTATTATCATATTCTACTGGTTCAAATAATAATGGTATACAACAACTAATTAATATAGCATCGAATATTTTCATATCTGGAGTATTTTCATAATTAAAATAGTATAATTTAAAATCACTCAAACAAGTTCCAGTAATTGATAATTTCTTATTTGTTTTCTCAAAATGTTGTTTAAATGTTATATCATTATCTATATTTTTTACATTTGAAATATTTTTTAAAATAATTTTAATGTTATTCATATCAACAAAACCATAGTTATATAAAAAATTATCTAATTTTATATTATCAGTTATTTTTGAAAAATTAAATAATTTTGAAAATTCTAATAATTCGTTATGATTAAAACCAATTGTTAACAAATAACAAATAATTGCACCCATAGAAGTACCTACATAATGTTCAATTTCTTTAATAAGGTCATATTCATATAATAATTTTAATATTCCTAGAAATCCAATAGCAGTGACTCCGCCTCCACTAAGGACTAAATTTTTAAGTTGAGTCATTATGTATTATGAATAATTAATTTTTAAATATAAAATGTAAATATAATTTATAATTAATAATATGGTAAATATAAATGATTTAAAAAAAGCAGAAAAATTAAAAAAAGAGAATAAAATTAGCTGTTACAATAATATATATCATTTAGTTAGTAATAAGATTAAATTAATTGCAAATACAAATAAAAAATCAACTTGGTATGAAATACCATTTTATATATTTGGATATCCCATTTATGATGTTAAAGATTGTTCTAAATTTTTAACTAAAAAATTAGAAAAAAATGGTTTTAAAATTAATTTTCTTGAACCAAATATTCTTTTAATAGATTGGAGTTAAGAAGAAATTCTTATAAATAAATCAATAATTATTATAATAATTAATCCAATCAAAATTAATATCATAATTTCTTTTGTTTCATTGGAATTAAAGTTAGGTATAACTAAATTATCTGTTAATAATCTTTTTATTAACATATTTTTACACTTAGGACAACTTAATACTTTATTAATTAAATCTTCACAAGATAACTCACTTTTTTTTATTTCGGGTAATACATCTTCTGTATTAATATCAGAATAAATATCATCAAGTTCACTAACATTATTATTACTAGACAAAGGTTCAAATGTTTCGTAAAGTTTATCAGATAAGTTATCTAAAGATATATTATTCCAAGCTTCATCGATTAAGGAATACATTTATAATAGTATAGAAAATAAAGTTTAAAAAAAACTATTTTTATTACATTTAAGACAAGTCATATAAACATTTTTATTTTTATCAATTTGATAATACATATAATGATTATAATCATTTGTATTAATACAACTATCTAATTCTAAATTATTTTTTCTAGGTAATGCATCATAATCTACTTTTACAGAAATATTACACCAATAGCATTGATATATTTGAGTATTATTAATTGTATTTTTGTACACGAATAAATGATGTTCTTTAAAAGTTTTTAATGTATTAGAATTATTTAATAAATAATCATCCAATTCTAAAGATTTTTTTTTAAATAAGGTAAAATTAATCGGCTTATGATTAATTACTTCTCCAAAATTATCTGTTATTTGTTCTAATTCATAATTTCTAATTAAACATGGACTAATTTCATTTTTAAAATCAGTTGGATGAGTGTTTATATCTAAATATTGAATATTGGTTTTACTACAATTAGTACAAATAGTATTGATTATTTCACCCTTAATATCATCAATTAAATAATTTTGTAAATAAGTCTCTTTGTTATTCGATTTAATATAATTAATTTGTGAAATGACTGATTGATTATTCAAAATTTTCATATTATGCTCATTATTAAAATTACATGTATCTTCTTGTCCTTCTGATGTAATAGGATTTACTAATTTACTTTTAGGTACCCATTCAATCTGATTATTATTATAGTGAGGTTTATAATCAGAAACTATCTTTTTATTTTTAAAATCAGTACACCATTCACAATTATTTGATTTATATACATTAGGAATAGAGTAAGTGAAAAATAGATCATTATTTATGATGAAACTTTTACCAGTTTGAGAAATATTATCTTTATATTTAACGTCTTCTAGTTTTTTCAATCCAGATGTGTATAAATTTATGTAATCAACATTAAAATTGTAAATATATTTTGAATTAGTAAAGATATTAGTTTTTTTTTTATCAGAACAATAATCTGGATTAAATATAGAATTTTTAGGTAAGTATTTTACTACTGGATATAATGATCCTGAAGGTAAATTATATGCTTTTCCATGAAATGCGAATGTATTACAAGTTCCTCTTAATTTTTTATCTCCTTGACATGTGGGATCAATTGCTTTGCCAGGGATACAATTAAGTCCATAACAATCACCTGCACGACAACCTATACCTTTACAATCTCCCGCTTCACAGGATTCACCATAACAATCTCCTGCTTTACAGTTATTACCTACACACCCGGATGCTATACATTTGTATCCAGTACATGGAGTAGAATAACAATCAGGACGTTTACAACCATAACTAGTTTTATAAGAGTAGTTTGATAGGAATAAATAGAATAAAAAAAATGTTAGAATTAGAAGTAGTATAATATTTTTTAATCTTTTTTTTACATACCAGCCAATGATAGGATTTTTATAAAATGACATCTATATAAAATATAATATTTTATATTATATAATGAGATTTATAATTAATAATTTAAATAGTGATATTAAAGAATACAGAAGAAAACGTAGAAATAAACCAAATTATTTTTTAAAGTATTTTTTAATTTGGATATCATTAATTTTATTAAGTAGTTTAATTTACTTGTATATTATAGATAAATTTGATATTATAGAGAATCCTGTGTTAAAAGAACCTATTATGAAAACAATTATAGAACCAGTTAATGAAAAAGTTATAGAACCAATAATAAAACAATTACCTGAAAGAAGTAAATTGTATGAAGAAATTATGAGTACAGTTTCTAATATTCCTAAACCACTTAAATTTGTAGATAATTTCTCATTCACTTTATAAATATATATAAAAAAATGCGTTAATATATATTTATATATTTCTTTTATAAATAATATGGAAAAACCTAAACCTTTAGATAATACATCGACATCTGTACATTTTGGTGGACTAGCAGATAATACAAAAGAAAAAATTTCATTACCAAATTTAGTTGATAAAAAATTACCACATATTAAAGAAACTGAAACAGAAGAAATGTTTGATAGTGAAAGTTCAGATAATTTTAATTCAGATAATGAATCTGTGGATAATGAACCAGAAATTGAATACAATAACTTATTGTTTAATAATCAAACTTCAAATAAAGAAGAAAGAAATTTTAGTCAGTTAAATAATGAACAAAAAGACGAATTTAAAAAACTAAAAATGATAGAAGATTATAAAAATAAAACATTGACAGAAAAATATAAAAATTCAACAGAAAAAATAGGATTAACAACTGAGAAAAATGATAAAGTACCAACATTAGATGAGTTAAAAGAAATGAATTTAGATGAGATCCCATTTCATATGCTAGACGAACAAACTCAAAGATTAAAAAGAATGGAAAAATATGCTGAAATTTTAGCTATTAAAAAAATGGGGATTACGTTAACTAAATCATATGATATTAATTCTGATTATGATGAAATGTGTTTTGAGGTAAAATTTTGGAAGGATTATCAATGTAAGAAGGATGGAGTAGAAATGGCAAAAGGATTCTTAGTCAACGCTGTTCAAGGACTAGAATTTTTAAATGAAAGTTATGATCCATTTGGTTTGAAATTAGGTGGTTGGTCTGAACAAGTTGAATTAGGGAAGGATTCATATACATCGGTATTTGAGGAGTTATATGACAAGTATAAAATTTCAGGAAGGAAGATCCAACCTGAAATTAAGTTAGTTTTGATGATGTCAGCAAGTGCTGCATCATTTCATGCATCAAAGAAAATGGCAGAATCAATTCCAGGTTTAGATAGTGTGTTAAGTAATAATCCTGAGTTACTAGCCAAATTACAAAATGGAATTAATAATAACATATCTGGTCAAGGTAAACCAGTTGAATCAGAAGATGATAAACAAAAAAAAATGTATGAACAGATGCAAAAAATAAAAGAACAACAAAGTAAAATAGATGAGTTAAAAAAACAGCAAGAAAGTGTAAGTAATAACACAGAAAAGATCAAAGAACAAATGGACATGTTAAATACAAATAAGGTAGAAAGTGTTAAACCAGATATTTCTAACATTTTAAATAAAATTAAAGCTCAAAATGCAGCCAGAAAAGCTGATGAAGTATTAAATAATCAATTAAGTGATAGTTCTGAGAAAGAATCTGAGGTTACTGAATCAATAGTAACTGGTGAATCAGAAACTAAAAAGAAAAGAGGTAGAAAAGCAAAAACTAGTATTTCAATAACAACTTAAGGTATTACAATATCTTGAGAATAAAAAGGAGGTAATAAATTATTAATAGAATTAATTTTTTGTTTTAATTCATTTTTAAATTGTGGTACATCTTTATCATTAGATATATCATTTGCTTTTTCTTTAACAAAGTCTTTAATTGTAGTCATAAATTTAGAAAAATCTTGATTTTTATAATCTATATTTTTATTAAAATCAAAAGTTAAATTAAATTCAGTTTCTCCTGATTTTAAACTATTTTTTAAAATATCTAATCCATCCGATTTATTAATTTCTATATTTGTACCACCTTTTTTTTTATCATTTTTTTTATCATTTTTTTTATCATTTTTTTTATCATTTATTTCATCATTACTGATAATAAATTTTAATGGAATTGATATTTGTGGTATAGTTTTATCTTCTAAATTTTGACTACCATTATTATTATTGTTATTAATTATAATATTAGGTAGACCATTAAATGATTTATTATTTTTACTTCTATTACTATTTCTTTTACTTTTATGACTAGATTTTTCTGAATCCATACTATTTCTAGACTTTCTACGTTTAGATTTTTTTTTTTTCTTCCTACTTCTTTTAGATTTTTTTCTTTTAGATTTTTTTTTAAAAAGATTCTTTGGTATCATTTTTTTTAAAAAATTAAATCCTTTACCTCCAGTATGAAATGTATACATGTCGTAATATGTTTTCATTTTATCTAAAACATTTTCTTCAATATTAATCATATTTATTAAACTTAATTTTAAATTGTCATCCGTTAATAAATTAGGATTTTCTATCATCATTAATATTTCACTATCATCAAACACTTTATATATTTTTATTATATTAGTAAGATCTTCTTTTGATAATTTGTTTTCCATAATATATATATATATATTATTTATTATTTAAAGATAATGAATTATATTTAAATATTAAGTTAATAAGTATAATTAAATGGATTCAGAAAACAATCAAATTCAGAAAAAGAAAAGAGGTAGAAAGCCAAAAGATAAAAAAACAGAAGAAATTGAAAAAATTCCGAAAAAACGAGGAAGAAAACCTACAGGAAAATTAATCAAAATAAAAAATACAGAACTAAGTAATTTAAAAAATGATGATAATTGTTTAATAGCGCATATTCCATTAACTTTATCAGAAATAGGAAAAATTACAAATATCAATAATTGTAATGATAGTATTAATGATACAGAAACTTCAATAAATGAAATTTCATTAGAAAATGAATTTACAAATAATAAAGTCAATTTCAATAGCAAGTATATAAATCATTTAGAGGATAAAATTGATAATTTAAAAGAAAAAATAAGTAAATTAGAAAATGAAAAGACGACAGGAGATATATTTTTTGGTGATTATTCTGTAGAAAAACTTGAATCTAAAATTATCAGTATTGATAATAATAATATCTCTTTAATGAATAGTAATTGTTTATGCTGGTGGTGTTGTCACAATTTTGATAATACTCCATTTCCTTTACCAGATAAGTTATATAATAATAAATATTATGTATTTGGTAATTTTTGTAGTCCATCATGTGCATGTGCATTTAATATTGATTTAAATGATCATAAATTATGGGAGAGAAATTCATTAATATTAAAATTATCAAATGAGTTGAATGATAATAAGGTAGAGGAAATTTATCCATCACCACCCAAACAAATATTAGATGTTTTTGGTGGAAATATTACAATAGAAGAGTTTAGGAAAAGAACGAATAAAATTTATAGTGGAAGATTAATAATTCCACCGATGGTACCATTAACAACATTGATAGAGGAATCATATAAAGATAGAAATAAGTATCAATGGGAGAATAAAACGACAAAGTATAATACGTTAAAGAATAATATTAAAATAAAGAAAACTTTAGCTAATGATACTAATTTAGAAAAGATAATGGGTATTAAGAAAATTAAATTAGATGATTAATTATCTTAAAAATTTTAAAATAATTAATTTTTATTATTAATGAAATAAATCCCTTGTAAATAACAATCACATAAATCGTCTTTTTTCTTACTTTTCTGAAGATAATCAATCCAGTTATTTTCTTTATTATTAGTTAATAACTTGTTTGTGTAAATAATCGAGCTTTCTTTAGTAAGTTTATATTTTTTAGATTTATCATGCAATTTATCAATTTCCTTATTTAAATCGACATCATTTATTTTTAATTTATTAGACGGACTTAAATATTGTATGTTTTTTAAATTAGTAATTTCTCCATCAACGATTCCTCGAATTAAAAACCATGAATACAAGGTTTCTGCTACACTTTTCATTTTAGGATTTTTTATTGATGGTTGATTTTCGATAACAACATAATCTATATTTTCAAAAGTTTTTTTATCTAATTCTGTAATTAAATTCATTTTTATTTCATCAATTGGTGCTTTAGAAGCATTCATTTTACTAATTTTTTTTAACACATTATTATTTTTTATAAAATTATTATAATGTAATTTGCAATAATAATTATTCCCTATCTTAAATTTTGATTCCTTATTACATATCTTTTTATCACTCTTAATACAAGTACACTTTATTTCTCCTTTATAAGTTTCTTCATTTAAAATATTACTATCTAACTTTAAAAACTGATTTTTATGTAGCAAACAAAATTTATATTCATTATATTCATATTTAACTTCTTTACAACAATCACTAGTACTGTTATCTGAACTAATAAAACCATGACACTTTAAATTATCCTCTAATAAATTAATTATACCCCAGTCTACGATTTTACTGTTGTCTATTAAACAGTACGCTAAATTCTTTATACCAACATCCCAGGATAATACCCTCATACAATTTTATAGATATTTTTTTTGAAATTTATACACATTAAAAATATTGAAATTAAAACATATTTAAAGAAATTATTATTTATATATATAAAATGAAGAAGTATATTAAAGAAAATTTTTTAGACACTAGTTTATTATCTAAAGAAGTCAAAATAGTAACGATTTCAGGAAAATGTAAATTAGGTGTAGAGTTTAATATAGAGAATATTTATAATTACATAGATACAACTAATTTAATGAATGTGCAATATAGAAATAATATTAGAAGGAATAGTTTAAATGATAATGGTAAGAAGAAAATTTCAAAGAAAAAGTTAGAAGGTAAGAAGAAAGATTTTCAAAATCAGGTTTCAATTGCGTTAAATCCTAAATTAGAGGATTATCCAAATAGTACAGTTAGTACTAAAATTTTTAAAAATGGTTCTTTACAATTTACAGGATTTAGGTCAGTATTATCGATGAATACAACTTTAAATATTATAATTGACGAGTTAAATAAAGATTTTGCGATAATATCTGAAGAAGATAATAAAATAATAGAGAAACCTTTTGTGAAGGATGATAAAAAAATTAATTTATCAAATTTTGAGATGACAATGATAAATAGTAATTTTAATATTGGTTTTAAGTTAAAGTTATATAATTTGTATGATTTGATAAAACAAAAAATAGAGAGTGATAAGAATTTAAATGTATCATCTGATAATTTAAAAGATCATTTAAAGTATGATCCTGATATTCATGCAGCTGTAATATACAAGTTATATGTTAAGGATGATAGTGATGATAAGAAGAAGTTTAAGAAGAAAGTATCTTTTTTAATTTTTGAGAAAGGTCCTGTTAATATAACTGGTGTTAAGAGTATAGGAGATTTAATAGAATCATATGAATTTATAAAAAAATTGTTGTTAGAAAATAAAGATAGTATTGAATCTTTAGATGTAAATGTAGATGCAGATCATAATCATGATTTAATTAAACTAAATGATGATGAAGATTTATTAGAATTAGCTTTAAAGAATTTAGATATTGATAATAGTTATGCATAATTTAGTCACAAAGAATTTCATCAAGATCTATATCGTCGTTATTTTGAAAAACTACATTATTAACATAAGGATTATCATTTAATTGATTAAGTAAATGTGAATCAAGTCTATTATTTTCATTATTATTTTGTTTAAGTGTATAATTTGTAGGTATTTGATAATTATTATTATAGTAATTATTTGTATCCATAATTTGTTTTCTTTCTATATTATTATTACTTCTTAAATTTATATTACCAATATTACTTTTAGTAGGTAATTCATTATGTTTTCTATTAGTTGGATTTCTTGATTGAATTGATTTTTCTTTTTTCTGATCTATTGTCATATTTTTTTCAGCAGTGTAATCTTTAGGTGCTTGATTTCCTAAAGCTCCATTAAATCTTAATATACTAACTAGTTGTCGTAATGTTTCAGGTACTTGTACATGAGATGTTAAATATCCACCTCCCTCATTATTAGGGTTTGCTCCTTGAATAAAATCATTATAAATAATCATTTCTTTTAGAGTTTCAGCTGGAATATCATATGGATTGAATGATACAGCTTTATTTATTAAACCTTGGGCTATACCGTACTCAAATTCATTTACTATTAATTCTTTCAAAGTTTTTGCTGGAATATCATTTGGATTAAAACTTTTATTTTTTATATCTCCAATTATATTACCATTTCTTTCATTAATAACATTTATTTCTTTAATGGTATCTTTTGCTAATTCATTAGGATTATAAGAAGTAGATCTATTTACATCTGCTCGATTATTTAATACATTTTCATTAAATAATGTTTCTTCTCTATGTGTTCTGTCAAGTATATCATTTGGATCATATACTAAAGATTTATTTACATCTGCTCGGTTATTTAATACATTTTCATTAAATAATGTTTCTTCTCTATGTGTTCTATCAGGTATATCATTTGGATCATATACTAAAGATTTATTTACATCTGCTCGGCTATTTAATACATTTTCATTAAATAATGTTTCTTCTCTATGTGTTCTATTTAGTATATCATTTGGATTATAAATTTGTGAATTATTAATTTCTGATTTAGGATGTCCTCTTTGTTCGTTAAATGATGTAGTTTCTTTTTTAGTTGTTTTTAAAATATCATTTGGATCATATGTTTTTATACTATCAATATCATGTCTTGCAGGTCCTGTTTGTTGATTGTTAACTGTTGTTTCTTTAACAGTTTTTTTAGCTAAATCATGTGGATCAAACTTTACTACACCTAATGAAAATTTACTAGGAGGATTTAAGTTTAAAGTACTTGTATCATATCTTTGATTTTTTGTAACTATATAAGAATCTAAATTTGATCTAACTTTTTCTATAATTGATTTAAAATTTGTAAAACCAACAGAATAATTCTCTTTCTTTTTTGATTCTTTTACTTTAGAATCATTTTTTTTTGAAACATTATCATGTTGGTATTTTGCTCCTCCTATTAACATTTCACTAGTTTCTCTTCCAGTTTCTTTTAATATCACCTTATCTCGACTTTTCTCTTTCTTAAATTCTCCACCCATTTTTTGTAAATCATCTATTTTTAATTCCCTAGTCTTCTCAGGTTTTCTCTTATATACTTGACCTATCATACCACTTTTTGAACCTTTTTGACCTGATTTCATCACTCCTTCAAATGTAATTTTTGGATTATCATCTGATCTTAATTCATCAATAGTTTTTGGCATTGGTCTATATTCTTCAAAAGAACCACCATCAGGTCTAGATGTTTGTGATGGGTCTAAATTAAGACCAGGTCCTATTTGTTGTTGTTCAAAAGGTAAAATATTTCTTTTTTCTGTACTTGGTAAATAGTATCCTTTTAAGAGTTCAATATTATTTTGTGATCCATTTACTAAATTAACATCTTTTTGTAATGGACTAAAGTTTTCCTTAAGTAATTCTTTTTTGGGAGTAAAATTTTTAGAAGATCCAGAAAACAATTCCATTCTATGAGCAAATGTTTGTTCATTATAATCGTTTATTATTTGTTTCTTAGAAAAATGTGGAACCATGTTATCATGAGTTAATTCATCATCATTTGTAACACCATAGTTCATATTACTATCTATATAAGAATATCCATTTCCAATAGCTAAATCTCTTTCTATACTAATTTTTTTATCTTTGTCAGTTGAATTATGACTTTTATTAAATGAAACTGGATTAGAGACATTATCAAAAGTTAAAGGTCTAAATTGACTTTCATATGATAAATTATTGTTAAATGATTCAAACATTTCTGAATCTTTCAACATTTTTTTATTCTTCTCATAAAATTTTGAATTCATATCCTTATAACTTAATGATATATTATTTACGGGATTAATACTATTATTTATAATATTATTTTTAATAGGATTTTTACTATCTTCAACAATTTTGCCTAGCTCCTCTTCTTTTTTTTTTACTAATTTTTCTTCACTATTATTATAAATTAATTTTACTTTGTGATCATGATTTACATCTGATTCTTTATCTTTATTATTAAAATTTTTTCCTAAATATATTAAACTACCTAATAAAGCTAATTCCATTATATAATCTATATATAAAATTATATAATAAATAAACCCTTTTATTAATATACTTCTAATTTTTTAATTTTTTATTATATTCATCTTTTGCTTCTAATCTTGTCATTTTACCTGCTCTAGAATTTCCTTCTTGATTTACTAAATTAGTTTTATTATGACCATAAAAAACAGTATCTGCTGGATTAACAATTGGAAATTCAACTTGTAATTTTAATGTTGATAATCCTTTATATTCATCCATTGGAGTATCTAATCTACTATTAATAGGATTTAAAAACTTGTTACACATTGGATTACCCTTTAAATTACTATTTAACTTTTTATTTTTTTCTTCTAATGTTCTTTCATTCATACATCTAGATGCCTTTTGATCTCTTAAAGATAATGAAGATTCTAAATCTGTTCTTGCAGCTAAATTTTCTGATTGATTAATTTCAGAAGAAAAACCATTTCTATTATTTCTAGGTCCTAGTGATGTGGTACAAGAGTTATCATTATTAGTTTGTCCGTAATAAAGTTTATAATCTCCTGGTTTTGTACTTTGATTTGTTTCTTGATCTAAAAAACACTTATCATAACTTAATCTTGAAAAATGTCCTGACATTATAATAATATTAAGATAAAAATATTATTATTAATTACAATTTCTATATATTTAATATCCACAAGATTTAGGCATTTTCATATTTGTTGGTACAATATCTCGTTCACAAATATATGGATTTGCTGCTATTCCTGGATTACATCTTGCTTCTGTTGAAGCATCACATATAGTATGTTTATCATGTACACAATTTGAACCCTTTACTAAATATAAAAGTTCACTTTCAATATCAGTTCTTAAACCAATAGTTTCCCACTTATTAGAAATAGTAGAATTAGTATTTTTATCGCAATATTGAGAACTTAATTGATTTTCAAAGACTCCTGAATACAATTTATATTCACAAGGTGAAATACTTTCTTTTAATTTTAATTGACCTTGACAATTATCATATAATTTTCTATTATAACTTCCTGACATATATATATACATATTATTTTTTTTAAAACTATATATTAATTTTTTTCTATATTTCTTGTATCAATACCACCTCTTGGAAAAGGTAATACTACATTATCTTCATCATTAAAACTCCTTACTATATTATCAAATTTTAAATCTTTTAAATCATGTGATCTTGCTGTCTTTTTATCATCCCTACTACTTTTACCATATCTTAAATCTTGACTTATATTCACATCACCAAAACCTCTACCATTTCCTTTATATCCATTATTTACATAATCACCGTAATTTATAGTTTCTCTCAATTTTTCACTTTTTAAAGTAAAATTTCTGTAATCTTTACCTTTATTAACATCATCTTCATCTAATTCTGTTGTCTGCTTTAATTTATTTGTTACTTTTGAATTTCTTAATTTAGTTTCTACATCTACATCACTATTTTGAAAATTTGCATTTGATGATAACATTCCTCGAATATTAATCACATCCTTTAAATCTAACTCTCTATCAAAATTTTTATTATTAAATTTTAACTTCTCTAACATATATATTCTAGATAAAAAAAAATATTATTTTTATATATATATATATGAACTCTCTATTCAAAGAAGGACCTCCAGGACCACCCGGATTACCAGGACCACCTGGACCTCCTGGACCACCAGCTACTTCAGCTGGACCAAGAGGACCTACCGGACCACAAGGACCTCCAGGTTTACAAGGTCCTATTGGACCTCAAGGACCACCTGGTAATATAGATGATATTTTTTCAGGAGATAGAGCAGAAAATGCTTTTGAAACTATCAAAGACAAATTATATCCTAAACTATTTTATACATCAAATGGAGAAATTGGATTAAATAATGATTATCCTGAATCACATTTACATATTACATCTAATATTGATCAAAAAAATGGTTTAATATTTAATAGAACTAATAAAACATCTAAATTTAAAGTTTCTATAGATGATGATGATCAAGTACAGCTTAATATAGGTGATTCTATTATCGGATCTGATAATATTGAAAATAATCTTAATAATCTTACTATTAAAAATGATCTCACAATTTCTAATGATGATCAAAAAACAGTTATTAATTCCAAAAATAATGAAATCTACGGAAATACAAACTTTAATAATACTACTACCTTTAATTCTAATACTACATTCAATTCTAATACTATATTCAACAATGACGTCTCTGTAGATGGAAACTTTAAAAATAAAAATATAGATAATAATAAAATTACTACTGATATGCACCTTCAAAATAATAAATTATATTATAGAGCTTCAGGTGATACTAATCATTATACATCTTTTAGCTCTGACGTTGACGGACCAGTTATTATGGGTAATCGAGGATCTAAATTATCTTCACAAATGTTCGGTGACCATGCTACCTTTTATAATGGTAATATTAATTTACAAAAAACTACTTATCTAAATAATAACCCAATCTACTTTAGACAAACTGATAATAAAAATCATGGAATTGAATTTGACTCTTCTGTTGATGGACCTAAAATGATAGGGTATGGAGGTGTTAAATTAAACACTAAAAAACATGGTGATTATTTAATTTTAAAAGATAATAAAATAGATGCAAAAAAAGATTTATATGTTCCTAGAACTATACCTTCTACTCCTGGACAATTAATTAATATGGAAATTTATACTTTTGAAGAAGTTTATATTAAAAATGAAGTTATTGGTGGAGTAGATAGTTATAATGATAGTAGAACTCAAATGATTAGAAGAACTTACAATCCTAAATCAAATAAATCAAAAATTTTTGTTGAGATATCATCTTATTATGATGTTTCAGGTTCAGGTAATGATAAATGGGAATCAGAAATTCATGCATCACATAATAAAAATCATTATACAGAAGGAAAAGGTGGAAAACGTTTATCAATTAGAAAATTCAGATTTCAAGAAGCAAATGGAGGTGGAGGTGGTGCTAGAGTTAATACTTTTTATCAAACTGGAATTTTAAATAATGATAAAAATAGCACAATATATTTCTTTTTTAATGTTAAACGAGAAGGAGCTGATGATGCATTTAGATTAGCTAGAGGTAATAAATTTCCAAAATGGGAAGGTACATTTAAAATAACTGAAATAACAAGATAATTCGTTAAAAATAAAATAATTTAAAATTATAATAACTATGAATAATGATGTCTTATTTTACAGTAACAAATGTAAATACTCAAAACAATTAATTGAACTATTATCAGATAATGACCTAATTGAAAGTTACAACTTAATTTGTATCGATAATAATACTGAAAAATATCCATATATTCAAAGGGTACCTACATTGCTTGTTGATGATGTTAAAAAACCTTTAGTTGGTGTTAATGCATTTAACTGGATTAATGCTAAAACTAATTTTAATAAAAATACTAATAATATTAATTTAAATCCTAATAAAAATATTAGTATCAAAAATAACCCTTTACTATTTGATCAAAATAATAAATTTAATAATAAAAAAGATTATACATTTATAAATGATAATGAAACTTATAATATAGAAAAATATTATGATAATAAAATATTTACATTACCTGATAGCGAAAAGATTCATTGTAATGTTCAAAAACAAAAACTAAATAATTTAATGTTACAAAGAACTAAACAAGATAGTAATATTTTTGGTGATATTAATACACAAATGTCTACAAATAATGATTATACTACATCTAAGTTTAATCAAATTAATAAAAAAATGAATGAAATTAACTTTTCTGTACCGTTACAAAATGATTATAAAACTACCACAAATTCACAATTTATTGGAAAACAAACTTCTAAAGTTGTTATTGATAAAAAAAATTTAAACGTTTAAAAATTGAATATTTAATTATTTAAATAAATAAATATAAATTAAAACATGGATACAAATCAATTAGCAGAAGAATTTAATAATACATCAATTAATTTACTAGATTTAGTTTATTCATTTAATAATGATGATAAAATAATTTTTTATAAAACTACTTTAAATAATTTAATTAAAATAGATCCCAAAAAAATGATTGAATTATTTATTATTCATTGTTTAGAATATCAAGATAAATTTGAAAAAAAAAATAAAGATTTTTTCAAAAATATGGATCTAAATAATAAAATTAAAAATAATTCTTTATTAGAAGTAATTAATATTAGAAAACAAATAATAGAGTTAGATGATTTAAAAATTAATATGATATTCGAACATTTAGATTTATTATGTTACTTTTCTAAAGAATACTTACAAACTAAATTATAACTCTACCAAATATTATTAAAACTATCACAGATATTAATTTTCTTATTATTGTAGAATTTTCTATATCGACTCCAAATATATTAAACTTACACCAATTTAATTTAAGTATTTCAATAAATATTATCCAATCTATTGATTTGCTATTCTCTATATCTATAAAAAAGTTTTTGATCTCTAACTCATTATTATTTAACTCTTTTAAATTATCTTGATTCGTTTGGATATGATAAACATTTTTATTTCTCATTATATAATTTTTTATATATGAATTACTAGTACATAATGAATTTAGCAATTTTAAATTACTATCTAACTTTCCTAAATAATAATTGTAAATTAAACAAAATATTATAAAAAATACTAAATGACAATAACACATGAAATCAAAATCATGAAATTTTTCTACAAATATATACAACGTTGGTAAAGTATAAAATAAAAATAAATTTGATATTATATCATTAAAACTATTTATTATTTTATTATGATATTGTCTTAATATTAATAACTCATTCGATAATTTATATAATTCATTATTTAAATTATCTTTTATATCAACTAAAAATTCATCAAATATACTTATAAAATTATGAATTATACCAAAAAATAATGTGAATACTGTTAATTTTATGTATACTATGTAAAATATAAAAAAATATAAACAATAATACTCAAAATTACTATTCACTAAATTATTTATTAAATAAAACTTGTATTTTACTAATACCTCACTTATTATAACACCTATACTTAAACATACTGTAAATAAAAAAAAACATACCAAAAATAACATCATCCTTTTCTTGATTTCTGGTTTTAACATTAAATCATAATTTTTACCCACTACTTTTAAAAAATTTATTTTATTCGCATCATACAACAAAAATACATCATAAATTAAATAAGATAATAACATTAACTTTTTATTAGTATAATTTATATAAACATCATAACAAAATATAAAAAATATTAAATAACTAATTATCCTATTCACTAAATTTATCACATATAATAAATAATCATTTCTACTATACTCATAATTTTTATAAATTATACTATTTAACAATAATATATATTTCATACTACTTTTTATACAATCTTTATTTAAATATTTTGCGATTTATTTTACCCTTTTTTATAAAAATATATATATAATGGATAAAACTATAGAAATTACAAATAAATTTAATGATCTCCTTCAATTTATTATTGATATTACTAATGATGATAATATTATTCAATTTAAAAATAACATCGATAATACACACATTATTAATGTTGTTGATTCTTTCTGTACTAAAATTGATAAAAGTAATGACCTATTTAAATTATTATCAAAAAGAAGTTATAAACTGTTTACTAATAAAAATAATATTGTTCTTATTGAAAATTTTAATTTAAAAACTTTCCTTGAAAAAAATAAAAATGATGATATATGGGAATGCATACAATTACTTTACGCTATTAATAGAGCTGGTGATAATACTCATAAAGATAAAGTTGATAAATTAATAGTATCTATTGAAAAAACTAATCTATCCCCACCTTTAGATACCGATAATATGATACTCGATATCGCTAAAACCTTGCGCAATAATATAGTTAATTCTTCTAAAAGTAATAATAAAGTTAATCCTATTGAAAACATGCTCAAAACATCAGAAGATATCTCTAAAAAATACTCTAATAAACTTAAATCTGGTAATATTAACATAAATGATATGTTTAACTCTCTTTCTAGAGTAATGGGTCAAATTGATGAAGAAACTTCTAATGACCAAGAATTAAAAAATGTTAATATGGATGAACTTAATGATCCAAAAAAAATGATATCAGATTTAGGTATAGATATTCCTAAAGATTTTAATCCTCTAGATATTATTAACCAGTTTATGGATAATAATAAAAATAATGAAAAATTGACTCCTGAACAAATTAAAGAAATGGAAGACTTTTACTCTAATATAAAAACTGATGATCTTAAACTTTAATAAAATCATCCTTATATTTTTTTACAGCTTTTATAAAAGTATTAAAAAAATCTTTTTCAAATAACTCTTTACTATCTATAATTTCATCTAAACTAAACCACTTTACATCATTATCTACTGTCTTGTTAATATTATTTCTTACCTTATTTACTGTTTCTATTACACTATCACTGACATCATTCTCGAAAAAATATAATTTATATTTATATTTATCATTCTCAAAAAAATATTTTTGCTCATTATCCTTAAAATCTAATAAATTAAATGTATGATCATTAAATATATCTTTTACTTTATCTAAATTATCTTCGTCTAAATTACCTCCTAAATCAGAAAATAAATTATTACTCATATCTAAAGTTTTCAAATTCTTCTTTCCTAATAAAAATTTAAAATCATTTCCATCTTTCTTAAAATATATTAAACCAATATTCATATATTTTATTTTAAATTATTTTCAAAAAAAAAACTTATATATTTATATGACTAAAACTAAATATAATTTTATTAATAATTTATTCGTGTATGGTATATTTATATTCATCTCTTTTTATTCATTTCATTCTAAACTTTATTGGTACATTATACCTATTTCACTAATAACTACCTCAGTCTTACTTCATACTAAACATATTACAAAAAAAGATTGTATAGATAATAACATTAATGATCCATATCTTAATTTAAATAACTCAACACATACTAAACTTTGCAAAATTAACCCTAAAAAATTTTTTAACTTTAATTTATACACTAATCATAATGATATCTTCTTTAACAAAAACTTAGAAAGACAATTTTACACAATGCCTAATGTATTCTCACCTATTCATAATAAAGATCTATCCATGTGGCTATATAATACTGTCGATAATTGCAAAAATAACTCTGACTTTTGTACCCCATATTATGATACAAGATATCACTAAAATTTCCATGAATTACCACATACTTGACAATCTACAAAAGTTGTCATCGGCTCATCCGCACTTCTTGTCTGTAATTGATAAAATGTACACTTCCTCTTACCACACTTCTTACATAAATATATGTCCGTTGTAGCCATATTCTTCTTTTTATACTCTATCCACTCCCTCTTATCTATTATCGCCTTCCATAAACTAGGATTTAACTTGTAAGGTGGTAAATAACCAACATTATCTATATTATTATTTAAAATATTATTCTTCAAAAAATCATTTTTTTTATCTTGTAAATTAAATATTATATCATCTATTTTA
>Ga0163109_10000500_pt1 | contig 31423 bp, 21 predicted proteins | sample CRUFie1St13metaG_FD_108704 | JGI IMG/M metagenome (GOLD analysis project Ga0163109, IMG submission 108704) | Marine microbial communities from the Costa Rica Dome - CRUD Field 142mm St13 metaG | ecosystem: Environmental > Aquatic > Marine > Oceanic > Photic zone | place: Costa Rica: the Eastern...
CAAGATGGATTTTGTCCGGCGGCGCCTAGAGAACGAGCAGAACCTCAGCTTCCTTGAGTTCAACTACATGATCATTCAGGGCTATGATTTCCTTGAGCTCTCCCGCCGCCATGGCGCAGCGCTGCAGATGGGCGGGTCTGACCAGTGGGGCAATATTGTTCAGGGGATCGAACTGGGTCGTCGGATCGACGGGACGGAGCTGTTCGGCCTGACGGTGCCGCTGCTGGCGACGGCCTCGGGGCAGAAGATGGGCAAATCTGCCGGGGGTGCGGTGTGGCTGAACGCGGACAAGCTCAGCGATTTCGACTTCTACCAGTTCTGGCGGAATACCGAAGACGCCGACGTCGGTCGCTTCCTCAAGCTGTTTACCGAACTGCCGATCGAGGAATGCGACGCGCTCGGGCAGGCTGAGGGTGCAGCGATCAATGAAGGCAAGAAGGTCCTGGCCCTGGAAGCGACGCGGTTGTGCCGGGGCGAGGCCGCAGCCGAAGCGGCAGCCGGGGCAGCGGCGACGACCTTCGGCGGTGGCGGTGTTTCGGCCGACCTGCCGCGGGTGCAGGCCCCCGCCGGCGCAATCGAGGCCGGGATGGGGGTACAGGACGCCTTTGTTACAGCCGGACTTGCAGCATCCAAGGGTGAGGTCAAGCGGCTGATAAAGGGCGGCGGCGCGCGGATCAACGGCGATAAGGTCGACGACGAGGACCTGCAGATCACCGAAGCCGATGTCGACGCGGATACAGGCGCTGTCAAACTGTCTTCGGGTAAGAAGAAACACGTACTGCTGGTCGCTTGAACCAACACCTGCAGGGTTGCTGGAGCGGACCGGGTTGCGCGACGCTTGGCCCCGCCGCGCGAAGCGCGGTCGGGGACAAGTCGGCGCAACCTTGTTTCAAGAAAGACGCCAACAGGCTCAGGATAAACGCCGCCATGTTTAGCGAAGAAGGAATGTGGCCCGAAGATCTCCTACACGCTCAAAGCGAAGCGTTTTGAGCGTAAAGAGAGAAATCGCTCAAAGGCAGAGCCGTGTTGAGCGTAAAGATAAGGTGGCGGGCTCGATTTGACGCCGCTTCGCGGCTTTCAAATCTCCCCCGCGCAGCATCCTTATCGGCATGATCGGCAGATACAGACGAGGGCCGGTCAGCCCTATTCGAGGGTCAGAATTACCTCATCACGCCGAAGCGTCCCGCCAATGGTCGCGGGGATACTCTCGACCACGCCATCGACAGCCGCCGTCAGCAGGTTCTCCATCTTCATGGCTTCGACAACAGCGAGGGTTTCACCGGCCTTAACCGCCTGCCCCACCACGACCGCGACCGACTTCAGCAGCCCGGGCATGGGGGAGATCAGCTGCCGCGATGTGTCGACCACCTTTGGCTCCGGCATGAGATCGTAGAGCGCAGCCACCTCAGCCCGCATCGGGGTCAGGCTCACCGACCGCCCCCCATGCGACACTGTCCACACCAGCCCGCGCCGGCGGGCCTGCAGCACCAGGGCTCGGCCACCCAGCGTGCAGCGGTAGACCCGCTCACCCGCCCGCCAGTCACGAACATCCACGCCGAACTGCGCAGACCCCGGCTCGGGCCCGTCCACGTGCAGGCTCAGCCCTTCATCGCTGTCTTCAAACCGCAGGCTGTAGGCCTGCCGCTCCACCAGCACCGTGTAAGCGCCATCTGCATCTGCGGCCTCAAGCGCCTGATTGACGCGCAGCACCTGCCCGGCCAGCGCCACCAGCATGCCCTCATCGGCTCCGCCGGCGACGTGCGCGGGGGTAAAGCCCTCGGGGAATTCCTCAGCGATATAGTTGGTGGTCAGGGCGCCGGACTGGAACCGCTCAGCGCCCAGCACCTGATTGACGAAGGCGACGTTGTGGTCGAGCCCCTCGATCACGTAGCCATCCAGCGCCCCGGCCAGCCGCTCGATCGCCTCGCTTCGATCCGCCCCGAAGGCGATCACCTTGGCGATCATGGGGTCGTAGTGCATGGAAATCTCGTCGCCCTCACGGACGCCGGAATCCACCCGCACGCCCTCGCCCCGCGGCTCCTCATAGACCGACAGCCGCCCGATCGAGGGCAGGAACCCGCGCAAGGGATCCTCGGCGTAGACCCGGGCTTCGACCGCCCAGCCCTCGTGCTCGATCTCGGACTGCCTGAACGGCAGCGCCTCCCCCGCCGCAACCCGGATCATCCACTCGACCAGATCGATATCGTGGATCAACTCGGTTACCGGGTGTTCGACCTGCAGCCGCGTGTTCATCTCCAAAAAGTAGAAGTTACGGTCCTGATCGGCGATGAATTCCACTGTCCCCGCCGAAGCGTAGTCGACCGCCTGCGCCAGCGCGATCGCCTCCGCGCCCATGGCGGCCCGGGTCTCCGGATCGATCAGCGGCGAGGGAGCCTCCTCGATCACCTTCTGGTGCCGGCGCTGGATCGAGCACTCGCGTTCGCCCAGATGGACAATGTTGCCGCGCTGGTCGGCGAGGATCTGGATTTCGATGTGGCGCGGGTTGACGATGAATTTCTCGATGAAAATGCGGTCGTCGCCAAAGGCGCCCCTGGCCTCGGCCTGTGCGGCGCGGAAGCCCTCGGCCACGTCCTCGGCGCTCTCGGCGATGCGCATGCCCTTGCCCCCGCCCCCGGCCGACGCCTTGATCATCACCGGAAAACCGATCTCGGTTGCGATCTTGACAGCCTGCTCGGGGCTGTCGATCTCGCCGACGTAGCCGGGCACGGTGGAAACACCGGCGGCAGCGGCGAGGCGCTTGGACTCGATCTTGTCGCCCATGGAACGAATGGCGCCCGTCGGCGGACCGATCCAGACCAGCCCCGCCGCCTGCACCGCTTCACAGAATTCAGCATTTTCACTCAGAAAGCCGAAACCGGGGTGGATCGCCTTGGCGCCGGTCTTGAGCGCAGCGTCGATAATGCGCCGACCCTGCAGGTAGGACGCCGCCGACGCAGCCTCCCCGACCCGCACCGCTTCATCGGCCATCTGCACGTGCTTGGACCCGGCATCAGCGTCGGAAAAGACCGCAACCGTGCGGATGCCCATGGCGCGCGCCGTGCGGATTACGCGGCAGGCGATCTCGCCCCGGTTCGCGATCAGAATTTTATCAAAGGGCAAAACCGCCTCCCCTTACCTCACAGACAGACCCGACCGGTCAGGCGACCAGAGCCCCGCCACTCAGCCAAACAGCCAAACAGCCATTCAGTCCCTCGGACCTGCCGGCCTTAGCCCCTCTCCTCAACCCCTGCCCTCAAGCTTGGTTGACCGGGACCAGCTGCCCCCGGGCTGCACAGCACCTGTTCACCCACCGTGCGCGGCTGCGACTGGCCTTCGCCCCCGCGAGCTTCTATGACTAGCACAGGCTCTTTCGCGATCAGAGAAAGCGGATTTATGACGCTCTGGCAACGGATTTTGCGCGCATTGGAGGTCGGCTTCGAAGCCGTGCTCGGCCGTGCGCGTGAGCGGGGCGACAAGTCCGAGGCCTTCACCATCGGCGTTATTGCCCTGGGCGCCAAGCTGTCCAAGGCTGACGGCCAGGTCACCCGCGACGAGGTCCGCGCCTTCCGCGAGGTCTTCCACGTCCCCGAAGACCAGCACGAAAATGTCGGCATGCTGTTCAACCTCGCCCGGCAGGATGTGGCCGGCTTTGACGGCTATGCCCGGCGCATCGCGCGGCTGTTCGACCCGCGCAGCCCGGAATTGGAACGGCTCATGGCCTGCCTGTTCCACATCGCCTCCGCCGACGGCGAGGTCTCGCCGCCCGAGCTGGATTTCCTCGCGTACGTTGCGGATATCTTCGGCTGGTCGGCGGCCGAGTTCGAGCGTCTGGCGCTGATCTACCGCCAGGACCTCGAAGACGACCCCTTTATCATTCTCGGGGTGGAACGCGACGCGGACTGGGAAACAATCCGCAAGGCCCATCGCTCGCTGGTCCGCGAACACCACCCCGACCAGCTGGCCTCGCTGGGCCTGCCCGACGAACTCATGGCCCTTGCCGACAAGCAACTCGCCCGGATCAATGCAGCTTTCTCCCGGCTGAAAGACCTTTACACCGTCCCGCGCTTGGCCGAGGACTAGCACCTGCAGAGGGCCGGATGGTCGCGCTGACCCCTCGGGGTTGGTGAGGAAAGTCCGGGCTCCACGGAAACAGGGTGCCGGGTAACCCCCGGCGGGCGCGAGCCCAGGGACAGTGCCACAGAAAGCAAACCGCCCCCGGCGCTTCGGTGCCGGTGGTAAGGGTGAAAGGGTGCGGTAAGAGCGCACCGCGCGACCAGCAATGGAAGCGGCAAGGTAAACCCCACCCGGAGCAAGCCCAAGTAACGCAGAGTGTTCCGGCCTCGCCGGGACAGCGCCGGTTTTCGGGCGGCTGCGGTGGTAGGGCGCGAGAACCAGGGGGCGACCCCTGGTCCAGATGAATGGCCATCGGGGGAACGGGCCTGGCCCGTTTTCGCCACAGAACCCGGCTTACAGGCCCTCTGCACGCCGCTCATGGACGGCATCGGCCCGCGCCGCCGCCCTGAAGCCCGATCGTAACGATGCCCCAGCGGCGCTATGGCCGAACGCGAGGCGCGAACGAATCGAATTCCTGCCACTTTTTCGACTCTGAAAAACGCAAACTTTCTTGCGATTTCAATTTACTCTTACCATATCGTGAGATAGTCTGCTTCGCGTTATGCGCTGCGTTTTCAGCAGTGTTCGCCGTTTCATCGATGATTTTGACCCCGCCGTTAGTTTTGTAGGCCACCTGCCACCATGTTCGCCGTCCCACCCGAGCTGATCGACACACCGCACGCCCACGACCCTGTGATGCTGCGCGAAGTGCTGTCCTCGGCGGCCATTCCGGCCGGCGCCATCGTGATCGACGGCACCTTCGGCCGCGGGGGCTATGCCCGAGCCCTGCTCAGGGCGCAACCGGACTGCCGCTACATCGCGCTCGACCGCGACCCGGTCGCCGTGGACTACGGCAAAGCGCTGATGGCAGCCCTACCCGGGCTTGAGGTGCACCACGCCGCGTTTTCAGACATGGAGCAGTTGACCCGCGAACTGGGTCTGGCATCGGTAGACGTGATCGTGCTGGATCTGGGCGTATCCTCCCCGCAGATCGACGAGGCGGAGCGCGGCTTCTCCTTCGGCAAGGACGGCCCGCTGGATATGCGCATGGATCCCTCGCGCGGCCCTTCGGCGGCGGACGTGGTCAACGCCATGGACGAAGGCGACCTCGCCGACGTGATCTACAAGTACGGCGAGGAGCGACGCTCCCGCGCCGTTGCCCGCGCCATCGTCGGCGCCCGCGCTGAAGCCCGTATCGAGACCACCGGCCAACTCGCCGATATCGTCCGCTCGGTTGTCCGCCGCGCCAAGGACGGCATCGACCCTGCCACCCGCACCTTTCAGGGGCTGCGCATCCACGTGAACGACGAACTCGGGGAGCTGGAACGGGGGCTGGAAGCGGCCGAGCGCCTGCTGTCGCCCGAGGGACGGCTCGTCGTCGTCAGCTTCCACAGCCTCGAAGACCGCATCGTCAAGACCTTCCTGCGCGCCCGCAGCGAGCAGCGCCAGAGCGACGGCCGCCGGCTGCCGTGGGAGGCCGAAGCCGCCCCTGCGCGCGCGCCGAGCTTCACGCTGCTCACGCGCAAGCCGATGGAAGCGCAGAGCGACGAGAGCCGCGCCAACCCGCGCGCCCGCTCCTCCAAGCTGCGGGCCGCCAGCCGGACCGCTGCTCCAGCGTGGTCCGACCCTGACCTGTCCGCCAGTGCCGCCCCCGGGTCGACGACGGCAGAGCAAGGGAGCGCGAGGCCATGATCCGAGTTTCCCACCTGTTCTGGGCCACGATCTTCATCGGGCTGGTCATCACCCTGTTCCAGCTCAAGATCTCGGTGCAGCAGCTTGACGACGAGCGCAACGCCGCCGTCGGCAACATCAATGAGACCCGCGAACGTATCCGCCAGCTGCAGCTGGAGTGGACCCAGCTCAACCAGCCCCGGCGACTGACCAAGCTGAGCCAGGACTTTCTGGCCGGGTTCGAAGAATCCCGGGCAGGTACCATCGCGCCCGTCGACGCCATCCCGGTTCGCCCGGATGAAATGCGGCCTGTGGCGCTGCTGACCATCGACGAAGCCTCGAATGCGGCGCTGGGCCTGCATTCAATCGAAGGCGATGAGGCCAGCCACATCGGTTCCCTGCGCCCCATCCACGCACCCGACCTGATCTCCGCGATGATCAACCAGTCCGGCCGCCGTGGTGGATCGGAGTGACGCATCGATCATGACAGCCTACACCCCTGATCCCACGAGCCACGTGCTCGATGCCAATCTGGCCTCCAACCCGCAGCGCATGCTGAGCGGGGGCAAGACCGGCAGCCGCCACGCTCAGAGCAGCCACCGGATCGGCCGCGCGGTCAGCCTGTGGCGACTGTGGCTGCTGGGGCTGGGTTTTCTGACCCTGTTCACCATCATCGGCGCGAAAATTGTGCACTTGGCGGTGCTCGCTGAAGGCCGTGAGCCGGTCCCCACCATCACCACCAAGCTCGACACCGGCGCGCAGGAATTCCGCCGCAGCCAACTCACCGACCGCAACGGCCGCCTGCTCTCGGACAACGTCTATCGAAAGGCGGCTTACGCCGTGCCGGCGAAAATCGTTGACCTCGACGGCACCATCGATGGGCTGGCACAGATTTTCCCGGAGCTGGACGTTGGCCGGCTGCGCGCTGACCTGAATTCCAACAAGAGCTTCATTTACATCAAACGTCGCCTGACCCCGGATCAGGAAGCCGCCGTTTTCAACCTCGGTGAGCCGGGCCTGAACTTTCTCGAAGAACAGTACCGGGTCTATCCGCACGGCAACCTGACCTCGCACATTGTCGGCTTCAACGACATCGACACATTCGGGCAGGCGGGGGTCGAGGCCTACTTCGATGAAACCCTGAAGGAAGGCCTGAACCCGATTGCACTGTCGATCGACGTGCGGGTCCAGCACATCGTCGCCGAAGAACTCGCCGCGACGATTCAGGAGTTCAATGCCATCGCCGGCACCGCCGTTCTGCTGGATTCCAACACCGGCGAGGTCATCGCGCTGGTGTCCCTGCCTGACTTCGACCCCTACAACCCCGCCACTCAATCCGAGGCGCAGCGGCTCAATCGCGCCACCTATGGCAACTACGAGCTGGGCTCGGTGTTCAAGGTGTTTACGCTGGCTTCCGCGATCGAGGCCGATGTCGTCCGCCTCGATGAGATGATCGATGTTTCGAAGCCGATCCGGGTCGGCGGCCACAAAATCTCCGACTACAAGCGCTACGAAGACCAGATGAACCCGCGCGACATCCTGCGCCGGTCATCGAACATCGGCGCCTCCAAGCTCGCCTTGCGGGTTGGCAGCGAGGCGCAGGAAAGCTTCTTGCGCGACCTCAGACTGCTGAGCCCGAGCACGCTGGAAATTCAGGAGACCTCGACCCCGGAATATCCGGCGCGCTGGGGCAAGGCCAGCACGGCAACAATCTCCTACGGCTACGGCGTCGCGGCGTCTCCGCTGCAGATCGCCAACGCCTTTTCAACCGTGGTCAACGGCGGTGTTTTCCGCCCGGCGACGCTGGTGCGCCAGCCTGAAGGCCAGCCTCTGACTACGGGCCACCGGGTCATTTCCGAGCAAACCTCGGCCACCATGCGCGATATGCTGGAGTACGTGGTGCGGGAAGGCACGGGGCGGTTTGCAGCCGCTGAGGGCTACCGCGTCGGCGGCAAGACGGGGACGGCTAACATCGCCCGTGGCGGCGGTTACAACGAAGACGCGCGGCGCGCGACCTTCCTCGGTGCCTTCCCGATCAACGACCCGAAATATACCCTGCTGGTGATGGTGGAGAACCCCGACCCCGAAGCACAGGAATACACCTACGGCTACGCGACCGGCGGCTGGGTGGCAGCGCCTGCCTTCCGCCGCATCGTCGAGCGAGCCGCGCCCATGCTGGGCCTTGAACCCCAGCCGGACCCCGAGGACGGCGACGCGCTCGCCAGCCGCTGAACCATGACCCACAGCGTCCAGACCCTGCTCAAGTGGCTTCGCGACGACGGCTTCAGTCCTGAGGTCAGCGGCCCGGCAGCAGACGGGACTGGCGCGGTGGCTGCCATCGACCCGGACACCGTTATCACAAGACTCTGCATCGATAGCCGGGCGGTTACCCGTGGCAGCCTGTTCGCAGCGCTGCCGGGACATCAGGTCGACGGCCACAGTTTCATCGCCCGCGCGCTCGAAGCCGGCGCTGCCTGCGTTCTGGCCCAGCGCCCGCCGCAGGATGACGAAAAAGCCGCCCTCTCGGGCTGCTGGATCACCCTAGAGGACAGCCCCCGCGCGCTGGCCCGCCTCGCGGCGCGGTTCTACGGCCCCCTGCCCGAGCGGCTGATCGGGGTCACCGGCACAAACGGCAAGACATCGGTTGCACACTTCACCCGGCTGCTGCTCGACCCGGCGCGGTGCGCGTCGATCGGCACCTTGGGGCTGAGGCCCGAAGGCCTGTTCGCGCTGCCCGGTCTGACCAGCCCGGATGCGCTGTCGCTGGCACAGGCACTGGGCGCGGCGGCGGCGGCAGGCATGGATCACGCCGTGCTCGAAGCCTCGTCGCACGGCCTCGAACAAGGGCGGTTGGCCGGGCTGGATTTCACCGCCGCTGGCTTTACCCACCTCAGCCGCGATCACCTCGATTACCATGAAACCATGGACGCCTACTGGCAGGCGAAGCGGTCACTGTTCACCCGCCACCTCACCCCCGGCGCCCGCGTGGTGGTCGACGAGCGACTGCCGCAGGCCCGGGAGCTCGCCGCGCTCGGCCTTGATCTGTTCCGGCTGGGCGCGCTGGGCTCGGAGACGGCCGATCTGGCCTACGCGGCACGGCCGCGGTCGGGCGGGCTGACCCTGCAACTGGCCTGGAAAGGCGAGCAGGCGAAGGACTTCGACCTGCCCCTGTTCGGTACGTTTCAGGCTGAGAACATCGCCGTGGCGATGGGGCTGGCGCGGGTTGGCGGCGCCGATGCCGCCCCCGAAGCACTCGACGCGCGACTGGCGGGACTGGCGCAGGCCGGAACCACGCTGGGCGTGCCGGGACGGATGATGCCGGTCACCCATCACCCCGAAGCGCCGCACGGGCGGGTGCTGGTCGACTACGCCCACACGCCGGATGCCCTCGCGACCGCCCTGCAAGCCGCCCGCCCGCACTGTGAGGGTCGGCTGATGGTCGTCTTCGGTGCCGGTGGTGACCGCGACCCCGGCAAGCGGGTGTTGATGGGCGAAGCCGCCGCGCAATTCGCCGACTGGAGCCTGATCACCGACGACAACCCGCGCAGCGAAGACCCCGCGGCCATCCGCGCCGCCGTCCGGCGTGGCGCACCCGAGGCGCTGGAGGTCGGCGACCGCGCCGAGGCGATTGCTGCTGCGCTGGCGGCCATGGCGCCCGAAGACCTGCTGCTGATCGCGGGAAAGGGCCACGAAACCGGGCAGGTTGTCGGCGCGACGACCCTGCCCTTCGATGATGCTGAACAAACCCAGCGAGCCGCTGCCACCCTCTGGGGCCAAAGCCCGAACGGAGGCACAGGATCATGAGCCTCTGGACCGTCGCAGACATCGCCCGAGCCACCCAAGGCGCCCTGCACCATGATACGACGAGCGTGGGCGCAACCCCGGTCACTGGCGTGTCCATCGACACCCGCAGCCTTGTGCCCGGTGACCTGTTCGTCGCGCTGCGCGGCCCGAACAACGACGCCCACGATTTCGCCGGCGCAGCCGTGACGGCGGGCGCCGCTGCGCTGCTGGTCGAGCGTCCGCTGGACCTGAGCACGCCGCAGGTCATCGTGAAGGACACCACCGCTGCGCTGGAAGCCTTGGGCCGAGACCGCCGCGCTGCTGCCAAAGACGCCTTCGTGCTCGGGATCACCGGCTCGGTCGGCAAAACCGGGACCAAGGAACTGGCAGCCGCAGGCTTTGCAGCGCTGGGCCCGACCCACGCCACCCGGGGGAATCTCAACAACCACTACGGCGTTCCCCTGACCCTGGCGCGGATGCCCGTGGAGACCCGGTTTGCCGTGATCGAGATGGGCATGAGCGCAGCGGGCGAAATCCGCGCCCTGAGCCGCATGGTCCGCCCGGACGCCGCGCTGATCACGTGGGTTTCAGCCGCCCACAGCGCGTTTTTCAACGGCACTGAAGAGATCGCCGACGCCAAGGCCGAGATTTTCGAAGGCCTGAACACCGAAGACGGATCGACCGCAGAACCCAAAGGGTTGGCCGTGCTCCCCGCCGACAACCCCTACTTTGACCGCCTGCTGGCGGCCGCCCAACGCCACGCCGGCACCGTCCGTAGCTTCGGCACCGACGAGACCGCCGATCTGCGGCTGAACACGGATGCCGAGGATGGTTCGAGAGCGATCAACGGCACGCGGGTGAACCTGCAACTGGCCGCTGATCAGTGGTACAGCGCGCTGGCAGGCCTGCTGGCCGTGCTGCCGGCCGCAGGCCTGCGCGATCCGGCAGCCGATACGGCGGCGTTCATCGCGGCGGCCGGGGCTGTCGAGCCACTGCGCGGGCGGGGCCAGACCCTGAGCCTGCCCGGGATCGACGGCGGGGCTGCGCGGCTGATCGACGAGTCCTACAACGCCTCGCCCGCCGCCATGGAAGCCGCGCTCCGCCTGCTGGTTCAAACCCCCACGACCGGGCGCCGGATCGCCGTGCTGGGCGACATGCTGGAGCTCGACGATCCTGCCACCGAGCACGCACGGATCGGCCGTCTGATCGCCGCAATGCCGATCGATGTTGTCCACGTCTGCGGGGCTTACGCCGATACCGTGCTGGCCGAGGTTGAACCCGGCCAGCGCGGCCTGTCTGCACCCAAAGCCCTCGACCTCTTCACAGGAATTGCACAGTCCATTCACGGCGGTGACACATGGTTGGTCAAAGGCTCTCTGGGGTCCGAAGTGCACCTTCTCGTCGATAAACTGACCCCCTGAATTGATTTGAAACCAAGCGCATAAAGCGGTAACGCCAGTCCATGATTCCAATCCTGCTTGACCCCTACGCCAGCGACTACACCCTCGCTAACCTGCTCAGCTACACCAGCACGCGTGGCGGTCTTGCCGTCTTCACCGCCATGGTGATCTGCTTCTTCATCGGCCCGCCGATCATCAACTGGCTGCGCTCGGTGCAGGAGAAGGGGCAGCCCATCCGCAGCGATGGCCCCGAAACCCACCTGCTGACCAAGAAGGGCACGCCGACCATGGGCGGGGCCATGATCCTTGCGTCGATGCTGATTTCGACGGTGATCTGGGCCGATCTGCGCAATGCCTACGTCTGGATCGTGCTGTTTGTGACCAGCGGCTACGGCCTGCTCGGCTTCATCGACGACTACATGAAGGTGTCCCGGCAGGACCCGAACGGGATCGCCGGGCGCTTCAAAATCTTCGGACAGGTCGGCATCGGGCTGATCGCCTGTGCCATGATCTACGTCAACTCGCCCCCGGATCTGGCGGGCAAGCTGCTGTTCCCGGTGTTCAAGGACTGGTACCTCGCGCTCGGGCCGCTGATGATCCTGTTCGGCCTGTTCGTCGTTGTCGGCAGTTCCAATTCCGTGAACCTCACCGACGGCCTCGACGGTCTGGCCATCGTGCCGATCATGATTGCCGCAGGCTCCTTCGCCGTGATCGCCTACGTGGTCAGCCGCCCCGACTGGTCGGCGGATCTGGCCCTGAACCTAATCCCCCATACCTCCGAACTGGCGGTGCTGTGCGCGGCGCTGGTCGGCTCGGGGCTGGGCTTCCTGTGGTTCAACGCCCCACCGGCGCAAGTGTTTATGGGTGACACCGGTTCGCTGGCGGCTGGCGGCGCCATCGGCACCATCGCCGTGATCACCAAGCACGAGCTGGTGCTGGCCATCATCGGCGGGCTGTTCGTCATGGAAGCCCTGTCGGTCATCATTCAGGTCGTTTCGTTCAAACTTACCGGCCGCCGCATCTTCCGCATGGCGCCGATCCATCACCACTTCGAGAAGATGGGATGGCAGGAGCCGACCATCGTCATCCGGTTCTGGATCGTCGCTGTCGTGCTCGCCATGATCGGGCTGGCGACGCTGAAGATCCGCTGACCCGGCCCCTCGACGTTGTGGCGCTCCAGCGCCCCCCCATCAGCACAGGACAGGCGAGGCGATGATCCCCCTCCACCACCTGCAAGACCGGAAGATTGCCGTGCTCGGACTGTCGCGCACCGGCGAAGCGGTGCTCGCGGCGGCCCTTGCTGGCGGCGCGGCCGGCGTTGAGGTCTGGGACGACAACCCCGACAGCCTCAAGGCCACACTGGCAGCCTTCCCCGCCGCGCAGGCCCGCAATTTCGCCGAGACTGGTTTCGATGCGGATCACCATGCGCTGGTGATGTCGCCGGGGATCCCCCTGACCCATCCCAGCCCGCACCCGGCTGTGTCCCGTGCCAAGGCGCAATCCATCCCCGTGGTCGGCGACGTGGAACTACTGTGGCAGGCCTGCGGGCAGACAAACCCCTTCATCGGCCTGACCGGCACCAATGGGAAATCAACGGCAACGGCCCTGCTCGGCCACGTTCTGACCGCCGCGGGGCTGAACCCTGCCGTCGGCGGCAACATCGGTGAAGCCGTGCTGGCGCTCGACCCGCCGCCGCGGGGCGCACCCTTCGTGCTCGAACTGTCAAGTTACCAGCTGGACCTGTGCCGCAGCACGGGCTTTGCGGGCGCGGCACTGCTCAACATCAGCCCCGACCACCTGTCCCGTCACGGCGGGCTGTCGGGCTATATCGACGCCAAGCTGCGCATATTTGCCCGGCAGCAACCCGGCAACCTCGCGCTGATCGGGGTGGACGACGACTACGGCCCGACCATCGCCGCCGCCCTGACCAATCACAGCCAGGCGACCGTGCTGCCCGTCACCACCGCGCGGACGCTCAATGTCGGTCTGTCGGCGGCAGGGGGTGACCTGCGCCTGAACGGACAGGCGATCCTCAACCTGGCGGACCTGCCGCACCTCTCCGGCGCCCACAACTGGCAGAACGCCGCCGTTGCCGCGGGCCTCGCCTGGCACGCCGGCCTGAGCGTCGATGCCATCGCCACCGGCATCGCCGGGTTTACTGGTCTCGCCCACCGCCAGGAACGGATCGGCAGCCGCAACGGCCTCACCTTCGTCAACGACAGCAAGGCCACCAACGGTGAAGCCGCTGCCGTCGCCCTACGAGCGCATTCGAACATCTACTGGCTGCTCGGCGGGCAGGCCAAGGAAGACGGCCTGCAGGCCGCTCTGCACGACCTCGCACAGGTACGTGGGGCCTTCTGCTATGGCGAAAGCGGCGCTGAATTCGCGGCGACGCTGGCCGAAAAGGGCGTTCAGACCGCCATTTTCAGCGATCTGGATCAGGCCTTTGGCGCTGCTTTGGCCACAGCCGAGGGCGAATCAGCACATTCTGCGACGATTTTACTGGCCCCAGCGGCCGCTTCGTGGGATCAATTCCCATCTTTTGAAGTCCGGGGCGATGCATTTCGAGCTCTGGCAACGACATATTTGACCTAGGGGATTTTGACATGAGCCATGTCTCCCGCGCTGATACGTCTGTTTTCGGGCGTTGGTGGTGGACGGTGGACCGCACGACGATTGGGATCGTGCTGATCTTGATGGCCATCGGCGCCTTACTGTCCTTTTCTGCTTCACCAGCCATGGCTGAAGACCTGCGACTGGGCGCGTACTACTTCGTTAACCGGCACCTGATCTTTCTGGTGCCTGCTGCGCTGATCTTCTTCGTGCTGAGCCTGTTTTCGCCGGTGTGGATCTGGCGGTTGAGCGTGCTCGGCGTGGTCATCGGCCTCGCGGGCATGGCGACGACGCTGGTTTACGGCTCGACGATCAAGGGCGCTGAGCGCTGGATCGACCTCGGCCTGATCAAGCTCCAGCCCTCCGAGTTCATGAAACCGGCGTTTTTCGTGGTCAGCGCGTGGCTGTTCGCGCTCGACCGGCGGATGCAGACCCGCTGGTCGCTGCCCGTCAACTTCGTTCTGCTGGTGCTTATTCTCGGCCTGCTGACCCTGCAGAAGGACTTCGGCCAGTCGGTGCTGTTCGCCGCGATCTGGGGCTTCCAGCTCTTCCTCGGTGGCTATCGCATGATCTGGATCGTCGGTCTGGGGGGGCTTGGCGGGGCCGCCGGCTTTGCCGCCTATACCTTCATGCCGCACGTGCAAAGCCGCATCGACGGCTTCATCACTGCCGGGGGTGAGCAATACCAGCTCAAGCGCGCCGCGGACGCCTTCAACGACGGTGGCTGGCTCGGCGTCGGGCCGGGCGAAGGCCTGGTCAAAGACGCGATTCCGGACGTGCACAACGACTTCATCTTCTCGGTGCTGGGCGAGGAATTCGGGCTGATGGCCTGCATCGGCGTGCTGCTGATCTACACGCTGCTGGTGCTGCGCGGGGTCGCGCTGACCGCGCGCCACGACAGCCTGTTCACCGCGCTGGCCGCCGCTGGTCTGGTTTCGCAGCTGGGTTTGCAAGCCCTGATCAACATGGCGTCAACTTTGGCGCTTATCCCGACCAAGGGCATGACCCTGCCGTTTCTGAGTTACGGGGGCTCGTCCCTGCTGTCGCTCGCCATCTCCATGGGCATCTTTCTGGCCCTGACCCGGCGGCGACCCCGGCAAGAGAGCGTTCTATGAGCCTGATCACCCTGGCCGCCGGTGGGACCGGTGGTCACGTCTTTCCAGCGCTGGCGCTGGCCCGCAGCCTGAGTGCGCGCGGCCACAGCCTGCGGCTGGTGACGGATCAGCGTGGTCTGGCTTTCGCCGGTGACTTTGACCCGGCGGGTATCGATGTGATTTCTGCAGGCGGGCTGGTGTCCGGCGCCCCGCACCGCCGCGCCGCCGGGCTGTTCCGGTTGGCCCGCGGCTATGTGCAGGCCCGCAGCCTGCTCCGCAGCCACAAGCCCGCTGCCGTGGTCGGCTTCGGTGGCTTTCCCTCCGCCCCACCCATGCTCGCCGCCCAGCATTTGAGCCTGCCCACGCTGCTGCACGAGCAGAACGGCATCATGGGCCGCGCCAATGCCTTCGTCAGCCGCCAGGTCCGGCAGATTTCCGCGGCCTTCCCGCAGCTCGAAGGCGTGCCCGCGTCGGCCCAGGACCGGGTCAGCGCCGTCGGCAACCCGATCCGGGCCGATATCGCGGCCGTGGGTGAGACCGCGTTCACGCCCCCCAAGCCCGATGACGCCCTCAACCTGCTGGTTTTCGGCGGGTCGCAGGGCGCGGCCGTGTTTGCCAGCCTGCTGCCTGCTGCGCTGAACCGGCTCAGCCCGGCCGAGCGCGCACGCCTGCATCTGGTCGCCCAGATCCGCGATGAGAGCCGCGCCGAGACCGAAGCCCGCCTCGCGATCCTTGGGCTGGGAAGCCTTGAAATCGCGCCCTTCTTTTCCGACATGCCCCAGCGTCTGGCAGCAGCCCATCTGGTGCTCAGCCGGTCCGGCGCCACCACGGTGCACGAGCTGGCAGCCGCCGGACGCCCGGCGATCTTTGTGCCGCTGTCGGTGCACCGCGATGACCAGCAAGGGCGCAATGCCCGCCTGCTGACCGACCCCGGTGCTGCCCTGCTGGTCCGTGAAGGCGCCGACGGGCCGCAGCGGGTCGCCACCCACATCTCGGCCCTGCTGGCAGCCCCCGAGGCCCTCGCTGACATGGCCGCCAAGGCCCGCGCCAGCGCCCTGCTCGGGGCCGCCGACAAGCTCGCCGACATGGTCGAGCAGGAGATCGCCACGCCATGAACAACGTCCTGTCCTCGATGCGGCACATGCCGCTGGATACCGGCATCTTTCACTTTGTGGGCATCGGCGGTATCGGCATGTCCGGCATCGCCGAGGTCCTGAATAACCTCGGTTACGAGGTGCAGGGTTCCGACATCGGCGATAACGCCAACGTCAAACGCCTGCGCGAACAGGGGATCACCGTGCAGGTCGGCCACAGCGCCGAAAACGTCCAGAACGCCGCCGTGCTCGTGGTCTCGTCCGCCATCCGCGACGATAACCCGGAATTGCTGGAAGCCCGCGCGCTGTCCCTGCCCGTGGTCCGGCGCGCAGACATGCTGGGTGAGCTCATGCGCCTGAAGTGGGCCGTCGCCGTTGGCGGCACCCACGGCAAGACCACCACGACCTCCCTCATCGCCTGCCTGCTCGACGCCGGGGGCAAGGACCCGACAGTGATCAACGGCGGCATAATCAACGCCTACGGCACCAACGCCCGCCTGGGCGACGGTGACTGGCTGGTGGCCGAAGCCGACGAGAGCGACGGCACCTTCACCCGCCTGCCGGCCACCGTGTCGGTGGTGACCAACATCGACCCCGAACACCTCGACCACTACGGCGGTGAAGACGCGCTTCACGACGCCTTCCGCGCCTTCATGGGCAACATCCCGTTCTACGGCTTCGCGGTGGCCTGCATCGACAACGAGACGGTACAGGGCTTGCTGCCTGCCGTCGAAGACCGGCGCGTGCTGACCTATGGCTTCAACCCGCAGGCCGACCTGCGCGCAGTAAACGTCGCCTCCAACGGGCTGGGCATGACCTTTGACGTCCACGTCACCGAGCGGGTCAGCCCGACCGGCGCCAGTCAGGTGATCGCGGATATCCACCTGCCCATGTTCGGCGACCACAACGTCTCCAACGCCGTTGCTGCCATTGCCGTCGCGCTCGAACTCGGGGTCGCGCCGGAGACCATCCAGAGTGGCTTCGAAGCCTTCGGCGGGGTCCGGCGTCGCTTCACACTGACCGGCGAGTGGCAGGGGGTCAGCGTCGTCGACGACTACGGTCACCATCCGGTGGAGATTGCCGCCGTCCTGCGCGCGGCGCGGCAGCGGGTCGAGAGCACCGGCGGCAAGGTTCACGCCATCCACCAGCCCCACCGCTTTTCCCGCCTCAGTTCGCTGTTCGAAGACTTCTGCACGTGCTTCAACGAGGCCGATAGCGTGCTGATCGCCGATGTCTTTGCCGCCGGGGAAGCCCCGATCGAGGGCGCCGATGCCAGCGCGCTGGTCGCGGGGATTCAGGCGCGGGGCCACCGCAGCGCTGGCTACCTCGCCGACGCTGGCGATCTGGCCGCCCGGGTCCGGGAACGCGCCGAGCCGGGCGATCTGGTCGTCTGTCTGGGCGCGGGTAGCATCACGGCCTGGGCCAACGCCCTGCCCGAACAGCTGGCTGCCGGAGACAAGGCCCCTTGAACGCCGCTGCCGCCATCGGGACCCGGCAGGGAGATGATCCGCAGGCGCTGATCGACGCCCTGCCCGCGGTCCGGGGCAGCTACAAGCCCGATCACCCGGTCGGTCCGCTGACATGGTTCCGCGTCGGCGGGGCAGCGCAGGTGTTCTTCCGACCCGAAGACCCCGACGACCTCGCCCACTTCCTCCGCGACCGACCCAGAGACGTGCCGGTTTCCATCCTCGGGGTTGGTTCGAACAGCCTGATCCGCGACGGCGGCGTCCCCGGTGTGGTGATCCGTCTGAGCGCCAAGGCCTTCGGCAGCATCAGCATCGACGGCAGCCGCCTGACCGCCGGTGCGGCTGCACTGGATGCCACCGTCGCCAAAACCGCCGCCAAGGCCGGCCGAGCCGGGCTGGGCTTCTACGTCGGTGTTCCCGGGACCATCGGCGGGGCGCTGCGCATGAACGCCGGCGCCCACGGCGGCGAGACCCGCCAGCGGCTGGTTTCCACGCGGGTGATTTCACCCGATGGCGTGCTGCAGGACCTGCCCGCCGCCGATCTGGGCCTGTCCTACCGACACTGTTCCCTTCCGCCGGACTGGCTGTTCGTTTCCGCGACTTTCGAGACCGACGACGGCGACCCCGCCGCGCTTCAGGACGAACTCGCCGCGATCCAGAACCAGCGCGAAGACACCCAGCCGATCCGGGAGAAGACCGGCGGCTCCACCTTCAAGAACCCGCCCGATGACGCCCCCCACGGCCCCAGCGCGTGGAAGCACGTCGACGCGGCCGGCTGCCGGGGCCTGCGGGTCGGTGGGGCGCAGGTTTCCGAGAAGCACTGCAACTTCCTGATCAACACCGGTGAGGCCACCGCCTTCGATATCGAACAACTGGGCGAAACAGTCCGGGAGCGGGTCTACCGCGACTGCGGCCTGCTGCTGCACTGGGAAATCCGGCGCGTCGGCGCCTTCGCGCCAGACGCCGTTGTCACCCCGGCTGAAGAGGTGCTGGGGCTATGAGTGCCGCACGTATCCTGCTGCTCCGGGGCGGGCTTTCGGCCGAGCGCGAGGTCTCGCTGACCAGCGCGTCCGAGGTCGAACGCGCGCTGCTCGGCGCCGGCTACGAAGTCAGCAGCCTCGACCCCGGCTGGGACGTGGCCGAGACCCTGCCCCGGGCGCTTGAGGGCGTCGACGTGGTCTTCAACGCCCTGCACGGCAAATGGGGTGAAGACGGCAATATTCAGGCGCTGCTGAACTTTGCGCGCGTGCCCTATACCCATTCGGGCGTGATGGCGTCCTCGCTGGCCATGGACAAGCCACGTTCCAAGCTGCTGTTCGCCGCGGCGGGTATCCCCATCGTGCACGACCGCCCGGTGACGCTGGCCGAACTGCGCACGAGCAGCGACCCGCTGCCCCGCCCCTACGTGATCAAACCCAGCCACGAAGGCTCCTCGGTCGGGGTCAAGATCGTCATGCCCGGCAGCGGCCCGACGGACCTGAGCGGGCTGGAGACCTACGACAGTCTCATGGTCGAGGACTACGTACCGGGCCGGGAGCTGACCGTATCGGTGCTGCAGGCCCGGGGCCAAGCGCCGCGCGCGCTGGCGGTGACGGAGCTGGAAACCGACGCCGCCTTCTATGACTACGAAGCCAAATATAGCGCCGAGGCGCAGACCCGGCACATCGTAAACCCGGACAGCCTGCCCGGAGATGTGCAGGAGGCCCTGCTGCGCTGGTCGGAGGCCGCGCACGAGACCCTCGGCTGTCGGGGCGCGACGCGGGCGGACTTCCGCTACGATCCCGACTCTGGCCGAATCGCGATTCTTGAGGTAAATACACAACCCGGGCTGACCCCGCTCAGCCTGCTGCCGGAACAGGCTCTGGCCACCGGTATGGATTTTACCACGCTCGTCACTTGGATGGTGGAAAACGCAGCATGCGACGCCTGATGCGCTTTTGGCGGAAAAACGGGGATCAGTCTCCCCGGGATCCGGCGCATAACGTTGATTATCACGACTTAGAGCCGGGCTTCGGGACCGGTGCTGAGCCGATGCAGGCGGCTGCCGACGCCAGCGCCGAAACGGCCGTTGATGCCGACTGGGCGACCGAACTTCCGGCGGTCGAGACTGAATTCACCGATGCACGCTCCAGCGACGCTGAACGGGCTGGCGCTGGACTGGCCGAGGAAGATTTCGCCGGGTCCATGGCCGACCGCGCCGCAGCGATGCCGCCCCCTGTCCCCGCGCCCGAGCGCTCAACCCGGACTGCGCTGGAGCAGCGCCGCCAACGGCTCTCCCGCGTCTCCCGCGCCCGCCGCATCGGCACCGTGCTCAGCGTGGCCGTGCCGCTCACGCTGCTGACCTTGTTCATCGGTGGTGGTGGCTGGGCCTGGTACAGCGGCCGTCTGGATATCGCCAGCATCCGAGGGACCGAAGCGGCGCAGGTCGCCGGGGCCACCCTCGGCCTGCGTATTGAAGAGTTTTCGATCTCGGGCCGCCGCTACACCCGCGAATCTGAGATTGTGGCCGCCGTTGGCGCCTACTACGGCGATCCCATTCTCGGCATCGAGCCGGGCGACGCGAAGCTGCGGATCGAGGGCCTGCCCTGGGTGCAGAGCGCCGAGGTCGAACGCATCCTGCCCAAGACCATCTCGGTCACCGTGGTCGAGCGCGTGCCGCTGGCCATCTGGCAGAACGATGCTCGGCACCAGATCATCGATACTGAAGGCATGGTCATCCCGGACCAGCAGGCGTCCCTGTTCCTCGAAGAGCTACCGGTGGTATCCGGTCTTGGTGCGCCGGAGGCTGCATCGACCCTGATCGACGCGCTGACCGAAGTGCCCAACGTGCAGCAGTACGTGGTCGCTGCGCATCGGCGCGGCACCCGTCGCTGGGACCTGTTCCTGACACTGGGGATCAAAGTGCAGCTGCCGGCGCAGGACACCGAACTGGCACTGCGGCAGCTGAGCGAAGCCGACCTGAAATACGGGCTGTTCGACCGCGATATCGTCAATATCGACCTGCGGATCCCCAACCGCATGATCGTCCGAAAACGAAACGACTCTGAGGATTTTGATCTTGATTTGTTCTCAGATGATGAGAATGTTTCGACTTATTTTCAAGATAATACAGAAAATAGCTTAACTCCTGTGTCAGATTCGATTACATTATGAGCTGAAGGGGTACGATGCGCTTATTTTACGCGTCGGCCGCAACCTCGGGTCAGGGTGTGGATCCGGGATTTTAAAGGCAAAAGGCGCTGTTTTGGCGCCATGATTTGACGGAAATATTTTTGAGCATGCGAACGCTACGTTCACATCGCGGGCTCTTTGGAGTTCTTGACGTTGGCTCGTCGAAAATCACGTGTCTCGTGGTTAACGCGACCAACCCCCGCTTACCGAAGATCCTCGGCATGGGGCATCGCGCGTCCAAGGGACTGCGTGGCGGTGAAATCGTGGACATGGACGCGGCTCAGGACGCCATTCTCGCCGCCATCACCGACGCTGAAGACGCCGCTGGCCTGACCATCGAAGACGTCTTTCTGACCTACGCCGGCGGCAAGCCGCGCAGCCAGCTGATCGATCTGGAGATCGAAGTCGGCGGGCACGCGGTCATCGACACCCACATCAATGCCCTGCTCAACTACGCCGCACAGGAACTGCCCTTCGAGCAGGAATCGGTGCGGCCGATGCAGCGCATTCACACCCTGCCCGTGGACTACCGCGTCGACCGCAACTACGGCATCCGTGATCCGCGCGGCATGACCGCCTTCCACCTCGGTTCACGCCTGCTCGCTGTTTCCCTTTCACGCTCCAGCCTCGACCACCTCGTCGATGCCGTCGACAAGTGCCACCTCACCATCCGTGGGGTGATGATCGGCGGGCTGGCCAGCCACCATGCGGTTGTCACCGAAGAAGAGATGCAGCTTGGCGCCTGCCTCGTTGAAATCGGCGCCTCGGTCTCGACGCTGGTCGTCTTCAATGGCGGCGGCCCGGTTCACGTTGAAACCATGCCCGTCGGCTCAGACCACCTGACCCGCGATCTGGCAGCCGCGCTCAACTGCAACACGGCAGCGGCCGAGCGCATCAAGACGCTTTACGGCTCCGCCCTGAGCAACCCATCAGACAGCGACCGCGAAATCCGGCTCCCCCGCGAGGCCATGGACGGCGGGCTGGTCGGTAGCGACCGCATTACCCGCTCGCTGGTCGTCGGCGTGCTGCAGCCCCGGCTGGACGAGATGTTCGGCCTGATCCGGCAGCGCATGGAACACCCTAATCTTCGCAAGTTCGCCGGTCGCCGCGTGATTTTCACCGGCGGCGGGGCCAACCTCACCGGCCTGCGCGACTATGCAACCCTGGCGCTCGACCGCCAGATCAGAATTGGAAGGCCACGGGAGATGGCGGGTTTGCCCGCGTCTCACATTGGCTTCGAGCTCTCGGCCGCTCTGGGACTGGCACATTTTGCCGCCGCTCCCGGTCAGACTGCGGCCAACGGCTCGGTCGGCTCAGCACATCTGCAGCGGAAGTCCATTTTGCAGTCCATCCCGCTCGTGGGTGGCCTGTTCAACAAGAGGGCCGCGTGAAATGACGGCCCCGATCAATACAGCGATCATAAAAAATATAAGCGACTCAGTCGCACGAGATACTGGTGGAGAATTTTATGTGTGCTCTTAATTTGGGCGTCCCGGATCAGAAGGCGATCTTCAAGCCCCGGATCCTCGTCCTCGGCGTCGGCGGCGCCGGTGGAAACGCTGTTAACAATATGATTCAGGCAGACCTCCAAGGCGTGGAGTTTGCCGTAACCAACACCGATGCACAGGCGCTCGAGATGTCGCTCAGCGACCGTCGCGTGCGACTGGGAACCATGGCCACGCAGGGCCTAGGCGCAGGCGCGAACCCCATGGTGGGCCGCGCGGCAGCGGAAGAATCGCTGCAGGACGTGCTCGACGAGATCGGTGACGTCAACATGGTGTTCATCACCGCTGGCATGGGCGGCGGCACCGGCACCGGTGCAGCCCCGCTGATCGCCAAAGCCCTCAAGGAGCGCGGTGTCCTGACTGTCGGCGTCGCGACTAAGCCCTTCGCATTCGAAGGCGTGGTGCGCATGCGTCAGGCCGAGGAAGGCATCGACCTCTTCGCCTCGACCGTCGACACCCTGATCGTGATCCCGAACGAGAACCTGTTCCGGATTGCCAACGAAAACACCTCCTACGCCGACGCGCTGAAGATGGCCGACGAAGTGCTGTACGACGGCGTTCGGGCAATTTCCGACCTGATCGTCCGCCCGGGCAACATCAACCTCGATTTTGCCGACGTGCGCGCGCTGATGACTGTTATGGGCAAATCGATGATGGGCACGGGCGAGGCCGATGGCGAAAACCGGGCGCTGGACGCGGCCGAGCGCGCCATCAAGAACCCGCTGCTCGACGACGTTAACCTGAAGTCGGCCAAGGGCGTTCTGCTGAACATTTCCGGCGGCCCCGATCTGACCATGTACGAGGTCGACGAAGCCGCCAAGCGCATCACCCGCGAAGTCATGCCGGAGAGCAACATCATCACCGGCACGTCGATTGACCCATCGCTCGACGGCACGGTCCGCGTTTCGGTCGTCGCAACCGGGATCGACGAGGAACTGGGACAGCAGGAAGCGACCCCGACCAACGGTTTTGCGCGGCAGGAACTGGGCCTCGCGCCTTCGGCCGCGGCACCGGTCAAGCCAACCCCGATTGCACCCCCTGCACCCGCCACCAACGCGGCCAGCAAGGGGCGCGGCGGCGCCTTCACCATTGGCAGCGGCACCGGTGGCGTAATCCACACGATCCAAGGCGTGCCCGGCTCGATGGAATTCGCGCGCGCTGTCGCCAATCCACCCAAGCCCGCCGCCGAACCCACCCCGGCACCGCAGGCCGTTGAAGCGGCTGACGCCCCGGTGATGGAAAAGCCGCGCAACCCGATTGCGCCGCTGCCTGAAACCCTGCTCACCCCGCCTGCGCGGAATGAATTGATGGACATGCGGGAGGCTTACAACAGCCAGTCAGCGGCGCAGGCAACCCAGCACCGTGAAGAAGTGGCCTCGGCACCCGTGTCGGCACCCGTGCCGGCATCCGCGCCCGCTCCGGCTGTCGCTCAGGCCGCCGAACCAGCCCCGCAGCCAAGCAACCTGATGACCGCGCAGGCCCGCGCGGAGCAGGCGCGGCAGGAACCTGCTGCACCGGCAGCGCCGGCACCCGTTGCTGCGCCGTCAGCGCCAGCGGTTGCAGCCGCCGAGCCGCAGCTGTTCGAACCCCTTGGTGGACGGGACGACCCCTTCGCCGGGATGGAAGAACCAGCCCGCAATGAAGGCCGCGCTGAAGCCCCGTCCGAGGCGGACCAGACCGCACGGCCAGGCGGCGCTCTCGGGTTCCTCAAGGGCCTCGCCCGTGGCGGTTTTTCCAAGGCCACGACCGCGCAGGATGTGCATGAAGCCGAAGAGCGGGAACGACGCGTTCGCGAGAACGGTTTCGACCGGCTTGCCCGGCCTGCCTTCGAGCCCGACGGACCCGCAGAACCGGTCGCAACCCGGGGCCTGAACGGCCCGGGTCAGCAGCCTGCGCTGACCAGCCTCTCGACGACACCAACGGGGGTCGACCCTCTGGATGTCGATGAGTCTGAGATCAACATTCCCGCCTTCCTCCGTCGTCAGATGAACTGATTACAGCAGGAAGTCACAAAACCACCGACTTACCACCACTATTCTCCCTCAGGGCGGGGTGCCAAGGCACCTTCGCCCTTTCTTTTTGGGGCGGGGTGACGCACACCCGTGACGATGACGAAGGAATGGTGGCCCGTGACAAACCAACGAACTCTCTCCCAGCCCTTGCGGCTCTCGGGTCTCACGCTTCACGCCGGCGTGCCGGTGTCCTGCACCGTAGCCCCCGCAAGTGTTGGTCATGGTCTGATTTTCCGACGGCTTGATTCCCTGCCCGAGGTCGCCGACGTGCCTGTGGCTCCGGGCCGACTGGTCGCTGCACCGCTGTGCTCTCGGATAGCCAATGAGGGCGGGACCAGTATTTCCACGCTAGAACACCTGATGGCAGCCTTTCGGGTCTACGGCATCACCAACGCGCTGATCACCCTCGACGGCCCGGAAGTGCCGATCCTCGATGGCTCGGCCCTGCCGTGGGTCCGGGCGATCGAAGAAGCCGGCATCTTCGAGCAGGACTGCGTCGCCCCCATGGTCGAGCTGCGGCGCCCGGTGCGGGTGTCCTACGACGACCGTCATGCGACCCTGATTCCGCTCCAGAACCGCGAGGAGACCGCAACCTTCACCGCACGGATTGAATTTGCCTCCATCGGGATCGGCGCGCAGTCGTTTTCCGGCGAGGCCAAGCCAGCGTTTTTCAATGCTGAAATCGCGGCGGCGCGGTCATTTGTGGAAGCCAGTGAGTTGCCGGCCCTGCAGTCGAAAGGTCTGGTTCGGGGCGGGTCGCTGGCCAATGCGGTGGTCTTCGACGCGGTTGGTGTGCGCAATCCGGAGGGGCTGCGCTTCCCGGACGAACCCGCCCGTCACAAGGTGCTCGACGCCATGGGCGATATGTACCTCGGCGGGGTGCAGATCCTTGCGCACTATCAGGGGTACAAGGCGGGTCACGCCTTGCATGCGGCCCTGCTGCGCGCCCTGTTCGCCGATGAGACGGCCTGGCGTTGGACGGAAGAGAGTGTCGCCAGCAAAGTTGTAGCCATGGACCACTTCCGGCGCTAAAACGGCGGCAGGATTATGCGGCGAGCACTCTGGCGATTGACCCCGGGTCCAAGCCGCGCTCCCTGTGTCCTGACAGCCCATTCTGCGAGGTCAGCCCAAGCCTTGAAATCGATCCTGTCCCTGTTTGTTGGCCTGCTTGCCCTCTTCGCCCTGACCGCCTGCGAAGACCGGGTGGATCGTGTCGCGCGACTGCAGACCGAGGCGGATACCATCGACGAGCTGGCTGAAGAAGCCCAGCGCTCGATCAATGGCATGCGCTACATCGAGGCAGCCCGGCTGCTCGATGAAATCGACCGACAGTTCCCGACATCGGTCGAGGCGCCTCGAGCGCTGATCCTGTCCGGCCGCTACTTCTTTGAAGGGCAGGAATACGAGCAGGCGGTCGCTGTCCTCTCCCGCTTCATCCGCGACCACGGTGGACACCCGGATATTGCTTACGGCTACTACCTGCGCGCGGTCAGCGCTTACCGCTCGGTATCCGAAGTCGACAAGGACGAGGGCGATACCCGACAGGCCGAAACCTTCCTGCTCGGAGTGATCAACAAGTTCTCCGGCACCGACTATGCCCTCGACGCCAGCGTCAAGCTGAACGCGATCAAGAACCAGCGGGCGGCCAAGGAGCTGGTGACGGGCAAGTTCTACCACCACCGCAAGGAATTCCTCGCCGCGCTGACCCGCTATCAGAACGTGGTCAGCGAATTCCCGGACTCGACCTACGTCGAGGAGGCGCTGTATCGCATCATCGAGGTCTACATGAGCCTCGGCCTGACGCAGGAGGCGCGGAACACAGCCGTGCTGCTCGGCCACAACTTCCCGGCCAGCACGTGGTATTTCAAGGCCTATGAGATTGTTGAAGGCCCGCTGCCGCGCCATATCAGACCCAAGGGTGGCGGTATCGGACGCCTGAACCCCTTCGGCTGATACGGGAATGAGAGGGCGCTGTGCTCACGACTTTGTCCATTCGTGATTTCGTCCTGATCGACCAGCTCAATCTGGAGCTGGGCATGGGGCTGACCACACTCACCGGTGAGACCGGTGCGGGCAAGTCGATCCTGCTCGACGCTCTGGGTGTTTGTATCGGCCTGCGGGCCAGCCCGGACATGATCCGCCGTGGCGCGCGGCAAGCCTCGATTACCGCTGTTTTCGACGTGCCCGACCGGCACCCGGTGTTTCACGAGCTGCGCGAGCTGGGTCTGCAGATCGACGACAGCGAGCTGGTGCTGCGCCGGGTGATCCAGGCCGATGGCCGCAGCCGCGCTTTCGTCAATGACGAACCAACCTCGGCGGGTACCCTGCGCCGTCTGGGGGAGACCATGGTGGAAATCCAGGGGCAGTTTGACCTGCACGGTCTGCTCTCCCCAGCCCACCATCGCAGCGTGCTCGACGCCTTTGCCGGCCATGGTAATCTGCTGTCGGCGGTTCAGCGCAGCCACGAAGCGTTGCAGGCGGCCGAGGCCGAGCTGGACAGCGCGCGCGAAGACCTCGCCCAGGCCCAGCGCGAAGAATCCTATCTCCGCCACGCTACGGAAGAACTCGAAGAGCTGGCGCCCGAAGTCGGCGAAGTCGCGCGGCTGGAAGGACGGCGGGGTCTGCTTGCCAACATGGCCGGGGTTCAGGAAGCGGTCGAGCAGGCCGCCCACGCCCTTTATGGCGGGGGCACCGGCGCTGGCAGCGGTGGCGGTGGCAGCGCCGATGGCGAGGGCGGTGATGCCTCTGGCGAGGGCGCTGATGCGCGCCTGAATCAGGCCTATCGCGCGCTCGAACGCGCCGCCGAGCGTGGCGGTGGCGAGGCCCTGCAGCCCGCCTTGGCGGCGGTCGACCGTGCGGCGGTCGAAGTCAACGAAGCGCTGGCGCAGTTGCAGGCGGTCGAACAGGCGCTGGAGGCTGATCCGGCCGCGTTGGCGCAGGTCGAAGACCGGCTGTTTCGCTACCGTGAACTCGCACGCAAGCACAGCGGCACGCCCGATGATCTGGCGCCGCTGCTGGACCGCTTCCGCCGGGGTCTGGAAGCGCTGGACGACAGCAGCGCACACATGGAGGCCCTCGAAGCCGCGCTGGCCCGGGCGCGGGCGCAGTACGACGAAGCCGCCCAGCGGCTGAGCGCATCCCGACACGAGGCCGCCCTGCGGCTCGACCAGACCGTCATGGGCGAGTTACCGGTGCTGAAGCTCGAACAGGCACGGTTCCGCACCGAGATTGTCACCGACGCCGAGGGTCGCAGCGCCCTGGGGGTGGACGCGGTGACCTTAACCGCAGCCACCAACGCCGGGGCGGCCTTCACCGGCATCCAGAAGACCGCCTCGGGCGGTGAGCTGTCGCGCTTCCTGCTGGCGCTCAAGGTGGCGCTGGCCAACGACAATCCACTGCCGACGCTGGTGTTCGACGAGGTCGACGCGGGCGTGGGTGGGGCAACGGCCGAGGCTGTGGGTCGGCGGCTGCAGAAGCTCGCGCGCCGGGTGCAGGTGCTGGTCATCACCCACAGCCCGCAGGTCGCCGCCAAGGGCGCCCATCATCTGCGCGTGTCCAAGAGCGACGCCGCCGCCCGTGACGGTGGCTCTGGCGGCATGAGTGACAGCGCGCCAAACATGACCACCGACGTGCGACCGCTGAGCGCCGACGAACGGCGGCTGGAAATCGCGCGTATGCTCGCCGGTGACAGCCTGACCCCCGAAGCCGAGGCCGCTGCGCAGGCGCTGCTGCGGGACAGCCAGCGATGACCGGGCCCGACCCGAAGCCGCCCGCGATCCCGCGCGACCGCCTCATGGCTGAAACCCGGCTGACGGCGCTGCGCGCCCGCATGGCCGAGGCTGAGGCTGCCTACTACCAGCACGACGATCCAATCATCAGCGACGCCGACTACGACACCCTGCGCGCTGAAGTGCTGGCCATCGAGGGCCGCTTTCCCGATCTGGTCACCGCGGACAGCCCCAGCCAGACCGTAGGCGCAGCGCCGGCGGGGGGCTTTGCCAAGGTGACCCACGCAAGGGCCATGCTGTCGCTGTCCAACGCCTTTGACGACGACGATGTGGTCGAGTTTTTCGGGCGGGTGCGGCGGTTCCTGAGCCTCGGCGAAGACGAGCCGGTGGAGCTCACCTGCGAGCCCAAGATCGACGGCCTGTCCGCCGCCCTGACTTACGAGAACGGCGTGTTTCAGCTCGGGGCCACCCGGGGCGACGGCGCCGTGGGCGAGAACATCACCGAGAACCTGCGCACCCTGCAGGACGTGCCGGCGCGCCTCGCCGGGGCGGGCTTTCCCGACGTGATCGAGGTGCGCGGCGAGGTCTACATGGCCAAGGCGGATTTTGCCGCCATGAACGACGGGCTCGCGGCCGAGGGCAAAAAGGTCTTCGCCAACCCGCGCAACGCCGCAGCCGGGAGCCTGCGCCAGCTCGACCCGAGCATCACCGCGTCGCGGCCGCTGAAGTTTTTCGCCTACTCTTTGGGACAAGTTTCGGGCCCGGTCGGGGAGACGCACTGGGATCTGCTCGGCCGGTTATCGGACTGGGGCTTTGTCACCAACCCGCTCAACCGCCTGTGCCGGACGGCCGAAGACGTGCTCGCGTTCTACCACGACATCGAGACCCGGCGGGCGGACCTGCCCTACGACATCGATGGGGTCGTCTACAAGGTCAACCGCTTCGACTTCCAGAGCCGGATGGGTCAGGTCAGCCGCTCACCGCGCTGGGCCATCGCGCACAAGTTCCCGGCCGAGCGCGCGGTGACGGTGCTTCGTGACATTACGCTGCAGGTGGGCCGGACCGGCGCGCTGACCCCTGTGGCAAACCTCGAACCGGTGACGGTGGGCGGGGTGGTGGTGTCGCGGGCGACCCTTCACAACGAAGATGAGCTGGGTCGCAAGGATATCCGTGACGGTGATACGGTGGTGATCCAGCGTGCCGGCGACGTCATTCCGCAGGTGGTCGAGGTGCTGGCGGACCGGCGCCCGGCGGACAGTGCGGCCTTTGTCTTCCCCGACGCCTGCCCGGTGTGCGGCTCGCCCGCGATCCGGCCGGAGGGCGAGGCGGTGCGACGCTGCACGGGCGATCTGGTGTGCGAGGCACAGGTGGTAGAACGACTGAAGCACTTCGTCTCGCGCGATGCGCTGGATATCGATGGCTTTGGTGCGCGGAACATCGAACAGTTCTTCGGCTACGGCTGGCTGGCCCGCCCGGGGGACGTGTTCCGGCTGGGCGCGCAGGCGACAGAGATCGCCGGCCTGGAGGGCTGGGGCGAGACCTCGGCTGCCAACCTGCAGGCGGCGATTGAAGCGCGGCGTGAGATCCCGCTGGACCGGCTGCTGTTCGGGCTCGGCATCCGGCAGGTGGGGCAGACCACGGCACGGCTGCTGGCGCGGCGGTTCGAGACGGCCGCAGCGCTGTTCGAGCAGTTTGAACGGATCGCGGACGGCGACATGGTTGCGGAAGCCGAGCTGCTGGATATCGACGGGATCGGTCCGGGCGTGGTCGAGGATATCGCGCGCTTCTTCGCCAACCCGGATAACCGCGCTGCGGTGGACGACCTGCTGGGCGAGGTCGAGGTTCAGGCGGTGACCGCGCCGGTGATCAGCGAAGACGCGAAGCTGGCTGGTAAGACCGTGGTGTTCACGGGCACCCTGACCCGCATGTCGCGGGCCGAGGCCAAGGCGCGGGCCGAAGCACTGGGCGCCAAGGTTGCCGGATCGGTGTCGAAAAAGACAGACCTGGTGGTCATCGGCCTCGATGCAGGGTCCAAGGCGAAGAAGGCGACAGAGCTAGGGCTGGAGACCATGGACGAGGATCAGTGGCTAGCCTTCCTCGGCTGAGCTTCATCAGGCACTCAGGCGTGCGCGTGGGAGGGCCGAAGGCCGCGAAGCGGCCAAGGACCGAGCGCGCCACCCTAATTCCGGCCCAAAGCATTGAGCTTCAAACATTGGTTGCGTCTCGCCCCCTCGACGGCTTCGCCGTCGTCGGGAGCGACCCGCGCAATATAAAACGGACACGTTGAGCTGCGCTCAACGTGACATTTAACAGTGTTTTGCGCGACGCTTGGCCCAGCCGCGCGAAGCGCGGTTGGGCCAAGTCGGCGCAACTTCTTTGGGTTAACACCCAACACGCTCCGTTTTTAGCGTAAAGGGCATTGGCCCGAAAATCTCCCACACGCTCAAAGGCAGAGCCGTGTTGAGCGTAAAGATAAGGTGGCGGGCTCGATTTGACGCCGCTTCGCGGCTTACAAATCTCCCCTGCGCAACTCAGGCCCTGTCCTCCCGGTTCCAGGGCGCAGCCTCGGGCAGCTCTTCCTGCCCCTCAGCCACCAGCATGGCCCGGTGATAGGCATAGGACACGTCGAAGTCGTGGATGACGCCGATCAGCCGCTGGCTGGTTTCATCCTCGATCACCGGTACGTGGGCCTCGCCCTTCTCCACAAAGCGCTTCATCGCCGTCGTCAGGTCGCAGGCCGAGGTCACCGACAACGCCGGGGATGCCAGGTCGGCGGCCGTCTTATCGGGATCATCGAAGGCACTGCGCGAGGTCTCAAGCGTAATGAATCCCTCCAACCGGCCTCCCTCACCGATCACAAACACCCGACCCCAGCGGCTGGCGATCACCGCCTCGAGCGTCGCTGGTGCAGGCAGGTCTGGCGCCACCGTATCCGGCTCTTCATCCAGCACCTCGGAAACCTGAGTGTTGCGCAACAAAGAGATGTCCTTGCCATCGCGGATGTCGTGCCCCATCGACTGCAGCTGCCGGGTGAAGAACGAATGCCCGGTCAGGGTCCGCGACAGCCCGACCGCGAACACCACCGCCACCATCGACCCCACCGCCATGGGGTAAGAGCCGGTCAGCTCGAACACCATCAGCACGGTCGAAATCGGCGCGCCGAGCACCGCCGCCGCGACCGCCCCCATGCCGACAATCGCGTAGGCCGATGACCCCGAAGTCTCCCACGGCAACCAGCCCACCAGCTGGCCGAATACGGCCCCCAGCGCCGCGCCGATCAGCAGCGAAGGCGAGAACACGCCACCGCCGAAGCCCAGCCCCTGGCAGGCCGTCGCGCAAATGATCTTCCCCACCAGGATGGCGACCAGCAGCAGCAGACCGTACTGACCGGCCAGCGTCAGCTGTGTCGCCTCGTAGCCGATCCCCAGCACTTGCGGCAGCTGGATCGCGATCAGACCAACGATCAGCCCCGCGATCGCCGGACGGCACCACCACGGCAGCCGGAGCTGCTCGGCCACCCGCACAATCCGAAAGCTCATGAAGATGAACAGCACGGCTATGAGCCCACTGACGCCCCCCAGAGCCCCGAACAGCGGAAAATCGATCGGGCCGGCAATAAAAATCTCCGGCATCACGAAGGCCGGGTCATCGCCCCGCACCGCACGACCGACCAGCGTCGCGGTCAGCGCCGCGAGCACGCAGGGCGCAAAGACGGAAAAGGCGTAGTGCCCGACCACGACCTCGAGCGCGAAGAACACCCCGGCCAGCGGCGC
>Ga0163109_10000501_pt1 | contig 31382 bp, 29 predicted proteins | sample CRUFie1St13metaG_FD_108704 | JGI IMG/M metagenome (GOLD analysis project Ga0163109, IMG submission 108704) | Marine microbial communities from the Costa Rica Dome - CRUD Field 142mm St13 metaG | ecosystem: Environmental > Aquatic > Marine > Oceanic > Photic zone | place: Costa Rica: the Eastern...
ATCGTTCGTCGTTTCCCGAAGCCGCAGTACCAAGTGGCCATTGTCCATGGCCGCATGAAACCTGAGGACAAGGCGTGGGAGATGGACCGGTTTGTCAAGGGACAAGCCCAAATTTTGGTCGCCACCACGGTGATTGAGGTGGGCGTGAATGTGCCCAACGCCAGTGTGATGGTGATCGAAAGTGCGGAGCGGTTCGGGCTGTCTCAGCTTCATCAATTGCGTGGTCGGGTGGGGCGTGGAGCGAGCCAGTCCTATTGCATTTTGATGTCGTCTTCTGAACTGGGCCAGGATGCACGCCGAAGGCTGGAGACCATGTGCCGCACCAACGACGGATTTGAAATTGCCGAGGTGGACATGGAGCTTCGGGGTCCGGGGGATGTGATGGGAACCCAGCAAAGTGGGGTGCCAGACTTGAAAGTGGCGGACCTTGTGCGCGACCGTCCACTGCTCTCCAGCGCACGGTACCTGGCCCAAGAGGTGCTGGAGGACGATCCAGGACTGGGCCGTCCAGAACACACCGCGCTTCGCGAAGCGTTGGAAACTGCGTTGAAAGCCCGCAGCAATTGGGTGCGGATTTCCTGAGATCTGCCCCGAACTTGCCGCCATGCGCATGTGGGTGCTTCCTGGATTGTCGGTGGCCGTGGCCATGGCCGTGACATACCTGTATTTGACGACCCCTGCAGTCGGTGGTGAAGCGGAAAACCCCATGCTTTGGGCTTCTGACGACTGGGTCGTGTGGGAACAATTGCCCTGTGCAGAGGCAGCAACACGATGGGGCAATGCGTCGTTGCCAGAGTCCAGATTTGTGCGTCGTTTTGTCTCCGCATCGGGCGATGAGTTGTGGCACATGGACCAACCTTGGATGGCCCTTCCAGAGGGCTGGAACCAACAAATGTGGAGAGGGGGTTGGTTGAGTGGAGTGGGTACGGCGTTGGACTTGTGGAGAGAAGACCCCCAAGACATGGCACGTCATTGGCGAGAAGGAGAGGATGGGACGAAATTGATGCGCACCGCCCACGGCTGGGCCTTGGAATCTGAGGGTTGGGTCGTTTGGAGTGACCGTGCGGAAGGTGTGGAAGCTGAGGGGGATGCGTTGCAGCCTGGATTGTTCGCCCCTCGCGGACCCGAGGCCCCTTCATCGTGGTGGGCAAGCCGCCTCGGAGAAGCCCCAGTTCGCACCTCAGGATTGGACCAAATCGTCCGTAGCGCGGGCATTCCATCGTCCGCTTGGGCCACCCGATGGGAGGGCGGAGGACGTTGGTTTGTGGGGGCAGAGTGGCGACAGGATTTGGAGAGGTTGGCTCGGGAGCAAGGTTGGTCCATCGGCTGGGAAGGGAACGACGTGGTCGTGAATGGAAACGACGCCTGGGAGTGGTCCACCATTGAAGAAGGGCGGTTGGGCCAAACCGCAGATGGCGTTTGGCGCGGGATCCTTGCCGCTGGCGGCACCGTGCTTTGGACGGGGAAATCGGGCATGGCCGGTGAATCCGCGGCTGAAGAAGCAGGGCCCACAGACACGGGATCTCGACATGGGCCTGGTGCAGACGTTCTTGGGCGTGTTCGCAACCACCGAACCCAAACGACGATGGAGGTGCTCAAGGACGAAGGCACAATGGCGGCCTTCCAGCCGGATGGTGAAGCGGTTTGGAGGGTCGATGTGGAAGAGGAGCCACTTGCGGGAGGTGCGGTGGAGGTGGACGTCTATGCCAATGGGAAGTACCAAGCCATGTTTTGCCTTCCATCGGGCCTGCATCTTTTGGACGTCAAAGGCCGCGAGGTCTCAGGGTTTCCCCTCGTTGCCCCACAGGGAGAGTGGACGGCTTGGGCCTTGGTCGACTACGAAGGAACCCGGAATTACAGGTATTTGGTGGCCTCGTCTCATTCCGGATTGGTGGACAATTTTCGACGGGAAGGTGCGTCCACCCCTGGGTGGTCTCATCGGCCGGACCCAAGCATCGATCGCACGTCCCCTGTCCGGCACATTCGGCATTTGCGACTGGGTTCGAAAGACTACATCTACGTGGGACGGGCCAATGGGCAAGTGGAGTTGTTGAAGCGCAATGGTGCCACCCGTGCCATCACCCCTGTGAAAGTGGATGCCCAACACCCTCCTTTGTTCAGACAAGGCGGCAACCTGGATGGGACCTCCGTGCTGTACATCGACGACACCGGTTGGATCCGGGAATTCACGTTGGGTCAGGGGGAAGAAGTGGGGTTGTCAGGCGCGGCACGCGCAGACCACTTGGAGCAAATGGATGTTGACGGCGATGGCCGAGCTGAGATTGTCACGTGGCTGCGCGGCGAGCGCACCGTGTGGAATGCCCGCAACGAGCGGTTGGAATGACCTGACTTCGTTGGCGCGCCTCAGTCCGCCAACACCGCGCGGCTGATGACAATCTTCTGGACCTCGGAGGTGCCTTCGTAGATCTGGGTGATTTTGGCGTCTCGCATCAGCCGCTCCACATGGTATTCCTTGACAAAGCCGTAACCGCCGTGGACTTGCACGGCTTCGACGGTTTGCTTCATGGCCACTTCGGATGCGTACAGTTTGGCCATGGAAGACGCGAGGTCGTAGTTCTCTCCAGCGTCTTTCAAGGCGGCGGATTTGAGGGTCAAGAGCCGGGCTGCCTCCACCTGTGTGGCCATGTCTGCGAGCTTGAAAGAGATGGCCTGGTGCTTGTGAATTTCCTTCCCAAACGCCTTGCGCTCTTTCGAGTACGCGATGGCCAGTTCCATGGCGCCTGAGGCGATGCCGACGGCTTGTGCGGCGATGCCAATTCGTCCCCCGCTCAATGTCTTCATCGCGAACTTGAATCCGAATCCATCTTCCCCGATGCGGTTTTCCTTGGGAACTTTGACGTCTTGGAACATCAAAGTGTGCGTGTCTGAACCGCGGATGCCCAGTTTGTCCTCTTTCGCTCCGATTTGGAACCCTGGCATGTCGCGCTCCACAATCAAGGCATTGATGCCTCGGTGTCCCTTTTCAGGATCCGTCTGGGCAATGACGAGGTAGGTTGATGCACTGTTCCCGTTGGTGATCCAGTTTTTGGTGCCGTTCAAGAGGTAGTGGTCGCCCATGTCGACGGCGGTGGTGCGTTGGGACGTAGCGTCGGATCCAGCTTCTGGTTCAGAGAGGCAAAAGGCCCCAATTTTTTGGCCTGATGCCAGTGGCACAAGGAACTTTTCTTTTTGGGCTTCTGTCCCAAATTCCTGGAGGCCATAGCACACCAAAGAGTTGTTGACACTCATGCAGACGCTGGTTGAGGCGTCGATTTTGCTGATTTCCTCCATGGCCAATACGTAGCTGACGGTGTCCATGCCGGATCCTCCGTATTTGGGGTCGACCATCATTCCCATGAAGCCCAACTCGCCCAGTTGGCGCACTTCTTCGGTGGGGAACCGTTGGTCTCGGTCGCGCTCGATGACGCCCGGTTTGAGGACGTTTTGGGCGAAATCACGGGCCGCGTCGCGGACGGCGGTTTGTTCTTCTGTGAGGTTGAGGTTCATTGCCTTCTTCCTTTCATAGAGGTGTATAAGTCCAAATGTCAAATCGGCCCAGCCATCCCGGTCAAGGAGTACTTTTCGTTCCGATGTGTGGCGAAGATAACAGGAGGTGGCCTCCCGATGGTTGGCATGTGCTCGGTCTGATGAGCGGGACGTCCGTGGATGGCCTCGACGTGGCTTCCGTGAAGTTCACCCAAAAAACACAAGGCGGATCGTGGTCATATGCCCTGAACGCCGCCACCACACTTGATTACCCCTTGCCGCTTCAAAGGCAGCTTTGGGACGCCATGTCGTTGGATGCAGTGGAACTGAGACGACTCGACAAGGAGTGGGCGCAGTGGGCGGGCCAGGCGGTGAGCACTTGGGTCCAACGAATGAAATTGCCTGCCATCCACTTGGTGGGGTCGCATGGCCACACGGTGTTCCATCAGCCCGACGAAGGGTGGACATGGCAATTGGGAAGTGGCGCTGGGCTTCACGCAACTTTGGGCGTGCCTGTGGTCTGCGATTTCCGGAGCCTCGATGTGGCTTCAGGAGGGCAGGGCGCTCCACTCGTCCCCCTCGCGGACCGGGAGCTCTTCGGCGATTGGGATGTCGCGTTGAATTTGGGAGGATTTGCCAACATCAGTCTTGAAGATCCGGCCTTGGGCCGCGTGGCATGGGACGTGGGCCCAGCCAATTTGTTGATGAACGTCATCGCCCAAACCATCGGCCTAAGTATGGACGAAGACGGAACACGTGCGGCATCCGGCACCGTGTTGCCTTCTCTTCTGAAGCGTTGGCAAGACGCCCCATTTCATCGCCTTAAGCCGCCGAAGAGTTTGGGCCGTGAGTGGCTGGAGAAGGAGGTTTGGCCCCATGCCCAACATGCACTCGAGTCGCACGCGGTGGAAGATGTCTTGGCCACAGCCGTGGCCTACACATCTTGGGCCGTGGCCCGCGACATTCCCGACGGAGCGTCCGTGCTCGTCACAGGTGGAGGTGCGTTCAACCCCACGCTGATGCAGGGCCTTGAAGCGGCATCAAAGGGACGAGGCATCGACTGGCACGTGCCCCATCCCGACCTCGTCAACGGCAAGGAAGCGCTGGTGTTTGCGTGGCTGGGCCTTCTTCGTTGGTTGGACCAGCCCAACGCCTTGCCCAGTGTCACGGGTGCGAGATCGGCCACGTGCGGCGGCGCCCTTTGGGGTGTTGGACCGTCGAACGGCGCGTCCTGAGTGAATGGGAAGTGACGAGGTGCGGTTTGGGCTAACTTCGCGCTCGCGCCTGAAATGACCAGCATGAAAGACCTCCTGAAAGCTTACGAGAACCGCGCACCTGAAATCGTGTTTGCGTGGCAAGACAGCGAAACTGAAGCCCGAGGATGGGTTGTCATCAACTCGCTCAGAGGTGGTGCGGCCGGTGGGGGAACCCGCATGAGAAAGGGGCTGGACCAACGTGAAGTGGAGAGCTTGGCCAAAACCATGGAAGTCAAGTTCACGGTGTCCGGGCCTCACATTGGAGGGGCCAAAAGTGGCATCGATTTCGATCCTGCAGATCCGCGCAAAAAAGGGGTTCTCGAACGATGGTACAAGGCCGTGACCCCACTTCTCAAGCACTACTACGGCACGGGGGGAGACCTCAACGTCGATGAGATTCACGAGGTCATTCCGATGACCGAGGCCAACGGCGTTTGGCACCCGCAGGAAGGGGTGTTCACTGGACATTTTCAGCCGGACGAAGCCCAAAAGGTGCGCCGCATCGGCAACCTCCGTCAAGGCGTGTCTCAGCCTGTCGAGGATCCGGCCATCAGTCCGGATGTCGAACGCAAAATCAGGGTCGCCGACCTCATCACTGGGTTTGGGGTGAGCGAATCGGTTCGGCATTACTACGACCTCTCGGGGTCAAGCGTGGCTGGGAAAAGGGTCTTGGTGCAGGGATGGGGAAATGTGGGGGCTGCCGCCGCCTTGTACCTCTCGCAATCGGGCGCGAAAATCGTCGGCATCATCGACCGCGTCGGCGGTTTGATCCGAAAGGAAGGCATGTCCCACGAAGAAATCAAGGGGCTGTTCTTGGCCAAAGAAGGCAATTCGCTCAAGGCGGAGGGCTTGCAGACGTTTGACGCAGTGAATGCGGCCATTTGGGATGTGCCTGCGGACGTGTTCTTGCCATGTGCAGCGAGCCGCCTGGTCACCCAAGAACAAGTGGAACGCATGGCCGCTGCTGGGGTCGAGGTCATCTCCTCAGGTGCGAATGTTCCGTTTGCCGACGACGAGATTTTTTATGGGCCGATTGCTGAATGTGCCGATGAACGCATGACCGTGATTCCCGATTTCATCGCCAATTGTGGGATGGCACGTGTTTTCGCCTACCTCATGAGCGACGAAGACGTGGACATGTCCGATGCCGCCATTTTTGACGACACGTCTCGAGTGATTCGAAAAGCCCTGTCGAAAGTGATGGAATCTCACTCCGGCACCACGCACTTCACAGCCAAGTCGTTCGAGCGGGCATTGAATTTTTTGATGTGACCACGTGAATGTGACGTTCGCGTCATGCCAAAGAGAACAATGCGTCCCATCTTGCCCTTACACTACCGAACATGGACATTCTGATTCTTGCCGTTTTCATCCTGGGGTACGCCTTCATCGCCCTGGAGCACAACATCCACATTGACAAAGCAGCCTCGGCGCTGGTGACTGGCACGGTGTGCTGGGCGTTGTTTGTCCTGGGTTGGCACGAGGTTCCCGCGCATTTGGCGGAGGAATACCATTTGTTCGCGGCGGATCACATGGGGGATGGCCACGGAGGTTTGGCCATGTTCTTTGAACATCGCCTGCTGCACCACATGGAAGAAATCAGCAGCATCCTCTTCTTCTTGATGGGGGCCATGACCATTGTGGAGCTTGTCGATGCCCACGAAGGATTCCGGGTCATCACCGACCGCATTCAAACGCGGAACAAGGTGAAGATGCTTTGGATCGTGTGTGTCTTGACGTTCTTTTTCTCTGCTTTGCTGGACAACTTGACCACGTCCATTGTCATGGTGTCGCTGTTGCGCAAGCTCATCGACGACCGTCAGACTCGGTGGCTGTTCGCCGGCATGGTGGTCATCGCGGCCAATGCCGGTGGGGCTTGGTCTCCGATCGGGGACGTCACCACCACGATGCTGTGGATTGGCGGGCAGTTGACCACCACCACCATCATCGGCAACCTCATCCTCCCAAGCATCGTCTGCCTGCTTGTGCCTCTTGCCGCGTTGAGTCTGAGGTTGAAAGGCGAGATCGAGCGCCCTCCTGTTGAGCAAGACGAAGAATGGGACCCCACCACCCCATTTGAGCGCAACCTCGTGTTTGGTGCGGGCGTGGCAGGGCTTCTGTTTGTGCCCGTTTTCAAGACGGTGACGCACCTTCCACCGTTCATGGGCATGATGCTGAGTTTAGGGGCGCTGTGGATGTTGACAGAGAGGTTGCACCATTCCAAAAATGTGGAGGAAAAAGCGCACCTCACGGTCATCGGCGTGTTGCGCAAAATCGATTCAGCGTCGGTCTTGTTCTTCCTCGGCATTCTGTTGGCTGTGGCCTCGTTGCAGGAGGCGGGTCACTTGTTGTTGGCTGCCGACTGGCTGCGCACAAGCCTGAACGACGTGTACCTCATTGACCTCGCCATCGGGTTGCTCAGCGCCATTGTGGACAACGTGCCCCTGGTCGCGGCGAGCATGGGCATGTACGACGTGGTGCCTGCTGCGGCAGTCACCGATGCCTGGACGGGCATGTTTGTGAAGGATGGCATTTTTTGGCAGTTTCTCGCCTACTGCGCGGGGACAGGAGGATCGGCCCTCATCATCGGTTCTGCAGCGGGCGTTGCAGTCATGGGGTTGGAGCGGATCGACTTTGTTTGGTACCTCAAGAAAATCAGCCTGTTGGCGGTGTTGGGCTACTTCGCCGGAGCAGGGGTTTACCTTCTGATGTTTGCCTGAAGCTGAGCCTCTGAAGACGGTGGCGTTGTGAACCTGTTGCATTGAATAACTGCATGGGTCGAGGCGCTTGGAAGGCCAATATTCTAGGGAACTTGTACGTTCAAACCCTGGAACCCTTCCATCCATGCAATCAATCCTCGTTTCTCTTTTGCTTCAAGCCACCTCGGATGCGGTGGTGGCTGCCCCTGAAATCACGGAGGTGAACGTGAACGTCCTCCAGCTTTTGATGGAAGGCGGATGGTACATCATGTTGCCCCTCGCGCTGATGAGTTTGATTGGGATGTATGTGTTTTTTGAGCGCTTTTTGGCCATCCAAAAGGCAGACAAGGTCAGCCCCGATTTCATGAACCGATTGAAGGATTACATCTCTCAAGGCAACTTGTCCAGCGCCCGAAACCTCTGTGCCGACAGCAACACGCCGCTTGGGCGCATGTTGGACAAAGGCATCAGCCGCATTGGGAAACCCTTGAAGGACATCAGCGTGGCCATCGAGAATGTGGGCAAGCTTGAGATCTACAGGTTGGAAAAGAACCTCAGCACCTTGGCCACGGTGGCGGGTGCCGCGCCGATGGTTGGGTTCTTGGGAACGGTCATCGGGATGGTCAACGTGTTCTTGGACATGGAAGCTGCTGGCACCGTTCAAGTCAGCGACATTTCCTCTGGAACCAAACAAGCGATGGTGACCACCATCGTGGGTCTGGTGGTGGGCATTTTGGCCTACATGGCGTACAACCACCTCGTCAGCAAGGTCAGCAAGGTTGTGCACCGCATGGAGGCAAACAGCCTTGAATTCATTGACATTCTGGAAGAACCAGCGCAAGGATGAATCTGGGGCAACGCAACAAAGTCAGCTTGACGGGCAACATGTCGTCCATGACGGACCTCGTGTTTCTGTTGCTCATCTTTTTCGTGATTTTGTCCACGTTGGTGAGCAATGGCGTGAATGTGGACTTGCCCACGAGCAAGGGCACGACGTCGGTGACGTCCCGGCTGACCGTCAGCATTCAAGCCGATGGGTCATATCACCTCAATGGAGAGGTGCGTCCCATTTCGCGCACCGATTTGGAACCCAAGCTCAAGTTGGAAATGGACAAGCAGGCCGAGAAAGTGCTGTACCTCCAAGTGGACAAGAACGTGCCCACGGGACAGACAGTCGAGCTGATTGGCATGGCCAAGGCCAACCAATGGAAGGTCATGCTTGGCTCGAATCCAGCAAGCGCTCAGTGAGTCGCTTGCCGGTGAACACGGATTGAACCCCAATGTCGACGAAGGAACAACTCGAACAAGATCGCCTTTCACAGGAAAGACGCAACCGCCGACAGGCTGCGTTGCTCAGCGGATTGCTGTTCATGTCTGTGGTGGCGTTGTGTTTCTTTTTGACGGCGTTCACCATTCAAGATCCACCTCCAGGGGAACAATATGTGGCGGTGGGCTTCGCGGACTTGGGCGAAACCGACGAAGCTGGGGGCGTCACTGATTCGGAGAACCCAAGTGAGGTCATTGAGGAAGCCGTGACAGAGGAGGTGGCCGCGTCCGCGCCTGAGCCCGTTGTCGAAGAGTCCGCAGAAGACATTGTGACGCAGGAAGCCAGCGAGATGGCCGTGAATTTGAATCCGGAACCGACCCCTGACCCAGAACCGGAACCGGAGCCGGTACCTCAGGACCGAACGGCGCACCTCTTTCGCAATCCGGGCAATCCAAGCGCAGGTGGAGGCGGCTCCCAAGGCCAAACAGACGGCGTGGGCAACGAAGGTGAAGAAGCCGGGAAAATCGACGGGCGCGGGGTGGTGTCGGGCGACTTTGGAGACGCCATGCTCAACGGTGGAACCATGATCGGCGAACCGAGGCTTTCCGAGAAGCCGCAGGAGCAAGGAACGGTGCGCGTCAACATTGTGGTGGATGGTCGTGGCAAGGTCATTCAGGCGTCCCCCGATTACACCTCTGCGGTGACCACTTTGACGGACTCGTATCACGTAAATTTGGCCATGCGGGCGGCCAAGACCGCACTTTTCGATGCCGACCCCATGAAGCCCCGACGGACAGGATACATCACCATCCGGTTTGACCTTGAGTAACGAGGCCTATGAGGGCGCCGTTCACGCCCTGTTCACCCAACTGCCCATGTTTCAGCGGCAGGGTCCTGCCGCCTACAAGGCGAACTTGAATGCGACCAAATTGGTGTGTGGTGCCTTGGGAAACCCCCAAAATGGGCTGCGGTTTGTCCATGTGGCGGGCACCAATGGAAAGGGAACTGTATGTCACATGGTGGCTGCTGTGCTCCAGGAGTCGGGGCATCGCGTGGGGTTGTTCACCTCGCCCCACTTGGTGGATTTTCGAGAGCGCATCCGTGTCAATGGCGCCTGCATTCCTGAAAAGGATGTGGTGGACTTTGTTGAACGTTGGCAATCTGCCGAAGGGGCATGGGGCACGCCTTCGTTTTTTGAGCTCACGTTTGGCATGGCATTGGACCATTTTCGCCGCGTTGAATGCGACATTGTTGTTCTGGAAACAGGCATGGGGGGCAGGCTCGATTCCACCAATGTCATTGCCGCACCTGAAGTGGCGGTGGTGACCAACATTGGGCTGGACCACCAAGCATTTTTGGGGTCTGACATTCGGAACATCGCCAAGGAAAAGGCGGGCATTTTCAAGCAAGGCGCCCCCGTGGTGATCGGCCCAATGCGTCCTGAAGCCCAGTCTGAAATGTTGTCTGCGGCGCTGAGGACATCGAGTGAGGTTCACTTCGCCCGCGATTGTGAAGGTCAGGCCCAACTGCACTTGGACCGCTCGCCGTCGTTTGTGACACGTGCCAACCTCGGCACCGCCTTGGCGACGTTGAATGTGCTGCAGGCCCGCGGTTGGGATGTGCCCCAAGATGCCCAGCATCGAGGCCTGTCCAAGTATCCCGAGATCACAGGTCAGAGGGGCCGTTGGGAGCGCGTGGACTTGCCAGACGGCCCCACCGTTGTGTTCGATGGCGCCCACAACGTGGACAGTGTCGCGGCGGCTGTGGAGGCCATCGAATCCTTGGCAGCATCTCGAGAAGGCGATGTCCACGTGATTTGGGGTGCGGTGGCGGACAAGGACCACTCTGACGTGATGGCGCTCTTGCCGCCTGACGCATCCTACACGTGGTGTGCCGCGGACATCCCAAGGGCCATGAAGGGAACGGAGGTGGCCAAGCTGCGGCCTGAGCTTGGTGGAGAAGTCCGTGAATCGCCTGCTGAGGCGTTGAAGCATTGTGTAGCGGAAGGGCGTGAAAACGATGTCATCTGGGTGGGTGGAAGCCTTTTTGTGGTGGGGGATGCCTTGCGGGATGCACCTTCGGTCGTCCCAAATTGGCCGGACTCGGCCTCCTCGGACAACCCCGCTTGACCACAAAAAAGCCCCTGCACCGGCAGAGGCTTTTTGAAAGATGAAAGGTGGTGGGCGGTGAGGGACTCGAACCCCCGACCCCCTCGGTGTAAACGAGGTGCTCTGAACCAACTGAGCTAACCGCCCGGGTCGGCGAAGATAGCGAAGTATGTTTGTCGCCCATGAATCCCAACCAAGGAAACGATGCTGGCCACAGGCGCGTGTCCGTCTCCGACATGCTCGAGCGTTGTTTGGATGCTTGGCCGGTGTCTGCGGTGTCCGGACAATCTTGGCGGAAACTTCATTCTCCAACCTTGTTTGAGTGGGGGCGTGCACTGCAATCGAATCCCAAGCATTGGCCCCAAGCGGTTGTCGGAGCGAGGGGTCTCGCCAGTTTGGAGCAAGTCAATGCATGGCATCAATCGCTCCTTGCCAACCATCAACAAATCGCACGCTTGGATCTGGGTGCTGGAAGCCGCAGGACAGGTGCCCGAAAGTCACACGTGCGCATTTCCGATTTGGCGCGGACTTCCTTGACACCCCATGCCCATGTTCACGCACTTTGCAGATGGTTGATGGCGGTGAGTCCGGAAGGACGGTTTTTGGAGCTGGGGACTTCTTTGGGCACCACGGCCGCATGTGTGGCGGCTGCAGGATGGCAAGTGGAAACTTGGGAAGGATGTCAGAAGACATTGTCTGTGGCCCAACAGGGATGGGAGGGGTTGGGCTTGACTTCTCGGATCGCTTCGAGGCGTGGGGATTTTGGGGAACTCATCCAACGTTTGGAAGAGACAGATGGCTGGGATGTGGTGTATGTGGATGGCCTTCACTTGGAAGAGGCGACCATCCAGCTGGTGGATGCCTTGGCCCAACGAACCAAAGTCGGGATGATTGTCGACGACATTGCTTGGAGTTCAGGCATGCATCGGGCTTGGCGCAGCTTGCAAGAGCGAGCGGAGTGGCGGGTGAGCTTCTCATGGCGAGGACGAGGGTTTTTGGTCAAAGCCCCTCACATGGAAAGGCAAGCGTTTCGTTTGGCGTAAGTGAAGCGCATGGCATTTGCTGCCTGACTTTCCGCGACATCTTCCTACCTTTCGTCTCAAAACACATTGATCATGAAAACTTGGATTTTGACCTTTGGCATCCTTGCCGCCGCCACCTGCGTTCAAGCTCAGACGGACATGAGAAACAAGGTCGTCAAGAACACGCAAGCTCCCTCTACGTCTCTGGGAAAAAGCAAAGCTGACATGTCTGGCGAGTGCTACGGGAAATTGGTCATCCAGCAACAGACTGGCCGAGAGGTCGTTCGGTTTTTTGTGGACCCAATTGTGGAGGAAACTGTGCTCGATAGGGAGTTCATGAGAGCACTGAAGGGAATGCGGTCGTACCGTTTTGACAACGAATTGCAAGCCTTGAACATTTTGGCTTCTCATGGATGGGAAGTGCGCTCATCGATGGTTGTGTCGACACGAACGGGTGACGAGCACCACCATTTGATGGCACGTCCCACGGCCGTGATGATGCCTGTCTCTCCTTGGTTGAATGGGGAAGGGAATGACCCGCGGCAGAGGCGGTAATATGCCCACATGAACGGGCTGTGGCTACTGAGGTTTCTGGGCGCGTATGTGCTTCTCCAGTTCTCTTGGTGGGCCTACCTGTTGGCCAGCACTGGAGGGCCTGAGGCCAAGTGGATGGTGCTCGGAGAGGGCACGGTCTTTGCGACCCTTTTGTTGGTCGGATTGTTTCGCTTGGAGCGCAGCCTCAGGCGGGAACGCGACCGACTGAAGCGCGAGAGAAATCTCCTGTTGGGGGTGACGCATGAATTGAAGACTCCTCTTGCGAGTGTGCAGCTCGGTGTGGACTCACTCCGCCGTTTGGCCCTCTCCGATGAAGACCGGAAGGGGGTGTTGGACAACATGCAGATGGGTGTCACCCACTTGGGGCGGATGGTGGAAGACATGCTGGTTGCCACCCGCCTGCAGCACCAAACGGCGTTGCAAGAGGTTGACTTTTCTTGGGGAGACATGGCGGAAGATGCTGTCGAACGCGCGGGAGCCACGGACCTCGACAACATCACGTTCATCCGGAATCCTGTGGACCAAGACGACATGGTCAAGGGGGACAAGGCGCTTTGGACGCTGGCTGCATCCAACCTTTTGGAAAATGCCTTGAAATACGGTGAGGGCCGCGTCACAGTCCACGCAGAGGTCAAAGGGGGCAAAGCGGTGCTTTCGGTGGAGGATGAAGGTGAAGGCATCCCGTCCCAAGACCAAACGTTGGCCATGGCGCCATTTGTTCGCTTGCGAGAAGAAGAATCAGGCACTGGACTGGGCCTCCACCTTGTGGGTCAAACAGCCGCACTGCACGGGGCTCAGATGGCCATGGAATCACTGACCCCCAAGGGCTTTGTGGTTCGAGTGTCGTGGGCCCTGCCGCGTTGAGCCTTCCATTACATTTGCGGCGTGAAGACGGCGCTAATCATACTCGACGGTTGGGGACTGGGAGTTTCCGACGGCAACAACGCGATTGAAGTGGCCCACACGCCATTTGTGGATCGCTTGAATTTGGAAACACCTCATGCGACCCTGCGCACAGATGGCGAACACGTAGGCTTGCCTCACGGCCAAATGGGCAACAGTGAGGTGGGGCACATGAACATTGGTGCAGGTCGGGTGGTGTACCAGGACTTGCTGCGCATCGACCGCGCCGTGGCGGATGGCTCGTTTGCCCAAGAACCAGTGCTTTCAAAGGCTCTTGCTGAGGCATGCCAACCCGGCCGTCGGCTCCATCTGATGGGTTTGGTTTCCAAAGGAGGTGTCCACAGCCAGCAAGCCCATCTGCATGCCTTGGTGGACGCGGCTGAAGCGGCTGGGGTGACCGATTGCGCCATCCACGCCTTCACCGACGGTCGAGACACGGCACCCCAAATGGGACTGTCCTACATCCAAGAATTGGAAAGGCATTTGGAGGGGAAGCATGCACAGATTGCCAGTGTCCACGGGCGTTACTATGCCATGGACAGGGACAAGCGCTGGGAACGTGTGAAGCGTTCTTATGCCGCGTTGGTTGGCGACATCGACGCCCGACATCCCTCCGCAGTCGCTGGCATCCAAGCGCATTACGACGCTGGGGTCACCGATGAATTTGTGGAGCCATTTCAAATTGAGGGAGTCGATGGCTGCCTGCGTCCGGGAGACGTCGTGGTGTGTTTCAACTTCAGGACAGACAGGTGCCGTGAAATCACCCAAGTGCTGACCCAAGAAGCATTTCCTGACCATGACATGGAGCCCTTGAATCTGCATTACGTCACAATGACGAATTACGACGACAACTTCTCAGGCGTTGAAGTGCTGTACGACAAACCCAACTTGGCCAACACGTTGGGAGAGGTGGTGGCTTCCGCGGGCCGAACGCAGTTGCGCATGGCGGAAACGGAAAAGTACCCCCATGTCACATTCTTCTTCAGCGGGGGGCGTGAGGAACCGTTTGCGGGTGAGCAACGGGCCATGGCCGCAAGCCCCAAGGTGGCCACCTACGATTTGCAACCGGAAATGTCGGCACCTGAGTTGGCGAAAAAGGCCACCGACGCCCTTGTGGATTGGCAACCAGACTTTCTGTGTTTGAACTTTGCCAATCCGGACATGGTCGGGCACACTGGGGTGTTCGACGCGGTGGTCAAGGCGGTGGAAACGACCGATTCTTGCCTGGAGCAAGTGATGGAGGTGGCCAGGGCGCAAGGCTACGCTGTGGTGGTCATCGCGGACCACGGGAATGCAGATTTGGCCAGAAACGCCGACGGAAGCCCACACACAGCCCACACGACCAATCCCGTTCCAATTTGGGTGCACAGTCCCAACCACGACGCTGTCCGAGACGGCATCTTGGCAGACGTTGCTCCGACCGTCCTCGCATTGATGGGCATCGAGCAGCCGGAGGAAATGACGGGTCAGCCTTTGGTCTGACTCAGTACTCGCCGCTGAACACGGTCAACTGACCGCGTTCCACCGTGCCATTCCCATCGGCTTTGGTCAGGACCCATTGGTAAGTGCCGGCAGCCACATAATTGCCATTGACGTGGCGCCCGTTCCACACGAGTTCGTACTCCTCGTCGCTTTGCGTTTCACCTTCCCAAACGACAGATCCGTAGCGGTTGAACACCACAAGACGAGATCCCATCATGCCGTTCAAGCCACGGATTTGAAATTTGTCGTTTTTGTTGTCTCCGTTTGGCGAAATCACATTGACAACGTCACAGTCTTCGACGACAATTGTGCCTGAAGTTTCGTAGCCGCAAGTGTCGACGATGGTGAGGGTGCCTGTCCACCCGTTCAATCCTGAAGAAATGCTGTTCAGGCGCCACAAGTCGCCTTCTTCTGAGGCATTGATGGTCAGGTTGTCTCCGAGTGGATTGCTGTTGGCGAAAACGGAGACACCTTGGTATGTCACATCTTCCACGGGAATGCTTGGGTTGAACATGGGGTAATCCAACAGGTCTTCAAAGCAGATGTCCGCGTCGAGCATGACAGGGTGAAGCACAAGCTGCTCGAACAGGTGTTCTTTGCCGCATTGGTCGATGACTGTCAATTCGATGTTGTGGGAAGGCACCAAATCGCCGTTGTCATTGGTCATGTCAAACAAGGAGTCAATGGACGTGACCCAAGCGTCGGAACCCCACTCAGCGTTGTTCCATTCCACTCCATCCCAAATGAAATTGAATGGGCCATACCCTGTGATGTCGTCGTATCCCAACAGTTGCTGTCCATCGGATTGCAAGCACCCCACTGGGGAAGGATTGGCCACCACTGGAATGGGATCGAGAATGGCGACCCGCGATGAGGTCACGATGGTCTCGCCACATCCATTGACGTATTCAAAGCTGATTTCCACAAACTCCACCCCCTCTTCAACGCCATCGTCTTTGACTCCCAAGGTGACGCTTCGCTCCGTTTGGTTGGGCGCCATGACCACTTCGTTGAATGTGTCGCTGAAGTCATCCCCGAGCAACGCCGAGCCGGCCAAATCCAAGTACAACGTATCCTGAACGTCGGAGCCAAGCTCTGGGCGAATCACAGTGAACTGGGCATCGTTGCATCCTTCAATGACCACGGCATCCACCACCAAGGATTGGCCATCTAATTGAATGGGAACGTTGTTGTCTGCGTTCCATGCATCGTAAGGAAAAGACTCACCACTGGGGTAGCTGAACACTTCGGGCAATCCTACAGATTCCTCGTAAGGCACAATGTCCTCTAAGCCATCCGCAGCCAACGGAACAGCGTTGGCATTCAGGTCCAAACCACTTGAAGCAAACGAGCCAGCCTCCAAAACCACAATGGATTCGAGTTGGCTGTCTGTCCCATCTGCGATGGCGAGCTTGATGTGGTACGTTTCTCCGCACTGAACTTCGGCGCTCGCTGTAAAAGTGGTTGTGTATCCATTGAGGCAAATCCCTTCTTCATCGGGATTGTCAATGTAATATTCAGGATTGGTGATGTCGTTGACGGAGCTGATTGTGATGGGAAGGACAGGATCGGAATCTGGAATTTGTGCAATGTTGATGGCGCCATCTGGAAATCCTGCAGGTGAGTCATATGGACCCACAATGCCTGGTCCGCTCAAGAAGAAGGCAAAAATGTCGTTGTATTGCGTGTTCACGAAGGTTAGATACTCGTCTGAGCCAAAAACGTAATTGAATGAAATGCTGTCACCGCCAGCTTCAAAATCGAATTCGAGGACACAACCGTCGTTGACAGCTGATACCTCAAAGTTCTGACCAATCAGCGGCGGCACAGATTGGGCCACCTCCAACAAATCTTCATCGTCGAAGGCGTCTCCCAACCCTGTTGGATATTGATCGTCACCACAGTCGGACAATCGATTGGGGTCACCACAACTGAGCACAAGCCCTTCAGCAACGCTGAAGTTTCCGGATTCATCGGTCATTTTGGCCAGTTGAATGGGGTCTCCGATCAATGTGATGTTGGATGCCGTCACACCGTCACCGAGCAAAACGTTGTTGACGTATTCCTCGATGGTGAAGTTTTGGTCAATGTTTACTTGGGCATGCGTGGCCATTGAAATCAAACATCCAAGACTGAAGCAAATTGGGAGCAAAAGGTGGCGCATGGTAGAAAATCTTCTCTTTCAAAACTACGAAAGCGCTTGAGGGTTGTTTGGGAGGTGAAATCCTAACTTCGCACCATGGACGGTGGACAACCCTTGATTCATGCCCAAGACCTCAGAAAAACGTATGTCGTTGGTGATCAGGTTGTTCATGCGCTCGATGGGTTGACCCTTGACATTCACACCAACGAGTATGTGGCATTGATGGGCCCTTCAGGGTCGGGGAAATCCACTTTGATGAACATGCTTGGTTGTTTGGACAGCCCCACATCTGGATCGTACATGCTGAACGGGCAGGATGTCAGCCGTTTGGAGGACGACGCCTTGGCGGACATTCGGAACAGGGAAATCGGCTTTGTGTTCCAAACCTTCAATTTGCTACCGCGCTACACAGCCCTTGAAAACGTCGCGTTGCCGATGGTGTATGCCGGCATTGGAAAGGCGGAACGCATGGCGCGAGCTGAAGAAGTGCTTCATCAGGTGGGCTTGGGGGACCGCATGGATCACCGTCCCAATGAACTGAGCGGAGGGCAGCGGCAGCGCGTGGCCGTGGGGAGGGCGCTGGTGATGAAGCCGAGCATCATTTTGGCCGATGAACCCACCGGAAACCTCGACTCGTCGACCTCAAGTGAGGTGATGGAACTGTTTGGCGACATCCACAAAGCGGGCAACACGGTCATCCTCGTCACGCACGAGGAGGACATCGCCGCATGTGCTCACCGTACGGTTCGGCTGCGAGACGGACGCGTGGAGTCAGACCGCTGAAGGTGAAATTCCTCTCGGAGTGGCAATGAAGCCGGGCACTCTGTCTTTACTTTGTATGTGCACCCCGACGCTCGGGGAAAAGCCATTGACATGACGGATTCTCAGACCCAAGCGCGAACGCGCATCGCCCTTTTGTTGAACGACTCCATGGTGGGGCAAACTGTTCGCGTTTGCGGATGGGTTCGGACCTTTCGAAACGACCGGTTTCTTGCGGTGAACGACGGCTCGACCATCCAAAATTTGCAATTGGTGGTGGACAAGGATTCCACGGACCCTGAGGTGCTGAAGCAACTGCACACAGGCGCGGCAATCGATGCCCTGGGCGAATTGGTGGAAAGCCAAGGAGGAGGCCAAGCGACGGAACTCCAAGTTTCTTCCTTGACGGTCCTCGGTGGTGCAGATCCCGAGGAGTTCCCCATCCAAATGAAGCGACACAGCCTCGATTTTTTGCGGGAGAAAGCCCATCTGCGGTTCCGAACCAACACGTTTGGTGCGGTGTTCCGCGTGCGGCATGCGCTGCAATTCGCCGTGCACACCTTTTTTCATGAGCGTGGATTTTACCAGCTTCACACTCCCATCATTACTGGCAGCGATGCCGAAGGGGCGGGAGAGATGTTCCGCGTGACCACCATGGATTTGGAGAACCCGCCACGCACCGAGGACGGCGCCGTGGATGTCACCCAAGATTTCTTCGGAAAAGAGTCCAACCTCACGGTGAGCGGCCAGCTCGAGGCAGAACTCGGGGCCATGGCCTTGGGTCAGGTGTACACGTTTGGGCCCACGTTCCGGGCGGAAAACAGCAACACGTCCCGACACTTGGCGGAGTTTTGGATGATCGAGCCAGAAATTGCGTTTGCCGATTTGAAGGACGACATGACGCTCGCCGAGGATTGCCTGAAGCATGTGTTGGGGTACGCCCTGAAGCACTGTGCCGAGGATTTGGCGTTCCTTGAGAAGCGGGAGCTGGACGCGGAAAAGCAACTTCCCCAAGCCGAGCGCCATGAACACCCCCTACGTGCGCGGTTGCAAGCTGTCGTGGACGCTCCGTTCACGCATTTGACTTACACGGAGGCCATCGATTTGCTTCGCAATTCCAAGCCATTCAAGAAGAAGAAATTCAAGTTTCCCGTGGAATGGGGCATTGATTTGCAGAGCGAGCACGAGCGCTGGCTGGTGGAAAAGCACGTGGGTGGACCCGTCATTGTGACCGATTATCCCGCGGGGATCAAGGCGTTTTACATGCGGGCCAACGACGACGGAAAGACCGTGGCGGCCATGGATGTCCTTGTGCCGGGCATTGGAGAGATCATCGGTGGAAGCCAGCGTGAGGAGCGGCTCGATGTCCTCAAAAAGAAATGCGCCGACTTCAATATTCCCGAGGAGCACGTGTGGTGGTATTTGGAAACCCGAAAGTTTGGAACGGCGCCGCACTGCGGTTTTGGCATGGGTTTTGAAAGACTGGTCATGTACGTGACGGGAATGACCAACATCCGCGATGTGATTCCATTCCCGAGAACGCCCTTGAACGCAGAATTCTAACGCATGCTCAAACAGAGTCTCCAACAAAAGCTTCTCCAGAAGCTGTCGCCACAACAGATTCAGCTCATGAAGCTGTTGCAAGTGCCGACGTTGGAACTCGAAGCGCGCATCAAGCAAGAACTTGAGGCCAACCCTGCGTTGGAAGAAGGAGTGGAGCGGGACGAGAGCCTGGACGACTTGGACGCACAGGACCAAGAAACGTCGGATGCCCTCGACGACTTTGATTTTGACGAGTATTTGGACGATGAAACGCCCGATTACCAATTGAGCGTGCGCAACCACGGCGCAGACGTTGAGGACAGAGACATTCCACTTGGCAGCGGCGCCTCGTTCAGGGAGCTGTTGGTCGACCAATTGGGTTTGCTCGATGTGACCGTGGAGGTGCGTGCTTTGGCCGAGCATGTCATTGGCCACTTGGATGACGACGGGTATTTGCGCCGCGACCTTGAGAGCATCGTCAACGATTTGGCGTTCACTCAGGGCATCGATGTGCCGAAGTCAAGTTTGGAGGAGGCGTTGGAGGTGGTGCAGTCGTTGGATCCAGCAGGGGTGGGGGCCAGGGATTTGCAAGAGTGTTTGTCCTTGCAAATTGCCAGGAAGCAAGAAGAAAAAACGCCTGAGGATCCGCGTCAGGAAGCCCTGTCATGCGCGGCTTCTCTGCTTCGAGACCATTACGATGCGTTCACCAAGAAGCACTACGACAAGCTTCAAGCCGCGTTGGACATTGGCGAGGATGACCTGCGCGCTGCTTTGGACGAATTGACCAGACTCAATCCCAAACCTGGAAACTCAGGAAGCGAGTCGTCCAAGGTCGTGCACCATGTGATTCCCGACTTTTTGCTCTCGGTAGATGGGGACGACATCGTGCTTCAGCTGAATGGCAGAAATGCCCCGGAATTGCGCGTGAGCCGCACGTACAGGGAAATGATGGACACCTATGCCCAGGGCGGAAAACAAGACAAGTCGACGCGCGAGGCCTTGACCTTTGTGAAGCAAAAAGTGGATGCTGCCAAGTGGTTTGTCGACGCCATTGCACAACGCCAAAAGACGCTGAACCAAACCATGCAAGCCATCGTGGCGCATCAGCGAGCCTATTTTCTCACTGGAGATGAGGTGGACCTCAAGCCCATGATTCTGAAGGACATCGCAGAACGCATCGGGATGGACATCAGCACCGTGTCGCGCGTCGCCAACAGCAAGTATGTGCAGACCCCGTATGGCACGCTGTCGTTGAAGTCCTTTTTCTCCGAAGGCATCAGTACGGACAGCGGGGAAGAGGTCAGCTCACGGGAAGTCAAGAAGATTTTGAAAGACGCCATCGCCGACGAAGACAAGAGAAAACCGCTTTCGGATGAAAAACTCGGGGTTCTCCTCAATGCGAAGGGGTACAACATTGCCCGCCGGACGGTGGCCAAGTACCGTGAGCAGCTTGGCATTCCCGTGGCGCGTTTGAGAAAAGAGTTGTGATGAATGCCTTGGCCCAAACCGTCAGCGCCGTGTTGCATCCGTTGTGCATGCCGCTCCTGACGTTGGGCCTGTTGCTGTCCACGGATGGGTTCCTCGCCCATCGTTTGGGACTTTTCGCCTACCTCTTTGTCATCCTGCTCATCAACACTCTGGCTCCGGCGTTTTCGCTTTGGCTTCTCCGAAGAAGAGGGGTCATTTCTGATTGGACATTCGGTCGAGAAGCGAGCGGCCACTGCCATTTCTCATTGTGCTTGCCTACTACGTCATGGCCTATGTGTTGGTGTTGAACAGCCATGCCGTCGCGGTTCCCGTGTTTTACCAAAATGTGCTTCTGGCGCTTGTTGTGGCCATTTCCTTTGCTTGGATCATCACGTGGAAGGCCAAAATCAGCATGCACATGATGGCCCAAGGCGGCATCATGGCGGTGCATTTCCACGTTTCCCTTGCCGACCAACTTTGGGACATGCGGTGGCTCTCCGTCCTGATTCTCTGCGCGGGGTTGGTGGGTTGGAGCCGTCTGCATCTCGGGGCGCATACGGCACGTGAAGTCTACTCGGGCTTCGCCGTGGGACTGGTCACGGTCTTCCTCACGTTGTTTTAGAGGGTCTGCTGCCAGCGCCAGGCATCTGCCAACGCCGTCTCCAGGCTGCGCGTGGCCTTCCACTTCAATTCAGCTTGGGCACGGGAAGGGTCGGCCCAGATGGCCACCACATCCCCATCGCGTCGTTCCCCAATGTGGTAAGGGACCGCTTGGCCCGTGGCGCGTTCAAATGCGTGGATGACTTCGAGGACGGAGGCGCCTTGGCCCGTGCCCAAGTTGAAAGCCCGGACGACGTGGGCGTCGTCTTCGTTGTCAAGGCACCACTGCAATGCCGCCACATGAGCTTCGGCCAAATCCATCACGTGCAAGTAGTCCCGCACACACGTTCCGTCATTGGTGGGATAGTCCCCACCAAAGACAGTCAGTTCATTTCGAATGCCTGCCACCGTTTGGGTCAAGAATGGAACCAAATTGTTGGGGACGCCAAGCGGCAACTCGCCAATGCGCGCGCTCGGATGGGCGCCGATGGGGTTGAAGTAACGCAAAAGCGCAACGCGGTGCTTGGGATGGGTGGCGGCATGGTCGGTCAGAACGCGTTCAGACGCTTGTTTGGTCCAACCATATGGAGAGGACGCGTCTTGGAAGTGTGCACCTTCCGCGACAGGCACGTCCTCGGGTTCGCCATAGACTGTGCAACTCGACGAAAACACGATGTTGCGGACCTCGTGCGCAGCTGCGACTTCCAAGAGGGTTCCGAGACCGCCGACGTTGTTGGAGGCGTATTTGGAGGGTTGATGAACGCTTTCTCCCACCGCTTTGTGCGCAGCGAAGTGGAGGATGCCTTGGATCGGTGTGCCTCCGTCTCGCAGTTCATCAAAGATGTGCGAGAGCTTTTCTCCGTTCCGGATGTCCATTTGAAAAAATGGAATGTCTGCATTGCACAGGTGCCGAACACCTTCCACGGCTTGCATGGAGGAATTGTCAAAATTGTCGAGCAGCAAAGGCGTGAAACCCGCTTGATGCAGGGCCACCGCCGAGTGGCTTCCAATGTATCCAGCCCCACCTGTTACCAAAATGTATGGACGCCCTGTCGATTCCATGGCACGAATCTACATCTTGCGCCCGAGCGCGTAACTTTTTCCTGATTCACCTCGTAGTCTTTTTCATGGACCGTCATTACGATTTGACATACTTGAACCAAGTGTTCTATGGCAACGAGACCATGGTCCAGGAAATTGTGGAGCTTTTTTTGATGCAGGGCCCCAAGTTCATGCAAGACATGACGGAATGTGTTCGCCAAGCCAAATGGGCGGAGCTTCACCCCGTGGCCCACAAGCTCAAATCCAGTGTCAACATGCTTGGAATGAGCGGTCTTCTTCCGTTGGTGCTAGACATCGAGCGCACCAGCAAATTCGAAGAGAACCCCACTCAGCTTCCCCAACTCGTGTCAGAGTTGACGGTGTTGATGGACAGCGTGTGCCTGGTCGTTCAAAAAGATTTGAACGAGGCGAGGAGCCATGATTCTGGCGCCAGCACACAATTGCGCAGGGCGTAAACACCCCGTCCAAATGAGTCTATATTCGGAGCATGAATGCTTCGAAGACCCATTCCCTTGAATTGGATCTGGAGGAGTGCCATCGCCGTTTGATGCATTCACCTCCTTCTTTGGATGTGGTCGCGCCTTGTACGACCAGCAAGGGAGTTCAGGTTTGGTCGAAAGAAGAGGTGGACGGTTGGGTTGCGGAGTGGCAGAAACGACCGATCGCGCCCGAGGAATGCGGGCTTTGGATTCCCGCATCAGGCGCAGCAACAAGGATGTTTGCCCCCCTGACGCAGGATGCCTCCATGCGGAACAAGCTATGGACATCGGCAGATTCCTTGGCCTTGGGAAAGGCTTGGGAAAGGGAAGTGCATGACCGCCACGGTGCACTGGAACAAGTCGGTCCCGATGAAGCCACGGAGGTGTTGATGGACATGATGGACGAGGGACAGGTCCCCAAGGGGCTGGTGCCGTTTCATGTTGTTCCGACTCAGAACGCGCCCCATGCTTCAGAAACGGTAGAATCCGCATTTGAGGCCCACCTCCGCTTTTGGGCTTTGGTGGCACCTCAAGGCTCCGGAGTTTGGTTCACGATTCCTCCCAGCCACAAAGCGGCGATCTACGGCCATTTGGCAAAAAGGTGTGACGAAAATCGCATGACGCTCCATTTGCCGATTCAAGATCCTGCCACGAACATGCCGGCTTTGGATGTCAACGACGAATGGATCCGAGACGAGCATGGCGAGCTTTTGACCCGCCCGGGAGGCCATGGGGCGCTCTTGCCGTTGCTCGAGAACGTGGATGCGTCATTGGTTCTTATTCGAAACATTGACAATGCACCCTCGCCACATCGGACCGGAGAGCGTTTGAGATGGACCCAAGCCATGCTCGCCGTGGCTCGGACATTGGGAGAGGAGCGTGATGCGCTCCTTCAAAACATGGACAAAGAAGATGCCGACAAGTCACGAGCTGCAACATGGGCCTCTCAATTTCTCTTTTCTGATCCAGCCCAAGTCCATACGTGGTCGATGGAGGAACTCAAAGATTGGCTGGACAGACCGGTTCGGGTTGTGGGTGTTGTCCGAAATGATGGCCAACCTGGCGGAGGGCCATTTTGGGTGCGCTGTGGTCAGGGCAAAGACGAAGGAAAGATCCTTCCTCAAATTGTCGAGTCCATTGAGCTGGGAACCAGCCATGCCGACTTGGTGGCCGAAGCGACCCATTTCAATCCTGTGGACATGGCATGCGCTTTGCGTCCGGGACAGGCCCTGACGCCCTTCATTGATTCCACCCGTTACTTGAGAACAGAAAAGCAACTTGGTGGACAACGGGCGAAGGTGCTTGAGCATCCCGGCCTGTGGAACGGAAGCATGTCCGGTTGGCTCACCATCTTCGTTGAAATCCCTTCCGCTTGTTTTCAGCCGGTCAAGTCGGTGATGGATTTGATCGACAGGGGCTGATGCAAAAACGGCCCGGACCAATGGTCCGAGCCGCTTCGAAAGAGTGTTCAATGTTGTGGGGCGGAAGCCTTAGCGCTTCATGACAGTCACGTTCTTGACGTTGTCGCCTTGGATGATGCGGAGGGCGTAGTACCCAGCGCGGCTGATGCTGTTGGTGTCGAAGGAGATTTCTTCTGAAGCTTCCTTCACATCAATCACATCGGAGCGCAACACGTTTCCGGAGAAATCGAGGAGCTGCACGACAGCGTTGCCTTCTCCCGCATTCTCGAGGCGCACTGAAAGCTGGTTTGTGAACGGGTTGGGGTAAGTGGTCACTTTGGTGCCTGCTTTGGTGACTGCGTCAATGTTGTCTGACGTGTCGTCTTGGAGTTCACCCATTTCGATGTGGGCAGTGAATTCCAAGTTCAAACCCAATTCAGCGCCGTTCTTGGTGCACTTGCCGACTTTCTCCTTGGAGTTGCCGTGCAACAGGAGACCTGCGTTGTTGAGGGCCTTGATGTTCAGAGTGAGACGTTCTCCTTGTTCAACAGGGATGTTGACTGGGATGAACAACTCGCCATTTTGGCCGTCACGGGCACTCACACGACGTGAGAAGACACTTGCTCCGCGGTTGTTGGTGATCTCAAAGCTGCCCTGGAATTCTCCGTAAGCGCGCAACTTCAAGGAAACTTGCTTGAGCATGCCTTCAGAACAAGCGTACAAGGCCTGGGTCGCAAAGTGGCCAGCTTCATCCAAAGAGATGGTGTTGTCAAAGCCATTGACTGCAACCTTGCATTCGTTTGACAAGGCACGAGTGCCGGGATTTTCAGTGTTTCCGCCACGGGTTTGTGAAGCAGCAGCAACGTGTTGCATGCCTTCGGCGGCAATGCCCATGGTCATGGCCAATTCACCGTTCACGGCATCGCCGTCTTTGGTAAGCGTTCCACGAGGACCGCTCTCGTAACGAAGACCCATGGGCTTGTCCTGGGGAGCAGTGAGTTGCAGAGAATAGGTCTTGCCGTAGTGCACCTTCACGTTAAGGTCAAGGGTGATTGTTCCGTTCTTGAGGTCGTCGTTGCCAAAAGAAGTGCGGTCCATCACGTAGCCGAAAGAGTTCACAATCTGGGCGCCGTATGTGGCACCGTCAGTCAAATTTTTGGCTTTGAAATTCACCTGATCGATGGAGCCTGTTTCACAAGCCTCGAATGTTTGTGTGACGACTTCGCCAGAAGCGACAAGTGTGCGGTTGTGATTGCTGACAGATTTGACGCAGTCGTACTTGGCATCACCTTTTTGAGAGTTGGACAAAATGGCATCCTGTGCGTAGAGGTTGCCAGTGAAAAGGGCTGCAACTGCAGCGAGGGGGTAGATAAACTTTTTCATCGCTTGAGAGATGATAGGGGTTGAAGATTTTCCCCCTGTTACGCCTCCTCTTCCCAAACGGTTACAAAACGGAGCAATTATTTTTCAATCTCCAGCAATGACGCGGCTTTTGGAGCCTCTCTTTGTGGGTCGTTGGTGGCCACCACCACCGTTGATGTCCTATGAATGTCCGCCAATACACGGTGCAACCATGTCATTCCTTGCGCATCTAAGTTGCTTGTAGGTTCGTCGAGCAGCACCACATCGGCAACAGTGCCCATCGCGAGGGCCAAGTTCAAACGCTGACGTTGTCCAGAGCTCCAGCGGTTCATGGGGACGTTGTCGGCCACCATCAATCCGGAAGCGTCCAACAACATCCTCCAACTGAGTTGCCCCGGTCGGCTCTTTCTGAACGTACCATGAAATTGAAGCGCCTGTTCCAACGTGAGATGTTGAGGTGGAGCGCACCATGGCGCCGCAAGCGCCACTCTACGTGCCCACGAGGTGTCGGAGATGGTTTCGCCGTCCACGTTCATGGTCAAGGCGCCAGCGTCCGGCGCGAGTTGACCTGCCAGCATTGCGAGGGTGGAGCTTTTTCCCGATCCATTTGCTCCGACCAAGGCGGTGTAGCCTTCAACCTTCCACGAAGCTGTTGTCCAAATCTTTTGTTGGGCCCGTCTCAAGGTCAGGTCATGGGCGACAAATGTGGCGAAACCGTCGTTGTCGGATCGTTTCATCTCAAAAGGGACCCCTGATGATGCCCTTGTCCGAGGCCCGGATGAACGACAAGACCACATCTTTGTCTTCAGACTTTGAAAGCTCCAGCTCGGCCACTTTCACGGCTTGTGACATGTTGTTGTTCAGGACGTACAGGGTGCGGTAAATGTCCTCAATGGCTTGAATCCGGTTGATTTCGAAACCTTTTCGTCGGAGCCCAATGCCATTGATGCCGATGTAGCTCAGCGGTTCTCGAGCCGCCTTGATGAATGGAGGGACGTTTTTTCGGACCAAAGACCCACCTGCAATGAAGGCGTATTTGCCAATCCTCACGAATTGTTGAATGCCCACCATGCCTTCGATGATGACATGGTCCTCGATGACCACATGCCCGGCTACATTGACGGAGTTGGCCAAGATGACGTGGTTGCCCACTTCCACGTCATGCGCAAGGTGAACGTACGCCATGATCAGACAGTCGCTTCCAACTCGGGTGACCATGCGGTCCGTGGTCGCCCTGTGGATGGTGACGCATTCGCGAATGCTTGTGCGGTCCCCGATTTCCACAGAAGTGGGCTCCCCATTGTACTTCAGGTCTTGAGAATCCGCCCCAACGACCGAGCCGGGAAAAAACTTGCAGTCACTTCCCGCCTTGGTGTTCCCGACGATGGTGGCATTGGGACCCACCCATGTGCCCTTGCCGAGTTTCACGTCGGGACCGACAAATGCGAAGGGTTCCACGACCACATCGGCATCGATGTGCGCGGTGGGGTGGACAGATGCCAACGGAGAAACCTGTGCCGTGTCGTGGATCATGATTCCTCTTTTGGCGCGCGGTCACGGACAACTTGGGCGAGCATTTCGGCTTCGGACACAAGTTCTCCCCGAACGTAAGCCCGTCCTTTCATGTTCACCAGCCCCCGTCGAATGGGGGACATCAATGTCAAATGGAAGACCACCGTGTCTCCAGGAAGCACCTTCTGCTTGAACTTCACCGCATCGATTTTCATGAAATAGGTGGAGTAGTTCTCGGGGTCTTCCACACTGGACAGGGCGAAAATGCCGCCAACTTGTGCCATGGCTTCGACCTGCAACACGCCTGGCATCACTGGGTTGTTTGGAAAATGCCCTTGGAAAAAGGGCTCATTCATGGTCACATTCTTGACGCCTGTGATGCTTTGGTCGTCCATGTCCATGATTCGGTCCACCAACAAGAAGGGATAGCGGTGAGGCAACATGGCCGAGATGGCGTTGATGTCCATGAGTGAAGGCCTGTCCAAGTGAAAGTTGGGCAGGTTTTCCTGGGCCTGGATGGCCTTGTCCAGCATTTTGGCGAAGGCGACGTTGGCAGCATGGCCGGGACGGGCAGCCAGGATGTGCCCCCGGATGAAACGTCCAGTCAAGGCGAGATCGCCCACGATATCCAAAAGCTTGTGCCTCGCTGGTTCATTGGAGAATCGAAGGCTTGATGCATTCACAACCCCAGCCTCATCGGCAGATCCCGACATGTTGTCCCTTCCCAGGGAAGCCGCAATGCTCTTGAGTTCATCTGTCGAATACGGCCGCTCGGCCAACACCACGGCGTTGTCGATGTCGCCTCCTTTGATAAGGCCTTGCTCAGCAAGTGCAGCAACCTCTTTCAAGAAGACAAACGTTCGGCAACTCGCAATTTCTTCCTGAAAGTCCGCAAGCTGCTCCATGCGGGCATGCTGCGTTCCCAGCACTGGACTTTCGTAGTCCACCATGACTGTGGCCTTGAAGGTGTCTCCTTTGTGAGGAACCACGAGCATCTCGATGCCCCCTTCTGCTATGTAACTGATGTTTTTGTGGACCTTGAAAAATCGTCTTGGTGCGTCTTGTTCCACGCTTTTGGCCGCCAAGATGGCCTCCACAAAGGGGCTTGCAGAACCGTCCAAAATGGGGACTTCAGGCCCTGTCAACTCCAATCGCGCATTGTCAATGCCCATCGCGTAAAGCGAAGCGAGTACGTGCTCTGTGGTGTGGACCACCGCATCGCCACTCCGCAATGTCGTGCCACGCCTCGTTTCTGACACGTTCGAAACGTGCGCCTGAATTTCAGGTTCTCCCTCGAGGTCCTTTCTGACAAAGACATAGCCGGTGTTGATGTCCCCCGCCGCGATGCGCAGTTGGGCATTCTCTCCTGTGTGCAAGCCGATGCCCTCGAGGACAATCTCATTGGCCATGGTGTGTTGACGGTCCGAAGCAATCATGAGTGCAAACCTACGTCAGCCCCTTGAATGGTTCACCCCAACGTCGCTCGTCGTTTGGTCAACATTCAACGCTTCTTCGATGGCCTCGAGGCGCTCCGTCAAAGGAATTCTTGCAAGGCGTCGCAACGCGATGTGGAAGGCTTGGAATTGCTTGATGGGCATCGCTGGGTTCCCCTGGTAGGTCAGCCCTTCGTCCTTGAGACTGGCGGAAACACCAGACTTGGCAGCAATTTTGCTTCCATTGGCAATGGTCAAGTGCCCCCCGATGCCCACTTGGCCCCCGATCATGCACTTGGCACCAATGGTGGTGGAACCTGCAATGCCGGTTTGGGCTGCAATGACGGTGGATTCACCGATGGTCACGTTGTGCGCGACTTGAATCAAGTTGTCGAGTTTGCAACCGCGCCGCAAAATGGTGCTTCCAATGGTCGCCCGGTCGATGGTGGTCATGGCCCCGACCTCGCAATCGTCCTCCAAAATCACATTTCCCGTTTGGGGGACCTTGGCGTACGAGCCGTCGTCTTTGGGCGCAAACCCAAACCCATCCGAACCGAGCACGGCGCCGGATTGAATGGTGCATCGTTTCCCAATGACGCATCGGTCCAAGACACGGACGCCACTGTGCAACATGCTGTCGTGCCCAATCCGAACCTCCCTGCCGACGTGGGCATGGGCGTGCAACTCCACACGGTCCCCAATCACGGCGCCTTGTTCCACAACAACACCTGGACCGATGAAACAATCTTCCCCGACAGTCGCTTCCGGGTCCACGGATGCGGTGGGGTGAACGCCCTGGGTTCTTTTGAGCACCGAGTCGTAGGCCTCAAGCAGCCGTGCGAAGGCCCGGTAGGCATCTTCCACGCGGATGAGGGTCAGTCCTTGCGGCAAGGGTTGAGAAGGCTCAAATCCTTCATTCACAATGACGATGCTCGCTTCCGTCGAGTAGATGTGTCGTTCGTACTCGGGGTTCGCCAAAAAGGAAACCGAGTGGGGTCCGGCAGATTCAATTTTGGCCAAGCGTTTCACCCGAATGTCGGGGTTTCCAGAAACACTGCCGTCGAGCAGCACAGCCAATTCAGAAGCGGTTTGGTGCATGGTGGTGTTTTGACGCAATCAAGAGGTCTCGTTCCAAGAACGCACGAATGTGGTCCAAGTTGCTTCAAACTCGGATGAATTCCATTCGACAGGCCAAATCAGTTGGCCAATCCCACGCCATGCCACGTCACGAACGCAGTGGCCCACATTTTTCTTGTCGTGAACCATGTGTTGCCAAAGGACCGTTGATTCGGGAATGGGTGTTTGGGGAAGGGGAACATGCTTTCGCAACCAAGCCGACATGGCTTCTCTAGAGCGCACCGACTCGTCGTCGAGGGGGCTTTTGTCCAGCACCAAACATTCGCTTTCATGCAGACAGAAGTGAATGCCCAGCGCCACTGCCTCCCCGTGAAGCCATGGGGTGCTGGTGTTCGCTGTGGCTGCTTCAATCGCGTGTCCCACGGTGTGGCCCAAATTGAGCAAAGTGCGCACGCCTTTCTCCAAAGGATCTTGCGTGCAAATGTCGATTTTGATTTGGGCCGAGGAGAGGAACAGCTGAGTCCAAGCTTCGGCTTCGGTGTCGCTTTGGGGCATCCCCGATGGGGTTTGCTCTGTCAGCCTCTTGAACTCATGGGTGTCCAAAAGGGCGTGTTTGGCCATTTCAGCCAGCCCCGAGCGAAATTCACGCTCGTCCAAAGTGCCCATCCAGTGGGCATCAATGTGCACGGCGAGTGGTTCGTGAAAGGTGCCCACTTGGTTTTTGTTTCCGTCCCAATTGAAGGCCGTTTTGCCGCCCCATGCCGCATCCACAGCGGCCAGGGGAGTCGTGGGCATGTGGATGACCCTCACACCCCTCTTCCAAATGGACGCTGCGAAACCCACGGCATCGCTCATGGCGCCTCCGCCTGTGCTGATGATCACAGAGGATCGGGTCAATGACCATTGACCAAAACGAGAGAGCATCTCGTCGAGGCATCCCCAAGATTTGAGGTGTTCGCCTCCGTTCAGAGGCCATTCTACGACATCCAATTGGGTCGCCGTCTGAATGGCGCGACGATGGGCATTCACCAATCCGGGATTCAACGCCGTCTCGTGGATCCAAACCACGCGGTCGGCGTTCGCATCTTGCAATGCTTGAATCCAAGTTGTTGAGTCGGGTTGCACGTTGAAATTCTTGACACAAAGGTCAAAAAAAAAGGCCGCGCAACGCACGGCCTCGATTGTGGTACCACCGGGATTCGAACCTGGGACACACGGATTTTCAGTCCGTTGCTCTACCAACTGAGCTATGGTACCAAAAGAGCGACGGCAAAGATAAACAAGTTTTCTTGTCTTGTGGGGGAGGCACGCCCAACTTTTTGCGGAAGAATGGAAGGTCGATTTTGACGTCAACGCCCTCATTGGATGGCAGAAAACGCCATTCGGTCGCTTATTATGTAACATCCATCGAAGAAGTTGGAGCTTAACAGAAAAACAATCAAGGGGAGTCAACAAGGTTTACAGGTCCGAATACCTAGCATTGGCGGGGTTGTGCATTTTTGGTGATCAACATAATAAAAATGAGTGCGTTTTGAGCTCTCGAAATGTGCCGGATTTCTTTGGTTTTACACAGCAAACAGGATGTTCTTTGGAGCTCCGTGGTGCATTCAATTGTTGGGTGCCGACCACTGTTGAATGACCAATAGAAAACCAAAATTGTTGTCGCCATGCGCTTACTTGTTTCATTCCTCGCTCTTCTGTTTGTTGGAAGCCTCCAAGCTCAGTTTTTGTCCCCAGGTGTTTTTGCGCCTGCCCCAGAGGGGTACTG
>Ga0163109_10000502_pt1 | contig 31361 bp, 27 predicted proteins | sample CRUFie1St13metaG_FD_108704 | JGI IMG/M metagenome (GOLD analysis project Ga0163109, IMG submission 108704) | Marine microbial communities from the Costa Rica Dome - CRUD Field 142mm St13 metaG | ecosystem: Environmental > Aquatic > Marine > Oceanic > Photic zone | place: Costa Rica: the Eastern...
CCGACTTCTGAAATATCACACTATTCAAATCTAGATAACCTATTATTAGAAGATTCACCTGATGTAAATGCAATAACACATAAGTTAACAGAATTATTAGTTCATGAACAAGTTTCAGCTGGTCAAACATTACTTGCATATGACGGAACCAATCATGTTTTTAGAGCAGATTCGAGTGGTGCAGAACAAAGTAGAAATGAAAATGTTCAACTTTTCTCTCAAGGTCATAAAAATATAATACAGATAAATTCAGTTGCAAATAATATACTAAGAAAGAGAACAAGACAGGATACAAATCCAAGAAGACAAAGTGTATCTGTTTCAGTTGAATATGACGGAAGTCAAAATGCATATGTCGTAAATGGTGTAAGAAGAAAAAGATTAGAATTAGAATCGGGAGTCACATATGACTTTGGATATCCTTCGGGTCACCCTATCAGATTTTCTACTACATCAGACGGAGGACATAATAGTGGTTCCATGTATGAAACAGGAGTTGTATATGGTTCACTCCATACTTCAATAACTGTATCAGACTCTACACCCACAACATTGTATTATTACTGTATAAATCATTCAGGTATGGGTGGAGAGATATCCATAGCTGTGGGTACAAATGTAAATACTGATACTGCATTGAATATAGACATGGTTAATAATCCTTCTCATAGTCCATATGAAAGAAGAGCAGACCTATACAGAATGGCAGAGTCAGGAATAATTTTAACTTCCTATCCACCTTTTGACGAAGAAGCTATTGTATTAGAAGACGGACATAGTAAAATTATTATAGAAGAAGAAGCTTCTTTATTAAGAGAAGAAGCAAGTTTAGGTGATGGAATGGGTGCAATACTTACAACAGAAGATGGATTTTCAATAGGATTAGAATCAGGTTCGTTCACCTCTATGAATACAGAGTATATGGCTACTGAGAGAGTACAAACTCTTGCAAACTTCTTCCATACAACTGAAGCTGGTGAAACACTCGTATTAGAGGACGGTGGTATTATCCTAGACGAAAGGACACAGGGAGAAAAATTAACAACATATAGACCAGTTGGAAGTACAATAGGTGACCTAAATAAAATATCGACTCAAGAAACATATGATATAGCTTACTATCTTTTAGATGAAGATATATCTAACGATGCAGAAGAAGACCAAATTATTTTAGAAAACGGATATGGTTCAGTATTACTTGAGTCCTCACAGGAAAGTGGTTTAAGTATTGAAGACTTCGATGCATTCCTACCGAACATTAGATTGGGTGAAATTGACGAACACTCATTCAAAAGAACTAATATTACATTTAGTGCAACAGTAAAATCGTCAAATATTACGAATTCAACTTTGAGTTCTTTATAAATAGTATATAAATAATCTTATAGATTAACGGAGAATTAAAATGGCAGCAATTATAACGGAAAAGTTTAGAACACATAGTGCTAAACAATTCATTGAGGACTTTGGAGAATCAGCTTCCTCAACTTACATGTTCATAGGTAGGTCTTACCCTTGGACAGATGACACTTCACCCCCTACACCAGCAAACTCTGTTGGTGAAAACATGGATGCATTTTCAGACATGGTTGCATTGAAGAAAATTTCTTCTGCAGATGTCACTCATGCAATTTCAAGAAAGAATTGGACAACAGGTACTACTTATGACGAGTATGACCACACTATTAGTGCAACTAACACCTCATCAGGTTCAAGTGCAACTAATTTATACGACTCTAATTTCTATGTTATAACAGATGAGTTCAATGTTTACAAATGTATTAGAACAGGAAGAGCCGATAATGGTTCAACCGTTGCATCAACTGTTAAACCAACAGGAACCAGTGCAACAGATTTAGTATCAACTTCTGATACTGGTGCTGGAACTGGACGAGGATATCTTTGGAAGTACATGTATACTGTATCAGCTGCCGATACAATTAAATTTGTCACAACCGATTTTATGCCCGTTAAAACTATAGGAGCTCAAACAGAACTTGGAGGAGTATCAGACGATTCTTCCTCACAATGGCAAGTAGAAAACCAAGCAATAGACGGTGGAATCCTTCATGTTAAAGTAGTCAGTGGTGGAGCTGGTTATACTCACAATGCAAGTGGATATACAGGTGTTGCAATCGATGGAGATGGTGCAAGTGGACAATGTACAGTTCATACTAAATCAGACGGAACTATCTCTCATGTGACAGTCACAGCAAATGGTTCTAACTATAAGAGAGCTACAATTGATATTGACGGTATCTCAGGTATTGGAACTCCGTCAACAAGTGCAGTGGTGACACCAATTATTTCACCACAATACGGTCATGGTGCAAACCCAGTTGAAGAACTAGGTGGAAACATGGTTATGATAAACTCTAGATTAGAGTTTGCAGAAGGTTCGGGTGATTTCCCAACCGACAACGATTTTAGAAGAATAGGTTTAGTACAAGACCCATTCTCTAGTGGTACAACAGTTGCAACAGGCCCCAACTATGCAGCTTATCATAAAATGACTTTATCTTCTGTGACAGGTCTTTCAGTAGACGATGTTATAAAAGATTCAGCAACAGATGGTACAGGAGTTGCAGTATCACGAGTCGTTTCTATATCAGGTAATGTAGTTTCACATATCCCACAAGCTAACAGTGCTGGTGGTTATGCAAACTTCGCTGCAAGTGATACAGTCTTTGTAGGTAGTTCAAACATTGGAACAGTATCAACAGTAGATGGTACATTCCCTGAAATAGTGAAATATTCAGGTAATATCTTGTATGTCGAAAATAGAGGTGCAGTGACAAGAGCTGCAGACCAAATCGAAGATATTAAACTGATTATACAGATGTAATTGATTTACATCTTAAACAACATAAGAGTAAAATATGGCAGAAAAGACTGATTTAAATATAGCACCCTATTACGATGACTACAATGAGTCTAAGAACTTCCAAAAGGTTTTATACCGAGCTGGAAGACCTTTACAGGCAAGAGAGTTAACACAATCCCAATCTATCTTACAGAATCAGATAGAGAGATTCGGTGACCATTTCTTTGAAGAAGGTTCTATTGTCACAGGAGCCCAGTCTGATGTCGACTTTGATTTATACTATGTCAAAGTAAAAACAGAAAACCCAAACTCAAGTGGTGATGCATCTGCAGAATCATACAGACAATCATATCATGGTCAACATTTAGTTGGTCAAACTACAGGTGTTGTTGCAAAGGTAATATCATCTTCTGCAGAAACAACTACAGATAAACTTACACTCTTTGTCAGATTTGAAAGACAAGGAACAGATTCAGACCACTCTGCAGTATTCAAAGCAGGAGAAACACTTGTTAAATGTGGATTCACAGACGCAGGTGTTGTATCAGAAGATACTTCAAGTAATAATGACTTTACAGTAGAACAAACTTCCGAATCACCAGTAGGAAGGTGTTCAATTGCAAACATATCCGAAGGTGTAGTATTCATTAGAGGATTTTTCTGTAAGGTTGATAAACAAGAATTAATTCTTGAGAAATATAATTCCAAACCTTCTTATAGAGTTGGTTTAACAATCAAAGAAGAACTGATATCAGCTGCAGAAGATTCTTCATTATATGATAATGCACAGGGAACTTCAAACGAAAACGCAGCTGGTGCTGACAGATTTAAATTCACACTAACACTTTCTAAAATTGCATTAACTTCTACAGAAGATGCAAACTTTATTGAATTAGTCAGAGTCAATAAAGGTATTATAGAACTAAAACAAACAAGACCACTATATTCTGAAATAGAAAATACACTTGCACGAAGAACATTCGATGCAAATGGTGATTTTATTACACAACAATTTACACATAATATTAGAGAACATTTAGACGATACAACAAACGCAGGTTTCTATCTCAAGAGTCAAGGTGGTGACGATAATAAATTCCTTTTCCAAATATCGCCAGGCAAGGCATATGTTAAAGGATATGAGATTGATAAGATTGGTACAACAAACTTAACAATCAGTAAAGCAAGACAAACAAAAGAAATTAAAGGTGCAAAAACTCCTACAAGATTAGGAAACTATATTAAAGTACAAAACTGTTTTGGTTTCCCTGATTTTGGTAATGAAGCAGGAGCTCAGGCATTAGATTCACATGGAGTTTGTGAACTATTCCCAAGTACACTAACGCCAGGCAGTCTAGGTTCAGGTGACCATATAGGATTGGCAAGAGTTAGATATATTGACTCACATGACGATTCAGGAGATGCAGAGGACGGAGTAAATCTATATTTATTCGATGTGAAAATGTTCACAAAGATTGGATACAGTTCTCATACTGGTTCTGCAAATGCTGGAGACAAACTTGTAGGTGGAACAAGTGGTGCAACAGGTATTATTGCATATGATAATAATTCAAATGCAATATATGTCCATGATGTAAACGGTCAGTTTGCACATGGTGAGGCAGTCACTTCAACAGGAAGTGGAGACTTTGCTTGTACAATCGTAGGTGAAAACTACAGAGGTATTGCAAACGAAGTTAGACCATATAACATTGACCGTGTAAGAGGTATAGGACAAGAAAGAGCAGACGCTAATGTTGCAGACTTTACTGCAGATGTAATTTCAGACGGTGACAATGTATTATCAGGAACAGTCACCCTTTCAACAAGTAGTACAACTATAAATGGTTTCGGGACTAGATTTAGGTCGGAATTAAAAGAGGGTGATATTGTTGTAGACGGAGCTGGTAATGAAAGAGTTATTGCATCTGTGACAAGTAATATTGTTGCAACATTAACTGCAAATGCAGCTACTGCTGGTAGTGGTAATTTAACTAGAAGAAGAACAAAAGTATTTGACCAAGACCAAACTGCAGCTATCTTCTCATGGCCAAGAGATTATGTGAAGACACATACTCCTGATGATATAACAGTTAAAAAACAAAAAATTATTTCTGCTTCAAGTGGTCAGGTCACAGTCACAACAGATGCAAACGAATCGTTCTTACAAGTTTCTAGAGATAACTTCCAGTTATCTGTATATGATTTAAACGGTACTTCAAGTGGTGGTGCGAATACACTAGGATTAGAATTAGACCCAGTCACAACTGCTGGAAGTAAAACAACTCCAACTGCTGATACTGAACAAATTCAATTTGCAACTTCAGCTGCAGACGGTGTTGATTATATTGTATCATATGCAGTCACATTAAATGCACCTACAAGAAGACAAAAGAATATTAAAAGGTCTAGATGTGCATTAGTTTCAGCTGCAAGTGGTTCAGGTATCGAATACGGAACTGCATACAATCATAAAGACATAACACTAGGTGTTTCAGACTGTTTTGCAGTTAGAGGTGTCTATGAAGGAATTGGTGGGGCTACACCATTACCTCCAAGTGCAGTATTAGGAAGTCCATCAGGAACATTTGTAAACGAAGAAATCATTATCGGACAAACAAGTGGTGCAAGAGCAAGAATTATTAAGTATGCAAATGCTGGTACAACATTCTTCTATTACACTAACAACCTTGTATTTACAGATACAGAAAGTGTTGTAGGACAAACTTCAAATGCAAGTGGAACAATCGGAACCCTAACAACTGGTTCAGATAATATTACAGATAGATATTTCTTTGACAATGGTCAGAGAGACGGTTTTTATGACTTTGGTAAAATTACACTAAAGCCAGGCCAACCAGCACCAAACAATTCAATACTCATAGTATTTGATTACTTCACTTCAGCTGGTGGAGAGTTCTATGATGTAGAATCATATAGTAATATAGATTATGGTGAAATACCAGTTTACTCTCCAAACAAAGTAGACCTTGGTGGTTTAGAACCTGATGGACAATTTGAATTATCAGATGCATTAGACTTTAGACCAAGTGTAGGACAATTATTTACAGGTAATATATCAAGTGATTCACCTAATCCTGAAACACCATTTAATATTTCAACAGGATTAGGAAACAAAGACCCATTTGATTATTCTGAAAGAAACTTCAACGGTACAGCTGCAGCTGCAACAGATACACCAGTACCAACAATATCTTCAACAGGAGATATTTCATTCTATACTTCTAGAATAGACAAGATATTCTTGTTGAGTGACGGAAGGTTTGATATATCAACAGGAACACCTTCATTATCACCAACAAAACCAAAAGCTATTGACGATTCAATTGAAATGTTTGAATTGTTCATACCAGCTTATACCAAACACTTAGATAGAATAAGAGTAAGAACTTTTGACCATCGTAGATTTACGATGAAAGATATAGGTAGGATTAACAACAGGGTCACTAACCTAGAAAGAATTACTTCTTTATCTTTATTAGAAAAAGATACACAATCTGCACAAATATTAGATGCAGACGGATTCGATAGATTCAAATCAGGATTCCTCGTAGATAACTTTAGAGGACATAAGATTGGTGATGTTAATCACCCTGATTATAAATGTTCTATCGATACAAAAATGGGTATGTTAAGACCTCAGACCTTTACTCAGTTCTTTGATATTGCACTGAATACAAGTTCTTCTTCTAGTTATCAGAAGACTGGAGACTTAATTACCTTACCTTATACAGAACAATCATATGTTGACCAAAAGGTTGCTTCAAGACACATTAATGTTAACCCATATCATGTCTTTGCATTTATCGGTAATGTTAAATTAACACCTGAAACAGATATATGGAATGATACAGAAAGACTTCCTGATGTTAGAATCAATAGAGAAGGAAACTTCGATGCAGTTCTAGCTGGAGTTGGAAACTCATTAGGAACTGTTTGGAACTCATGGCAAACAACATGGGTCGGAGAACCTTCAACTGTATCAACAGAAGTACAATCAACTTCAGCAGGTTCATGGAATGGAGACCCATTACAGGGTGGAACATGGCAAGCTGGAACAGAAATTACAAGAGAGATTACAGAAACACCTGAAATACAAACAAGAACTGGTGTCACAACTTCTGTAGTAGAAGACTTTGTAGAAACAAGAAATGATAGAATAGTATCTGTATCAATTATTCCATTTATTAGAGCAAGAACAATTGAGATAGATGCAACTAACTTGAAGCCAGGCACAAACCACTTCTTCTTCTTTGACGGAATTAGAGTGGACAAATATGTAAGACCTTTCGATACAAATTATTCAGTAGACGGTGGAACAACTGTGACTTCGAACTTAAAATCAGACGGAAACGGAAGATTAAGAGGATACTTCGAATTACCTAATAACAATACACAGAGATTCCCAACAGGTATGAGAGAATTAAGAATTACTTCTTCATTCTACAACTTGTCGAATCCACCTTCAACTGGTTCTGCAGTATACCAAGCTCAAGGATTATTGTCAAGTTCACAAACAGAAATTACTTCTACAAGAAATGGTAGAGTTATTACACAACAAGTTTCAGGTACAAGACAATCACAAAGAAGAGGTGAAAGACTAAATGTTGGTCAGGTAGATACACAGGCACCTGATATCCCAAGAGATACAACACCTCCTGTAGTTGAAATTACTCCTACTGAACCTGAACCAGTTGAAAGACCAGTAATTCCACCTACAATTTTTGTACCAACTGAAATACCAACACCTTTACCTGTTTTACCGCCAGAACCGCCTGCATTACCTATACCATTCCCTCAAATAGAAGAGGATTTCAGGTTTGGTGGTTCAAGACTGGAGAGAGGTTGGGGTGACCCATTAGCACAATCATTTATTTGTGAGGCAAGTGGTGGAATGATGTTGACTTCGATAGACTTGTTCTTCCAAGCAAAATCAACTCACATGCCAGTATCGGTAGAAATTAGAAACATGGTGAATGGATATCCAGGCCAAACTGTATTACCATTCTCTACAGTCACAAAGAATCCAGCAGATATTAATATATCTCAAGACGGTTCGACTGCAACAACATTTACATTCGATTCACCAGTATTTGTAAACGAAAAAGTGGAATACTGTTTTGTAGTTTATTCAAACTCAAATGATTACGAATGTTTCATATCAAGAATGGGTGAAGCAGATTTAATTACTGGAGAAACAATTTCAGGACAACCATACGCAGGTTCATTATTCTTATCACAGAATGCTTCAACATGGACTGCAGAACAAACAGACGACTTGAAGTTTAACATGAAGATTGCAAAATTTGATACTTCAAAAACTGCAAGTGTATACTTCGAGAATGTAGATTTACCAAATCAAAAACTTGCAAGGAATCCTATAACAACTACAGCAGGAAGTAATACTGTTAAGGTTGCAAGTTATATGCATGGTATGTATAATAAGAGTTCAAATGTTCAGATATCAGGAGTCAAAGGAGACAGAGTAGGTTCTGTATTACAAATAGATAGTGCAGCTCTAGGAAGTGGTACTGCAACAGACGGAACTTATACTGCAAGAGTTCAAGATAGTTCAACAGGTTCAGGAACAGGATTAAAATTAAAAGTTGTTATATCAAGTAATGCAATTTCAAGTGTAGAAATTGAAGACCCAGGCCAAGGACATGCAGCTGGAGACGATATAACATTCCAAGACTTTGATAATGCAACAGACGGAAACGGTACTGTTGATTTGACTGTCAATGTGACAACTGTAGGTGAAACATTAGGTGGTATCCCAGTTGATGCAATTGGTGGTGCAAGTACAATAACATATGGTACTGGTATCACAGACGGTATATCAGAAGTTGGAATCGACTCTTTCAATGTTGCAGTAGATATGACAAGTTATATTGCAGCCAATAAATTTGTAAGTGGATATACTGCATTAGAATCAACAATTGGTGGTGGGGATAATGTAATGTCAAGTAGAAACTTCTACTATGACACTTTACATACTATGATTCCTTCAATATCATCAGGTTCTTCAAAAATTATTGCAAGTACAGAAACAACTGCAATACAATCACCCGAAGGACATATTGCAACAGGTGATAGTGCATATTCAAGAAGGTCAACAAATAACTTCATTACATTGAATGATAACTCTTACATTGATAACCCAGGCATAGTTGCTTCACCAATCAATGAAACAAATAAAATGTCAAGTGTAAGGTCATTCAGACTATTATTACAAATGTTCAGTGCAAGTACAACTGTTTCACCAGTATTAGATGTGGGTACAGTTGGTGCAATTGCAATTGCAAACAGAATTAATAATATTGATTCTTCAACTAATTTAAAAGTTGACGGTGCAAGTACAAATGCACTTGCAACGACAGGTGGTAAATCCTTACCCGCAGGAGTCACTCATGTGCCTTCTACGGAGCCAGAAGGAGATAATAATGCATTTGTATATGTGACAAGGAAAGTTAACCTTAAAACGCCTGCAACGACCTTAAAAGTTATTGCAGATAACTTTAGACCACCAAATACAGACCTTAAATTCATGTTTAAAATTATCAAGGCAGATGAAAACACACCTTTAGATGATATTGGATTTGAGTTCTTTAATACAGACGGGTCACCCGATAAAATAATCGAGGTTGACCAAAGAAACTTTAAGGAGTATGAATACACTGCAGAGGACTTACCTGAATTTACTGCATTTGCAGTCAAGATAGTAGGTCAAGGAACTAACTCATGTGTAGTTCCAGCTGTATCTGCGTTGAGGTGTATGGCATTAGCATAATGGGTATAAAGGTAGAAGGACATTCACATTTGGTAAGAGACGAAGAGTCTCATGCAATTATCAATACAGATGTCGAACAATATAGACTCACTATGAGAAGAAGACAAATCATGCGAACACAACGAGATGAGATAAATAGTTTAAAAGAAGATATGGCAGAGATTAAATCTCTATTAAAAGGATTAGTAAATAAAGATGGCTAGAACAGTAAATAGAAATCAAACTATAGAAGAGTTTAGAAATACTTATAATAGTCTCGCTGGAGATGTAGGAAGTTTAACTGGTTTAACTGGTACTATTTCAAATAGTAATAGTCTTGTAGATGCAATCAACGAAGTAGAAAACAAAACCTTCTTCTTTCAAACATTCGAATATGTTGCAACAGCAGGTCAAACTGTTTTTACAGGTACAGATAGAAACACCAACACACTTCTCATGAGAAGTGGAAGGTTTCAGGTATTTCATAACAAAGCTTTAAGTTCTGAACATTTAGTCGAAGGTGATGATTATAGCATAGGTGCGCCAGATGGTCAAGGAAATTTTCAATCTATCTCACTCAATGTAGCTGCAAGTGTTGGTGATGTTATCACTATATATACATTTACTGGTTCTTCATTAGGAACTACTTCTTCAGCTGGTGGTGGTGGAACTGGTCAATTTACTGAAACAGCTGCAAATACAATTTACAATATCAACAATAATGGTGTTATTCTTAATGGAGATAGCACTTCAAGAACTACAACCTTACAATCAGGATTTACAATTCAATTAGCTGGTGCAACTTATGGTGAAGAAAACTTAACACTTGCAAGTGGTAAAACTTTATCTGCACCAACCATTACAGACGGTACTGCAACAATTACAGGTGGGGTAGGAACAGGATTTAGTTCAATAACTTCAACTGCATTAGTAGGAGCCTTAACAGGTAATGTCACTGGTGATATCACTGGTGATGTTAAACATGGTGGTTCAGTCGTACTAGACGCTTCTACAGGTGCATTGACTGGACAAGTATCAGATATTACAAATCACCAAATAACAGATTTGAGTGATGTCGATACTACTGCACCTTCTAACGGACAGATATTAGTATATAATTCTGGCTCAGGTAAATATGTTCCAACCGACCAACAAACTTCTGATACAGTGACAGAGGGGTCAAGTAATTTATATTTTACAAACGAAAGAGTAGACGACAGAGTAAATGACTTATTACAAGCAGGAACGGGTATATCATTATCATATGACGACCCAAATGGTACACTTACAATTACTGGTGTTGCACAATTTACTACCTCAGATGCAAGAAGTGCTATCTCAGGTGGAGATGGTCTTGCATACAATTCATCTACAGGGGTAATGTCCGTCAACACTTCCAACGGGATAGAAATCAATAGTGACAATGTTGAATTAGATTATGAAATCGTATCTACTGCACCTACTGGTGTCGGTTCCACTGCAACTGGTCACCTTTGGTTTGTAGTATGATATGGCTGACGAAATATACATAAACATTGGTTCAACTTTTCAACAACCTTATCAAGGTCAACGACCAGCCAATGCACAAGAACCAAATATAAGGAATATTCAACAACCGAATATTAGAGATGCTCAGCAACCTTATCCTTTTGCATATAGAAATCCTTTTATATACGGAAACCCTGTAAACGCACAACAACCTAATATAAGGAATGCAAGACAACCTTTTACTTATAATAGAACTGGACAAACTCCATTTACTTATCAACACCAGTCACCTTTTACATATAGGAATCCTGTAAGCGCACAAGAGAATAATCCTAAAAATGCACAACAACCATACCCATATATTGCAAATGGACAACAACCAAGTAATGCACAGCAACCATATCCTTATCAAGCAACTGGACAACAACCAAACATAAGGGATAGGCAATCTCCATATACATACAACTACAGGTCACCAAACACATACATTTATAATAAACCTGTACAAAGTCCTTATATTGGTCAAAGACAAACACAGATTCAGGGCCCATACATTTATACGAGTCGTACGCCTATATTTGAATCAGGAGATGTCTACAGAGTACCAACCCCAGCTCAAAAACAAGGGCCTCATACTGGCCCCCAAACTTACAGTTTTCAGGCAAATGCTGTTGCTTCTCGGTCACCTTTTAGTACAACACAAATCACGAGGACACCTACAATTTATCAGACAGGACAGTTATTTGGATTAATCACAATAAACTATCCATCATATCAGATTCAAACTGAACAGGAATATAGATATTCTTTACAGAATGTTTCTAGACAGGTAGCTCAGGCAACATACACCAATCTCCAACAACCTGTTATAACTTATAACAATATTGGTGATGCAAGACAACCTTATCCTGCCAATATACAACAACCTAATATAAGGGATATTCAAGAACCTCATACTTACGACCATAGGTCTCCGTTCACTTATGAGAGACAAGGTCGTTCACCATTTACATATAGACACCCATTCACATATGCAAGACAAGGTCGTACACCCTTTACATATCAGATACAAAGTCCATTTACATATCAAAACCCTGTGAGTGGACAGGAACCTAATATTAGAGGCGCACAACAACCGTATCCATATATTGCATCTGGCCAAACTCCGTTTACATACGACCATAGGTCACCTTTTACATATCAAAATAATGTAAACGCACAACAACCTCTTACAACTCAGGGTCAAACACCTTTCACTTATAATTACAGGTCACCGTTTTTATACAACCATAGGTCACCATTTATAATTCAACAAAACTATCCAACAACTAGAGAAATAGGCCCACATGCAAAAGTTAAAGGAGTATTTGTAAATAATGCTGGTTCAGTAAGTAAAGTTGATGAAGTATATGTGAATGCACCTCAAGGCCCACAACCTTCGGGTGTGGAAAAGATTCACCAATCTGTGCCGAATGCACAGTTCTTGAAAGGAAACTAACCTAAATAGTATTATGGCCATAATAGCAAACTTATATATCGACCAAGGAACAGATTTCAGTATTACTGTAGATTGTACAGATAGTGCTGGTGAGGTTTTAGACCTTACTGGATACACTTCAGCTGCACAAATAAGAAAAACATATAGTTCTTCTACTGTATCTGCAACTTTTGCTACAACTATAAATGCAAGTGCTGGACAGGTGACTTTGACACTTACAGATACACAAACAAGTGGATTAGAAAGTGGTAGGTATGTTTATGACCTAAATATAACTAAGACTTCGACCTCAGAAACAACCCGTGTTGTTGAAGGTCAAGCAATCTTAACCCCAGGCGTGACGAGGTAATTATGGCAAATATTAAAGCAAGAGTTCTACAAGGAAACCAAATCAGAGCAAAACAGGTTGCAATTGGAAACTCTACTACAGTTCAGGCAGATTTATCACAAAAGTCAATCAATGAACTTTTAGATGTCAACGCATCAGAAACCGACAAAGGTTTACTCAATTATAATCAGGCCACCGATAAGTGGGAAACAACCAATACTATAGACGGTGGAACCTTCTGATTTAATCGAGTATCAGTTAGACCTTCCAACGATACCCGATAATCTAATCTTTAATACAGTATCAGACATTCAAAATAACTGTGAGGTTATTTACGATGCACATATGTATAAGACATACAAGGCACCTCAAGAATTGTATGATTGGTTGCACCCTCATATGGGAGATATTCTTAAATTTCATTTACAAGATACCATGCAAGTTAGATATCAGGTCATGACAGAACAATTACCTATTCATAAAGATTATGATTCAAGAGGTGTCTATAAAGTTTTAAATTATCATATCACTACAGGTGGTGATAATGTATATACTAGGTGGTGGGATATGCCCGAAGATGCAAAATTAATATTTGCACACGGAGCTTTTGATTATCACATGGGTGACCATTACGACCAGTCTAAAAAAATATATGAAACTCTCATACCTACAAAAAAATGGCATATGTTAACAGTAAATGTTCCACATGATATAGGATATATCACCAGTCCAAGAATCGGACTTAGATTATGGAACAATTGGCTGTAAGATAGTATAAATACCTATATCAATCAAGGTGACATTCAGTGAGTCACGACCCACATTGTGAGTGGACTGATTTATAATGTTCTTTCTCGGATAGTGAAGAGAAATAAAAGCTTTTAATAAACTAAATTATATTCCTAGGAGGAATAAAAAATGTCAACAGTAATTCAAATTAAGCGAAGTACAGGTGTCTCCGCTCCTACTGTTAGTAATCTTGCAGAAGGGGAATTGGCATATGTACAGGACAGGTCTAATTCGGGTGCTGGTGCAAAACTATACATTGAGTCAGTAGATTCAGATAACTCTACTGCCCTGATTCACGCAATCGGTGGTAAGTATTATACTGATATACTTGCTGGTTCTACGGCGACTCCTGCCGACTTTAAAGTTGGTAATGGTTCGTCTACAGGTGGTACTTTAAAACTTATGGAAGATACCGATAACGGTTCTCATTCTGTAGGATTAAAAGCACCTAATAGTGTTGGGAGTGATGTGGTATTCACATTGCCTGGCGCAGATGGTTCTGCAAACCAAGTAATCCAAACAGACGGTTCAGGGAACTTATCCTTCGCAACTTCAACTTCAACGGTTGCTGGTGCTTCAGATACAGATATTTCAAGTGCATCATCAGGACATATCCTAATTCATGATGGTTCAGATTCATTTGATAACAAACCTATATCAGGAGACGCAACCCTTGCAGCTTCAGGTGCATTAACTATTGCAAATGACGCTGTAGACGCAGATAAATTGGCTGCAAGTGCAGTCGTTATCGGTTCTTTATCAGCAGGAATGTTGGTGACTGAATCCGAGGGAATCGGTTCAAACGATAATGATACCACAGTTGCAACCTCAGCTGCAATTAAAGATTATGTCGATACACAGCTCACTGCTCAAGACTTGGACTTCCAAGCAGATTCAGGTGGTGCTTTATCAATCGATTTAGATAGTGAAACTCTTTCAATAGTTGGTACAGCCAACGAAATTGAAACAAGTGGTTCAGGTAATACCGTCACAATCGGTCTTCCTGATAATGTCACAATCGCAGGAAACTTGACAGTTAGTGGTACAACTACAACTGTTAACTCAACTACTGTTTCTATTGCAGACCCAGTTTTCGAAATTGGTGACGATAGTTCAGACGACAACCTAGACAGAGGTATTAAATTTAAATACAACAGTTCAGGTGCAAAAGTTGGTTTCTTTGGATTTGACGACTCTACTGGAAAGTTCGTTGCATTAGGTTCTGCAACAGACAGTTCTTCAACATTCTCAGGTACAGCACTTGGTGCCGTATTCGGTGGATTAGAAGCAACAGGTCTTGCACTTTCAGGGTCTATCACTTCTATCGATGGTTCAGCTCCTACAGCAGGTCAGTTGTTAATTGGTCACGGTACTAACGGTGACTTTGCAGCTGGTACTTTAACAGCAGGTGAAGGTATTGATGTCACAAATGCAGACGGAAGTATTACAATAGCGGGAGAAGATGCAACTACTACTAATAAGGGTATTGCAAGTTTCGCTAGTGCAAACTTCACTGTATCAAGTGGTGCAGTCACAATCACTGCTATTGACGGTGGTACATTTTAATTAATCGTCATTAGGAGGAAACCATGGCAACAGAGATAAAATTTAAAAGGAGTTCGACACAGAACGATGTCCCCGCAGTCAGTGATTTGGCTTTGGGTGAAATTGCAATCAACACCTATCACGGTAGAATGTATACCGAGAAAAACGATGGGTCAGCTGCAATTTCTGAAATCGGTTCTAATCCAGCTTCTCTAACAATCAATGATGCTATTACATTTCCTACCAGTGATGGTACAAGTGGACAAGCCCTAGTCACAAATGGTTCGGGAACCTTATCGTTCTCAACGGTTGGTGGTACAGGTTTAACAATTTTTACATATTCTATTTCAGGTAATACAACTTCTATTACAGGTAATGACGATAACAACAATTCTTTATCCTACACAGCAGGAACAGAACAAGTTTATCTTAACGGTGTAAAATTAATTAGTGGTGGTTCAGATTATACTACTACTAACTCCACAACTATCACTTTAGCAGCAAATGCGATAAGTGGTGATGTCGTACAAGTAGTTGCCTATACAAGTGCAGACTTAGTACAAGGATACTACACGGCTTCATCATTCTCTGCAACAACGGCTGACCAAGTGTTATCGTCAAATGGCATTGCAAATAAAGCAATCAAATATGTCATTTGTGCAACTCACGCTTCTGCTGGAACTCATGCAGCGGAGGTTTTATTAATCAACAATGGTTCTAACTCATATTTCGTCCAGTACGGTGATGTGTTTAGTTCCAGTTCGTTATTCTCGTTGAATTCAGATATTAACTCAGGTAATATGAGACTTCTCATTACACCAGCTAATACGAATACAACTGTGGATACATTCCAAATAAGACATTCATAGGAGGATAGGACATGGCTTTAAGTAAATCATTTAAACTTGCAGAACTTATCCGACATATCGAATACGATTCGAGTGATGATGTAATCAAAACAAGTAAAAGAACAGAGGATAAAAACAAAAAAAGAGGTTCAGATACTAAAACTGCAACCACTGAGTTTAACCTTGATACTTTTGCACATGCAGACTTTAGAGCTGCAAGATATATCGTTGCAATGTCTAGAGGAACAGATTTCCATTCAACGGAAATCATGTTGGTTCACGATGGAACTACGGTTTCATTAACTCAATATGGTGTTTTGCAAGACAATACACTTGCCACATTTGATGCAGACATCAGTGGTGACAATGTTAGACTTAAATGCACTCCATCTTCGGCAACTTCGACCACAATCAAGTTTGACCGAACATTGGTAGACGCATAAAGACTTAAATAAGGGGGATTTATTCCCCCTTTTCTTTTTTATTGAGGAGTTCTTTCTCATAAATAAATGGTAATACATTCTAAAACTTTAATTTAGGGTACGGAGAAACATGGCAGATACTAAAAATTTCAGAGTAGAACATGGAATCAATATCGGAACAACCGAAATAGTTAACTCCAGTGGTAAAGTACAAGCAACTGCAATATCTTCATTAGACACAGACGATTTAACAGAAGGAACGAACAAATACTTTACTACGACTAGGGTGAATAACCATTTAGCAGATTCAGGTTCAGCAAAGACAATTAATAATGCTACAATAGATGGAGGAACATTCTAGTGGCCGCACAGAATTTTAAAATCAAAAACGGTTTGACGGTTGGAACTACAGAAGTTATTGATAGTTCAGGTGATTTGACTGCTGCAGCTTTTGGAACTGCAGCTAACGAGGCAATCGATGACCAAGTAAATACACTTTTAACAGCGGGAACAGGAGTAAGTTTATCTTACGATGATGCAGCTGGTACATTAACAATCACAGGTAATGTTGGAGATATTACAGGAGTAAATGCTGGTGCTGGTTTGACTGGTACTGCAACATCAGGTGATGCAACATTAAATGTTGGTGCTGGAACAGGTATTACTGTAAATGCAGATGACATTGCAGTTAATATGGGTGCATTTGATACAGACAACTTATCAGAAGGTTCTTCAAACTTATATTTTACAAACGAAAGAGTTGACGATAGAGTAAATTCACTATTCACAGCTGGTACAGGTATATCATTAACATATGACGATGCAGCTAATACTTTGACCATTGACGGTCAAGTTGGAGACATAACAGGAGTCACAGCTGGTACAAACTTAAGTGGAGGAGGTACTTCGGGTACAGTCACACTTAATGTAGAACAACAATTAAACAACACAACTGCACCATACTATCACAATGTAGTAGTGACAGTTAGTGGTGGTAAATTCTTATTTGACGGACAAACTTCTTCTCAATCTTTGAGATTAATGCCAAGTATCGTCTATAGATTTGACCAATCAGACAGTTCAAACGGTTCACACCCATTAAGATTCTCTGAGTCCGAAGACGGAACAGAGATGTCAGATGGATACACAATTTATAACAAAGTAGGTACGCCAGGCTCAAGTGGTGCATATACAGAAGTTGCATTCGACCAAGAAGCACCTTCAATTATGTACTTCTACTGTTCAAATCACAGTGGAATGGGTAATTCAGTTTATCTTGGAGACGAAAGTGGAGATATCGCAGGAGTCACAGCTGGAGACGGTTTATCAGGTGGTGGTACATCAGGAACAGTATCACTTGCATTAGATTTAAATGAATTAACAGCTGCAACAGTAGACCCTTCTGCAGATAGTATTGCAATCATAGACGGTGGTTCTTCAAATGTAAGTAGAAAAGAATCTATAGCTGACCTTGCAACGATGCAAGCTGGAGACGGACTAAGTGCATCAAGTGGTGCATTTGCAGTAAATGTAGATGACAGTTCAATAGAAACAAACTCCGATTCGTTAAGAGTTAAAGCATTAGGTATTACAAATGCAATGTTAGCTGGTTCAATCACAAATGCAAAATTAGCTAATTCAAGTATCACAATCGCAGGAGCTTCAACTGCATTAGGTGGAACTGTACTTGCAGACACCGATGCATTATCAGAAGGTTCTTCAAACTTATATTTCACAAACGAAAGAGTTGATGATAGAGTTGCATCTCTTATTGTTGGTGGTTCAAATATCACTGCAACTTATGATGATGCAGCGGGAACATTGACACTTGCTGGTTCGGCTGCATATGGTGACGCAGATGCAAGAGGTGCTATCTCAGTCACAGATTCGGGTGGAGACGGTTCACTTAACTACGATAATTCAAGTGGTGTTATTACATATGTCGGCCCAAATTCTGCAGAAGTAAGAGCTCATTTAAGTGCTGGAACTGGTGTATCATATTCAGGTGGTGAGTTTAGTATCGGTCAGGCAGTTGCAACAAACAGTAATGTTCAGTTTGGAAACTTAACACTATCAGGTGACTTAACAGTTAACGGAACAACGACAACCGTATCTACTACTAATACAGTAGTTTCAGATGCATTATTAGAACTAGGAAATGGAACATCAGGTTCACCTTCAAATGACGCAGGTTTAGTTATTGAAAGAGGAAGTTCAGATAATGTGTTCATAGGTTGGGACGAAAGTGCAGATGCAATCACATTCGGTACAGGTTCATTTACAGGTGCATCTACAGGTAATTTAACAATTACACCAAGTGCAGTAAACACTGGTGCAGTGACTATAACAAATGCAACAAACAGTGGTGGTACTGCAAGGAATGTTTATCAATCAACTTCTGCACCTACAAGTTCAGACGGTGCAGTTGGTGACTTATGGATTTTATACTCTTAATTGAGTGAGTGAGGAAATAAATGGCGTCAGGTTCACAGAAGGTTAAAACCCCTTCGGGTTGGAATGCAACTCAAGGTGCTTGGGTAAAAACAGGCAGTTCGACTTGGAAGGCAGTAGACCAAATATATCTTAAGACACCCGATGGGTGGAATAATGCGTCTGGCCAAGAAGCAACTCAATCACCATATCCTTACATTGCAAACGCACAAAATCCAGTCATAAGGAATAGACAAACTCCATATCCATATATTGCTAATGCTCAAGAACCCAATATTAGGAATAGACAGAATCCATATCCTTACATTGCAAATGCACAGGAACCAAATATAAGAGATAAACAAGAAGCTTATCCTTACATTGCGAATGCACAAAATCCAGTTATAAGAAATAGACAAACTGCATACCCTTATCAAGCAAATGCACAGGAACCAAATATTAGGAACCGTCAAAATGCATACCCTTATCAGGCAAATGGTCAAGAACCAAATATTAGGAACCGTCAAAATGCATATCCTTATATTGCAAATGCACAGGAACCAAACATAAGGAATAGACAGAATCCATATCCTTATCAGGCAAATGCACAGGAACCGAATATTAGGAATGCACAACAACCATATCCGTATATTGCAACTGGTCAAGAACCGAATATTCGTTCTGCACAACAACCGTATCCGTATATTGCAAATGGTCAGGAACCTAATATTCGTTCTGCACAACAACCGTATCCGTACATTGCATCTGCACAACAACCGAATATAAGAAGTTATCAGTCACCGTTTACATATAACTATAGGTCACCCTTTACATACAACTATAGGTCACCTTTTACATATAACTACAGGTCACCTTTTACATATCAAGCACCAGCAAGACAACCATTCATTGCAAGTGCAAGACAACCTTTTACATATCAGGCACCTGCGAGACAACCTTTTACATATCAGAGTCCCTTTACATATATTGCAAGGACTCCTTATCAGTTGCCAGGCGGTGGTAGCCCAGGCCATCAACAGAAATAATGGAGAGTATAGAGTAGAACAATGGCACAATTACCTTACATTGCACAAGCTAGACAACCTGTTTCGGCACAGAACCCGTTCACTTATCCAGCGAACGCACAGAATCCGTTTACCTATAATGCACAGAATCCATTTACATATCCTGCGAATGCTCAACAACCGAATATTAGAAGTGCTCAGCAACCTACAATTAAGAATGCTCAACAACCTACAATTAAGAATGCAAGACAACCTAACACATATAACTATAGGTCTCCATTCACATATAACAGAACAGGTCAAACACCTTTTACATATAATTACAGAAGTCCATTCACATATAATAGAACAGGTAGAACACCTTTTACATATAACTATAGGTCACCGTTCACTTATAATAGAACAGGACAATCACCTTTCACATACGACCATAGGTCTCCATTCACTTACGAAAGACAGGGACAAACTCCTGATACCTATTCATATAGAAGTCCTTCAACATATCAGAGACAAGGTCAAACGCCTACGACATATGACCATAGGTCACCATTCACTTATGAAAGACAGGGACAAACACCTACAACATATGACCACAGGTCACCTTTTACCTATGAGAGACAGGGTCAACAACCTTCTACATACGACCATAGGTCACCTTCCACATATCCAAATACAGGTGGAACACCAGTGACATATGACCACAGGTCACCGTCAACATATGCAAGACAAGGACAAACACCTGATACTTATTCATATAGAAGTCCTTCAACATACCAAAGAACAGGTCAACAACCTTCTACATACGACCATAGAAGTCCTTCGACATATGCAAGGCAAGGTAGAACACCAGTTCCAAGATGGGACGGTGTACTATCACAACAGTGGCCAGGCTCACCAATAACCTCTTAAAATAACTCACTAAATAAAAGTATGTTAGAAGCAATTAACACACTTGAGAAAGCACGCAACTTCGATTTTACTAAGAGAAGGTCTTTACATGAGAGACATTTAGGTACTGTAAATTTAGGTAGTTATGATTACAAAAATAGAGAATCAGAACAATCTAAAAATGCATTAGAAGTATTTGAATATGTCATGTCACAATGTGGGCCTATTCGTTTAGTTCCATGGGAAAATATCAAAGAACACATAAACGAAAATAGAACTATGGGATTTGGTCAATTGAACCATAATTCTTATCAATATAACAGATATCTACATCTTGGTTGGACTGAAAAATTAAGACCCGACCACCCTATCGGAGGTGGTTCAATGGACTTCATGAATGTAGATGGAGAGTATCAAAAATTATCTTCTGTTAGTGACGACCCCGATTGTGATGAATTAAATGACGAAGAAGAAAATTCTATTTGTGCATGTTATTACCATTCTGCAAAAGCACATTGGTTAGTCAATAGTGTACAGAAAGAAGGACTAAGACAACCAGTTCAAGGACATACACATAGTCCTACTGGTTCAGAACCAGTTGATTACAGACTTACTATACACCCAGGCTCTATAAGAAGTAAAGTATTAGAGACAATGGACGAACCACATTTTCTAACATTAGTCACTGATTATGTAAATGCATATTCAGATATACCAGCATTAAGTTGTCAAGAGATATTAGATTACTTTGAGGGTTTATTAAAAGAACCAAATGAAGGGACTCTATCTGCCATATGGGTAGGAGAAGGAAAAATAGAATGGTCTTTATCAGCAGTAGGTGGTACAGATTTCCGAAACGAAGTTTTTGATTTTAATAGAAGAGTTTCAAAATTATGTAAGAAGAAACCAGTAAACATTTATCTCGGTTATGATTCTTCTCATGGAGAAGTTTATGAGGTTGCAGAAAAGTCCATATACAATGCAATAGAAAAATCAAAAAGTGGTGGACATGGAGCTGAGTTCTTTAATGATTACAAAGTAGAAGTTAAGAAACTTGACATAGCAACAATACCTGAATATAATAGAGATTATGCTAATCAATCAACTGAATTTACATACAGTAGATTTTTAATCCCCTATCTTGAGAACTATGAGGGATTTAGTTATTTCATAGACGATGATTACATATGGGAACATACACCCATGTCATTATTTTATTTCTTAGACCCTGAACATGCAGTTGCATGTGTACAATATGATTTTAAAAATCATGAAGAAACTAAATTTAATGGAGAGAAGAATATATCTTATCCTAAAAAGTTATGGTCTAGTATGATGATATTTAATAACGGACATGAAGATTGTAAAAAATTAACACCCGAAGTTGTCAATACACAAACTGGAAAATATCTACATCAGTTTGAATGGACAAATCAAATAAGTAAGATACCTCATAACAAAATATGTACTGAGGGATACGATACTTTGAAAAAATCACACCATGCAGTTCACTATACAAGAGGTGGGCCATGGATAAAAGACATGGATTGTTCTAACATAAATATGTTGAACTACTATGAAAAACATAAAATGAGTAAACTTAAAAAGAAGGTTTACTAAAAAACATTTATATGGTATAATGGAGATATTATGAATGCATTAATTTATTGTGAAAACGGAAATCTTTTCGTTAGAAAACCAAACGGACTAGAATGGAGACATGAACAAGTCGATAGACCTGAACTAGGATTTGAATACGAAGTTCTTATCTATGATGATATAGAATATAAAATTGAAAAATGGAATACCGAACTTCCCATGGAAGAACAAGATAGACTTCCTCTATCTGAATCAGATAAAGATTCCATTGAAGCATACATTGAAAATTGTGAACCACCACAGGGTGTAAATTTAAACAATCAATTTATTAGTAGAATTGCAAATGTTGTACATAGTAATGAAGAAACTCAAGCTATAAAGTATGGATTTGATAATATAGTAGAGGTGTTAATTGCATCTAGAGAAGGTTCAGCACACCCACATAGGTCAAATGCACGAAGAGTTTTAGAATACATAGACGCATTAGCAAATGTTGCAGAAGAAGTGTATAGAGAAATTTCAATTACTAGAGAAGATACTCTTAAACCTTTAGAGGATTATCTCATGCAATTACCACCACCTAATGATGCAATAAGAAGGTGAACAAAGGGACTCCAAAATGGGCCTTCAACGGGAAAGGACTTCCAAAAATAGATTCATATAATAAGTGGACTGTTAATTCACTTAATGTAAATTATATCGAAAAACCTTTTTATATCGAAGAACTACCACTTGCAGAAAATGTCTATGTCATAGATGATTATTTAGCACCGAATCTGCATAGAGCATTAGACCACCACTTACAACATTGTTCGTGGCAAAAAACTAATGAAGTAAAACAAGACGGTAGATGGTGGAGTAGTAGAGGTGGTTTACCAAATCATTCATTATGGGGAGCTGCATTCATGGGCCCAAATGGTGAAGAAGGATATTTGAACGGCCCGAGTGGTTATCCTAATTATTTAATTAAATGGTTAAATAGAAAACTTCAAACTGATTTTGGATTTGAATGGGTTAGATTTCAATATGCTGGTGCAAACTCACAATTACATGGACAACAAGGAACATGTCATAGTGATTGTCAAGACTATGACGATTGGAATCTTTCTTTCTTATATTATACCAATCAGTTTTGGAATCCAAACTGGGGTGGTAGATTGAGATTTTATGATACGAATATTAAAGGTGGTACATTAGAAGACATGGACGAATATGAAATAGGTGCAGTAGATTTTGTACCTAATAGATTACTCATGTTTGACGGTAGAATACAACATGGAGCAGAGGCTCCTTCCGAAGATGCAAAATATATAGATAGAAAATCAATAGTAATTAGAGGTGACGAATGTGTACTTCTAAACAAAGAAGATAGATATGCCAACCATTGAGTTTAGAACATATGATGAATATAGTCATGAATTCTTTAGACCTGTAGCAGCTAAAGAAGTGACACCTGAGTGGTGGAAAAAAATGAAGATAAGAGTCGACCACAGAGGTCGAGTTTCACAGACTATTAAGTCTTGTCCTTCAATGTTAGACTGGTTAACAATGGGATATTATATAATAGCAACTGTAGATATACCAATTAGAAATGGTTATAGTTGGAAATGGCCTGATGGGGATTCTAGATTTACTGTATCCGATTGTGAAAATTTTTCTCATTCACACCCAGCTTCTCAACTTGTAGACAGTATTAGTTATGACGGTGAAGACGGTATAGTTAATGATGCATTTAAGATAACAAACTTTTGGAATATTAAAACACCGCCTGGCTATTCAGTTTTATTTTTAGACCCTTTCTTGTTTACTAATAAATACTTTGCATGTTGGCAAGGTGTTATAGACACTGATGGATTCAATGTAAATTTAGATAATGCACAATGCATTTTCTATCCAAAGGTAGACCATTCCTTTGTCATTGAAGCGGGAACTCCACTTGTACAGGTTTTCCCTTTCAAAAGAGAAGAATGGGCTGCAACATATTTCTTATCTAGTGGTAAGGATTTCTTAGAGAAAAATGCAATAGACGATATGTCGATGCAAAAATGGCAAAGGAGAAGAGGTTTGCGTGAATTAGATGGAAGTGCAAACGACAAACTAAATATAGGTGGATATAGGAATGCCAAGATATGGCAACCTAAAAGTAAACTCTTTGATAAACCCAAAGAACAAGAACCACCACCTGAATGTCCTATGCATAAAAAGGACTTCAAGGATAAACAACGAGAGTTAACAGACTTGAATTGGGACGGGTCGGAGTCGAAAAAAATAGATAGAGAATAGATTATGTCAGTTAGATTATTGTTCCCTACTCTTTTATTCAAATATGATTTGATAGAAGAGGGAATTTTGACAAGTGAATATCTTGACCAGTTGCGTCAAGACATGGACGCAATGCGAAAAAAAGACCCTACAGGTAGAAAAGTTTCGAATGCATACACAGGTTGGCAATCAAATGACGGTTGTAATCAAAGACCTATTTGGCAGAAAGCTATAAGGGCAATTAAAGATAAAGTAAACCATGAAGTATTACCATTTCACCATGTAGACACTTCTAAAATTCAATTGGACATGGGTAATATGTGGGCAAATATAAATGACAAAGGTGCATGGAATACTCCACATAGACATAATGGTTGTTGGTATAGTGGTGCATTTTATGTTAATGCAGAAGGTGATGAAGGTGATATTATATTTACAGATAAGAATGAACAAGTATTATATCATTCTCCCATAAATACAAAAGTCGAAGACCACCACCGTGAAACCCCTACAACTGGAACTTTATTATTATTTCCTAGTGGACTATTACACATGGTCGCCCCTAATCAAACTGATAAAGATAGATATAGTGTTGCATTCAATATGAATTCTAAATGGCTCACAGATGAATTCATGTTCGACCCTAAAATCGATGACGATTCTAATGAGAAAGTAAGGGGTTGGAATCTTTTTGATGTGGAAGGTGGTTATTTGAAGAGGTAGTTTCCATAAATAACAATATGGAAATCACTATATCACCTTACATAATATGGAACCTTATCATAACGGTAATCATAGCACCGTTGGGTTTTTTGATTCGTAATGTACTATCTGAACAAAAAAGACTAGACATTCTTGTTAACAAAACTAGAGAAGAGATTGCGAAAGACTATGCCACTAGGGAACAGATAGAGGCCGATTTCGTAAGGATTCAGAACACTTTAAACAAGATTGACGAGAAACTCGATAGACTTCAGCATAAAACTTACTTCCAAGAATAAAAAAGGTATAAATAGTAGTATACGAGAGGAATACTACTATTATGGCAACACCGAACAGTAAAGCAACATTAAAAGAATACATTAAGAGAAAACTGGGAGCTCCTGTTCTAGAAATCAATGTGGACGATGACCAGTTTGATGACAGAATTGACGAAGCCGTTCAGTATTTCCAAGAGTACCATTATGACGGTTCTATCCGTGTATACTTAAAACATCAATTAACTTCTGATAATCTAGTGACTATGAGGTCAGACGAGACCTTCACAGAGACTTCAGCTGGTACTCATGCATACACAGACCAACAAGTAAAACAACAACAAAATTATATCGTATTACCTGAGTTTGTTCTTGCAGTGAATAGAATTTTCCCATTCACTGATAAACACAATCTCAATATGTTTGACCTTAGATATCAGTTAAGGTTGAATGATTTATATGATTTGTCTGCAACAAATATATTGTATTATAACATGGTACAAGAACACATTTCTTTATTAGACAATATACTTGTCGGACAGGTTCCTATTAGATACAAACAACACATGAATAGATTGTATCTAGATGCAGATATAGAAGCTCTAAATGCAAACGAGTTTCTTATCATTGAATGTCATAGAAAAATAGACCCTAACGATTTCACAGATATCTATAATGATATGTGGTTGAAAAGATATTCAACTGCATTAGTTAAATATCAGTGGGGTGAAAACTTATCTAAATTTCAAGGGATTACTTTGCCAGGCGGAATAACTTTAGACGCTTCGGAAATGAAATCTCAAGCACAAGAGGAAATAACAAAATTAGAGGAAGAGTCAAGATTAAATTATGAACTTCCAATCATGGACTTAATGGGGTAATAAATGCCTACAAATGTATTTTTTAACCATGCAGTAGCAACTGAACAACATCTTGTAGAGGATTTGATTGTTGAGTCACTTAGAATGTATGGACATGATGTCTTATATCTACCAAGACAAATAGTAGAAGAAGACACGATTTTTACGGAAGATGTACAGGCCACATTCGGTGACGCCTATTCCGTTGAAATGTATCTTTCGAATGTTGAAGGTTATGAGGGACAAGAGGATTTAGCCACTAAGTTTGGTGTCGATATTAATGACGATGCCGAATTCATAATGAGTGTAAGAACATGGGAAAGATTTGTTTCCCTTGATTCAAACCTTGTAGTTTCTGCAAGACCTAACGAAGGTGATTTGATTTACTTCCCTATGACAGGTCATTTATTTGAAATCAGATTTGTTTCAGACCCCGACCCATTCTATCAATTAGGGAAAATATATGTTTTCAAAATGCAAGTATCCCTATTCGAATACAGTGGAGAGGATTTCGATACTGGTACTTCTGCAGACTTAGTAGAAGCAGACCAAGCTTACACAATCGAACTCACAATGACTGGTTCAGGAAACTACACTCATGGAGAGAATTTAACTACTGTTATTGACGGAGTCACAACGACAGTTGGAGAGGTTGTACTATGGCAACCAAACGCAAACAAACTTACAATTAAGGATAACACTAGAACACTACAAGTTGGAGATGTACTCACGGGTGTGTCTTCTACAACTGCTAGACCTATAGGAAGTATTGTAGATGTTCTAACATTTGAGAACTTATCTTCTGCACAAAATAAAGACTTCGAAGATAAGGATAGTAATTACTTAGACTTTAGTGAAGTGAATCCTTTCGGTGAACCATAATGTTCGGAACTTTTTTCTACAACGAAACTATTAAAAGGTCGATTTCTGTATTCGGTACTTTGTTCAATAATATACATACGAGCAAAATAAAAGCAGACGGGACAGTATTGTCTAAAAATTTAGTTCCAATATCTTATGGGCCAAAACAAAAGTTTCTATTAAGATTACAAGACGATGTAAAAGCAAAAGACGGGAATGTCACTTCTATATCTTTACCTCGTATGGCTTTTGAATTGACAGGATTTGAATATGACGCGTCAAGACAACAAAATAAACTTATCAGAACTCAGAAAACAGTTTTAGAAACTTCTGATGTTGGAAAGAGAGGTTTTCAATATCAACCAGCACCATACAATTTAACCTTTACATTATCGATATTATCAAAGAATGCCATAGACGCATTACAGATAGTAGAACAAATACTTCCATACTTTCAACCTGAATATACAGTATCAATGAAAATGGTTGATAGTATGAGTGAGGTAAGAGATGTACCAATCTTTTTAAATTCTGTTGCAATGGACGACCAATATGAAGGTGAATTTGTAGAAAGAAGAGTTATAGAATACACATTAGAATTTACTATGAAGACATACTTCTTTGGCCCTGTTTATACTGGAGAGGTCATTAAGAATGTTATTGAAAGAGATTATATAAACGATAGTGTTGCAGCTGGATTTACATCAACAGAAATTAATAATTCAGGATTGGTTAAGGAAGTCAAACACTACGAACCAGCCTTCGCTGCAAGGTCAAATGCAGTAGTCAACTCAAATACAGTCACTTTTCCAAGTGCAATAAATAGTAAGATAAGTGTTGGAGACGAAGTATTTGGTACAAATCTAACAACGAATCCAACAGTTTCAAGTATTGCAAGTGATAAATTATCGATTGTATTAAGTAATCAAGTTAATTTTAGTGCAAACACAAACTTGAAATTCGTAGGTTCTGTTGACCCAAGTGATACATTTGTGGTTGCAGAAACCGTGACTTTTTATGATGAAGGTGGTGGTAATACATTTGAAGAAGACACCGCTAGTGATGGATAATTATGGCAAAAGAAATAGACCAAAAGTTAGATAATCTTCTAGATATCAACTCTGATATCAAACAAGAAACCCGATTAGTTAAATTACCTGATAGGGACAAGAATATCGAATCAGACTACAGATATGCTAGAGAGAACCTCTACGACCTCGTAGAACGCGGTCAGGACGCTATAGACGGCATATTAGAACTATCCAAGGAGACAGAACACCCTCGTGCATATGAGGTTGCTGGACAACTCATAAAGACTGTATCCGAAACTGCAGAAAAGTTAATCGACATACAGAAGAAGTTGAAGGACTTAGAGAAAGAAGATAGTTCAGTAAGAACTCAACACAATCACTTATATGTCGGTTCGACAAGTGAATTGCAGAAGTTCTTAAAAAAGGAGTCTAAGAAAGATGGAAATTCAACCTAACGAATACAACCCGATACCGATACCCGAAGTCACAGAAGGAGAACCATTTTGGTTATTAGCTCTAGGTCATTTAACTAGACACAACTCAAAAATATTTCAATTAGATACTTCAAAGTATGACGCATACGAAACATGGATAAGAGATAATGTTAAAGATAAAACAGTATGTGTATTGGGAACTGGTGTAGGAACTTTATTACACCTTGCAGATTATTACGGTGCAAAAAAATGTATAGGATTAGATTCTGATAATTGGATATGTGTTTATTTAAAAGGTTTGTATCCACATATGGAGATACATAATTCAAATTATTACAAAGTAGAATGGCCAGAAGCAGACATATATTTACACAATGGTTGTACACAAACATTTTTACAGAGAGCAGAAAATTTAAACAAGAAAGTATTCCCACCTTTTTGTAATATACCACTCGTTATGAAAACAAGAGAAGACTTAATTACAGACGGTGTTATGGATTTTTCAGATACACATGCAAGAGCATATCAAGAACTTGGTAGGATAAATGGTTAAACCAGTAAACGAAGGATACTTAGGGAACACCCTCATAAAAAGAGCTGGTGTCGAAACTCAGTATACCGAGGAAGAACTGAATGAATACATGAAGTGTTCGAAAGACCCTACGCATTTTATTGAAAAATATACACAAATTATATCACTTGACGAGGGTATGGTTCCTTTTCAACTTCGTGGTTATCAAGAAGACCTTATAAACTTCTATGACGAAAATAGATTCAATGTTGTTCTTGCAAGTAGACAGAGTGGTAAATCTATTACTTCGTGTGCATACTTATTATGGTATTTACTATTTCACCCCGAAGTCACCGTGGCTGTTCTTGCAAACAAAGGTGCAATTGCAAGAGAAATGATTGCAAGAATCGTGACCATGTTAGAGTCTGTACCATTTTTCTTACAGCCAGGCGTCAAGATTCTAAACAAAGGTTCTATAGAATTTGCAAATGATTCTAAAGTTGTTGCAGCTGCAACGAGTTCTAGTTCGATTCGTGGTATGTCAATCAACTTACTATACCTAGACGAGTTTGCATTCGTAGACGATGCAGATACATTCTATACTGCAACATATCCCGTAATCACCTCGGGTAAAGATTCAAAGGTTATCATTACCTCTACTGCAAACGGTGTGGGTAATATGTTCCATAAGATATATGAATCTGCAGTACATGGACAATCAGAATATAAACACTTTATAATAAACTGGTATGATGTGCCAGGCAGAGACGAAGAATGGAAAGAAATGACCATTGCAAACACATCAGAAGCTCAGTTTGAACAAGAATATGGAAACTCATTCTTAGGTACTGGTAATACATTAATAAATGCAGATACCTTGTTAGGTCTCAAAGCATGGGAACCTGAATGGAATAGAGATAATATAAATGTATATAAGAGACCTATACAGGGTCACGAATATATTTGTACAGTAGATGTTGCAAAAGGAAGAGGTATGGACTATTCAACCTTCTCCGTGTTTGATGTATCTACGAAACCTTTTGAACAGGTTTGTACTTATAGAGACAGTATGATAAGTCCCATGCTGTTTCCCGATATTATAAATAAGTATGTAAAAGCATATAATGAAGCATTAGTCATAATAGAAAATAATGCAGAGGGTGGTATGGTTGCAACTCAATTGCACTATGATATAGAATATCCAAATGTCTTTACCCAAGGTCAACTAAAAGCAGAAGATATTGGGGTCACTGTAAACAAAAAGATAAAAAGGATTGGGTGTTCTACCCTCAAAGAATTATTAGAAGAAAACAGACTAAATGTTATAGATAGAGCAACTATAACAGAACTCATGACTTTTGTCACGAAGGGTAATTCTTTCGAAGCTGACAGAGGATATCATGACGATATGGTTATGAATCTCGTATTATTCAGTTGGTTTATCACTACTGAATACTTCTATAATCTAACTGATACACAGGTCAAAAACTTGTTATACGCAGAACAACAGAAGTTAATAGAAGACGATGTATTACCCGCGGGGGTGTTTGGAGAGGTAAAACCCGAGGAAACTACCTTTGTAGACGACCAAGGAGACCGTTGGTTCACTAAAGATATGTCAAATGAGATGAAATGGTAGTTCATTAGAGTTAGCGAAGTTATAAATAAAACAGTAAACAACTTTTACATTAACAGGAGAAAAATATGGCATTTCAAGTATCACCAGGCGTTCAGGTCAAAGAAATAGACTTGACAAATGTTGTGCCTGCAGTTTCTTCCACTGTTGGAGGATTCGCGGGTGCGTTCAGATGGGGCCCTGTTGATGAAGTAGTATCAGTTTCAGATAGTCAAGGTTTAGTAGATAATTTCTATACACCAGCAAATACAAACGCAGGTGCAGAGGATTTCTATTCTGCAGAGGCTTTCTTAAGATATGGTTCATCATTAAAAG
>Ga0163109_10000503_pt1 | contig 31359 bp, 35 predicted proteins | sample CRUFie1St13metaG_FD_108704 | JGI IMG/M metagenome (GOLD analysis project Ga0163109, IMG submission 108704) | Marine microbial communities from the Costa Rica Dome - CRUD Field 142mm St13 metaG | ecosystem: Environmental > Aquatic > Marine > Oceanic > Photic zone | place: Costa Rica: the Eastern...
ACAGATGGTGATGGTATTGCTGATGCAGAAGATAACTGCCCTAATGTTCCTAATGCTGATCAAGATGATTTAGACCGTGATGGAACTGGTGACGTTTGTGATAATGATACAGATGGTGATGGTTTTGCTGATGAAGATGATTCTTGTCCAAATGTACCAAATCCAGGTGTGTCACAAACGCGTGATATTGATGTTGATGGTGTTGCTGATGCGTGTGACGATATAATTGATTCAGACGGTGATGGTGTTGCTGATGGAGAAGATAACTGTTCAGATGTTTCCAATAGAGATCAAAGTGATTTAGATGGTGATGGTATAGGAGATGCCTGTGATGATGAGGATAATCGTGATTCGGATGCAGATGGAGTAGATAATTTCCAAGATGAATGTAATACTTTGCCTGGTGGTTCTGTTGATGAAACTGGTTGTTGTACTACTGTTTTAAGTGATGAGATAGAGTCTGTGTTGCCTGTCAATCCATTGCAGGTGGATTCTAATGGTTATTTTGTTCTTAGTTCTAGAATGTTCTTTGATGCTCCTTTGATTTCACCAATATTTGAATTAGGTGCTTGGAATGGCATGGTAGTAACTGATGATCAGGTAAATTTAATTTTTACATTTTTAAATCAAGATACTGATAATAGAAATGATAGTTTTATAGGTTTTGCTTATAATGATTCTGATAATTCTTTGAATGTTTATAGAACTAATCGTTCATCTTTAATGTATCATAATTTATCTGGGCATAGCTTCTATGCTTTTAGTGGTCCTGTGATTGAAAATTTAACCTATGATCCGCTTCCAGGTGGTACTGGTTTAACTCTTGATGGTTGTGGAGAAGTTTCTCACGAAACTTTCCAAAAAGTTGAACGTCTAATGAATAGAATGTTTCCAGCAGAGTAATAAGTTTTATTTAGCCCCATGTCGGGGCTTTTTTTATTAGGTTAGGTTTGTTTGATAATCTATTAAAAAGACTTTAAAATACGCATAATCTAATCTTTACTATGTTTGTTTGGCTGCATAATATTCGCTCGGCACATAATGTTGGTACAATTCTACGAACTGCAGATGCGCTTGGAGATGTTACGGTTGTTTTATCTGGATATACTCCTCGTTTATTAGACAAGTATGGATTAAGTAATAAAAAATTACTTAAGGTTTCACTCGGGGCAGAGGATTCTGTGCCTGTTTTGGAGTTTGACGAAAAAGAGGATTTTATGAATTATTTAATATCCCAAAATAAGAGAGTAGCGTCCTCAAAAATAAATAGTTTACAAGACTATTCTTTGTCTGAGTTGTCTAGTTTGACAGGATGTGAGTTTGTGTCTTTGGAGCTTGGGTTGAATTCGATTCCATATAGTGAATATAAAACAAATAATTTGCAAAATACAGTCTTGATTTTAGGTAATGAAGTCTCTGGAGTAGAGGATGATTTGCTTGGTATTTCTGGGAGTGTTTTAGAAATTCCAATGTCTGGAAATAAAGAAAGTTTAAATGTGGCAATTAGTTTTGCTATAGTTTCTTTTTATTTAAGAGATAGGTCTTAATTGATGTTTGAATAAATAACTTGTTCAAATGAAGATGGTTTTTTGAATAAAAATTGTATTCATGTTAAGTTGTCTTATATACATGTTTTTACAATGTTTTTTAAAAGGTGTAAATTTTTTACATTAGATAAATTATATTAAAAAACCCCATAAATGTTTTATGAGGTTTTTCATACCAAGTGGTGAATAAAAATTTTATTCTTATTTTAACACATAAAGTCTGTCGACCAATTTATGTGGTGAATCGTAATTGAAACTACCCATAATAAATTCAGTATGTTTTTTTAAGTTTTTAGGAAGTTTTTTTTCTAGTTCTTTTTTCATGTTTTTTGGTACAAAAACTTTTAATTGTGTAAACATGTTTTGAGATGTCCAAAATTTAATTTTGTCAATTACTTCATTTAGAAATACCGACTCCATGTGTTCACGTACATGGTTGTTTTCGGCGCTATTTTTTACAAACCGGCTGCCTTGCTTAGATCCACCTTCGTTGTCTGAGTATTCTAGTCTATCTGTAAGTTCTACGTGAATATCCTCAAGTTGGGCAAGAGAGTATTTGTGTCCAAGATAAACTCTAGAATTATAGTGCGTGATTTGTAGAATCATAGTAGTTTCTTCAAATGGCCGGTGGTAGTTTTCTAGGTTCCATGTTTTTTTAATCATTTTAGATTGGGGTTATTGTGGTTTGTAATGTTGCGCTTATTCCAAAGCTTAATAGCAAAATAAGGCTTGCAATTATAACAACTGAATATTTTTGTAAAAACCTATGTAATTGATTTTTAAATTTGCTCATATTTGATTGTTAAATCTTAATATTATATTTCAAATGAATTGTTTTGTCAAGACTTTGCTTTCTAAAAATTTATATATAGTGGTTGATAATCGTTGTGTTATCTACTAAAATTCGTTTATGTAATTTGTTTTATGCCAGTTTTTGCAGATAATAAAAAAGCCAGGTTTAACTACGAAATTATCGAGTCTGTTCAGGCTGGAATTATTTTGAGTGGTGGGGAAGTTAAAAGTGTACGTGCTTCTAAGGTTTCTTTTACTAATGCCTATGTTCTATTTATAGGTAATAAACCAATTCTGCGAGGTTTGCATATTGCTCCTTATGGTTTCTCTGATAATCGAGATTATAATCCAGAGAGAGACCGAGAGTTATTATTAAATGCCCAAGAAATAAAGCAATTACAAAATAAAATAGACCAAAAATCATTAACTGTTGTTCCTTTAAATTTGCACAGTAAAAAAGGTCTTATTAAATGCGAAATTGCTTTGGTTCAAGGTAAGAAGTTACATGATAAACGTAATGTACAAAAAAACCGCGATATGGACCGAGAAGCAAAGAGAGCTATTAAAAACTATAAATAGATTCACTGTGTGATATAAAGGCTGTGTCAATTCTACTTACTTGACCATTTGGGCCTTGGTAACTAGTGTCAGTATATCACATGTGATATAAAATATAATCCTTTCATAATGCAGATCGATAAAAGTGTATTTAGAGCCTACGATATTCGTGGCAAGGCAATTTCGGAAAATCCTCAGTTAACTGCAGAGTTTGCTTTAGAATTAGGAAAAGCTCTTGGAACTTACTTTTCTAGAAAAGGACGTACTTCAATAGCCACAGCACGTGATGGGCGTTTAACATCACCAGATTTACAAGCAGCCTTAATTAATGGTCTTGCTCAAACTGGTATTAAAATAACAAATCTTGGATTAAGTCCATCTCCAATGTTTTATTTTGCAGTCTGCCAATCAGAATTTGACTGTGGTGTAATTGTTACAGCATCACATAATCCTAAAAATGATAATGGTTTTAAAATTGTAGATAATGGTGCTCACTCAGTTTGGGGTCCAGAGCTACAAAATATCTACCAAATGATTATTGATCAAGATTACGATTTAGTTTCTCAAACATCTGAGATTAGTGAATTTTCTGTTTTCGATAGATATAAGACTCATATGCATAATGAATTAGATATAAAGCGTCCATACAAACTAGTTGTAGATACGGGTAATGGAATTAACGGTCCATTTATAGAAGAGTTGTTATCTCATCCAAATTTAGATGTTACAGTTATATTTAAAGAAATCGATGGAAACTTTCCTAATCATCCTGCAAATCCGGAAAAAGAAAAAAATATGTTAGATTTGTCTGCAAAAGTACGTGAACTCGGAGCCGATTTAGGGCTCGGTTTCGATGGTGATGCTGATAGGCTTGGAATGGTAGATGAAAACGGTAAGTTTTACACTTGTGACCTCTTGTTAATGTTACTTGCAGAGGACTTTTTATCACGAAATCCAGGTGAAACAGTTATTTATGATACTAAAGTCTCTAAAGTTGTAGAAAACGAAATTAAACAGGCTTCTGGTAAGCCATATAGATATATGACTGGTCATTCTTTGATAGAAAAAGAAATGCACGCAAAAAACATAAAATTTGGAGGTGAAATATCTGGTCACTATTTCTTTGGTGAAAATTATTTTGGTTTCGACGATGCAACTCTTGCAGCCATTAGATTATTAAACCTACTTACTAAATCAGATAAAAAAGTTTCTGATTATTTTAAAGATTTACCACATGTATTTGTCACACCAGAATTGCGAATTGATTGTGCTGATTCTAAAAAGTTCGATGTAGTTAAGCAAATCATTAAAAAGTTTGAAAATGATTATAATCTAATTACTCTAGATGGAATGTTTTTAGATTATAACGATCACACATGGGGGGTATGTCGAGCATCCAATACTGCTGGACAATTGACATTGCGTTTTGAATCTCAAACACAAGAAGATTTATTTACTGTAATTGATTTAATTGCTAATGCTGTTGCAGATTTTCCAGAATTAGATGCTCAAGCAGTTAGAGACTTAAAAGACTTGTTTTAAATATTTGTTTTTTGTGGTATAATACATAGATAACCCCATATAAATGATAAAAACAGTTTACATTGGAGCCGACAAAGAAGGCTATGACTTTAAAAAACATCTTGTTGCAGATTTAAAATCTGATGGTTTAACAGTAGTTGATTTAGGAGTTTATATGATAGAAGAACAAGCTTCTACAGAAGATTTAGGTCGTGAAATAGGGGAGAAAGTAGCTCAAGATTCAGAATCTATCGGAATTATAATTGAAGAAACTGGTTTAAATATGTGTATAATTGCTGATGAAATGAAAAAGGTTCATTCAGCCATTTGTTTAAAGGATCAAGATATTCAATTCGATGCCACAAGTTGTAATACAATTTGTTTGTCAGAAAATTGTATGAACTATCCAGATAGTATAAAAAATGTAAGAAAATTTATTCATTCAAAAAATAATCATCAATAAATGAAAATTGGAGCATCTGTATTATCGGCAGATTTTTCTAACCTAAAAGTTGATCTTCAGGATATGCAAAAATCTGGAATAGATTTTTGGCATTTAGATATTATGGATGGTTATTTTGTACCAAACTTAACATTTGGTTTAGATATTATTAACGTTGTGCCATCTGATTTGCCTTTACAAATTCATTTAATGGTAAAAGATCCTGTAATAATTTATGAAATTTTTAGATCTAATTTATCTATAAAACTAGCAAAGTGTGAATTTATTTTTCATATTGAAAATCAAAAAAATATAGATCTACAAAAACTCATTGCAGAAGTTAAGTCGGATGGACATAGAGTTGGATTGGCAATCAATCCATCTACAATTGTATCTGAGTTAGATGACTATTTACAAATTTTAGATACTGTCTTGGTTATGAGTGTCAACCCAGGATTCTCTGGACAGAAATTTATTTCTGGTGTGCTAAGCAAAATTGAATATATTAAGTCAATTCGAAATGATATAAAAATTGGTCTAGATGGTGGTGTTAATGATCAAACTGTCGGTTTAGTCAATATTAAAAATGTAGACTTTTTAGTTTCTGGATCGTACCTTTTCGCATCTAAAAACCGTTCTCAGGCTGTTTTAACTTTAAGATAGGTGGGCGTTGCACATAAAAACTAATGCTATACTAGTAGTGTAATTTTTTGCTATGTCTCTTTTAGTAAGTAACTCAATTCCAAAGTTTGCCTTAAAAAAAATGCCAAGTGTTTGTGCAGATATTTTAGAAGAAAAAAACATTGAGTACTTTGAGTCTCTAGAAATATTCACAAAAGAATTGCGTGAAATGTCTGTGACACTTTTTAAGGATTCTGTTATTGACATGGTTGCCTTTAATCCACAAGAGTTTCAGTCTGCTACTTGGCTTTTTCAAGAGGCTTTTTGCCGAATATATTCTGATTTATCAGAAGCTATGTTATTTGAGCTTTCTCAAACTGCATCAGATCTAGTAGAAAATTTACAAGATTATTTTTGGGAATTTAAAATACATCCTGCAGAACTGCGAATTTTAGAATCTTTTTACAAAACTACAAAAAAATATGCATTTATTAATCATCTTAGAAGTGATGATTATAATTTGATTGTTGCAATTATAGAATCTGAAAAATTATTGAACGAATTCAAAAAAATTCCAAATGATATCGATACGTCCGATCTAATAAATCATTTATCTGATTTATCTTTTAAATATGAATATTTTTTAATGGATAACCCTCTTTGTCCAAATTTTTTACTTAATTCTGGTTTATCCAAGAAGCTGCATACAATTCTTGAATTTAATTACGAATTTTTATTAGATATGGCTTTAGAGCATCTAGATTATAATCAGGATTTAAAGTTTTCTTTTCGTCCATTTCAAATTAAATCTGGATCCAAAGAATTTATACTGTCTAATAAAGACTTGTGGGAAAGTTATTGTGCTTATGTGTTAGATTGTTTGCAGTTAGAAATTTATTTCTCTTCGGATAAAATTGATTGGGCATTAGCAAATGCAAAATATCATTTTTACAAAAATGAATTTGAATTAAGTTTCAATGCACTTAAAAAAACACATGCATTATTACTCGACAAAGTATTTCAAATTTCAGATGTATACGCAGTCGACTTAAGCATGTTCAAGTTAAGAGTTCAGAAACTCAACCCTAAACACAAGCTTGCATTTGAATATATGTGTTACTACTTAAAAACTTTAAGAAGCCATCAATTAGATTCTATTTATAAGTACGCTAACGAAGAAAATTCTTTAATAGAAGTTTTAGCTTTGTTATTTCAAACTCTCGAAACATTTACGTTCTTATCTGATTTATCTCAAGCTCAAAACTATTTAATAAATGCAAAAATAGAAATGCTTAATAAATATTTGCATTTAAATCCAAACCATCAAAGAATTATTAATTCTCTTCGAAATCAAGAGATGTATTATAAACCACAATTTTTAGATGATTTAACTAGAAACGCCTTATCAAAGGCAAATAGTGATTTATCTGAAGTCTTACTATAGTAAATTATTAGATATTAATTGTTTAGAATCTGAAATCTTCACTTTATGATTCTTAGCTGTTATAATCCATCTATAACATTTTTACATGCAAATTCTTTCTGATTTAGTACTAAGTTTAAATAACTATATGCCTCTAAGTTTATTTGTCTTAGTTGGAGGGATTTTAGAAGAGGTAATTGCTCCAATTCCATCACCAGTAATTATGACTTTTGCTGGAGTAGCTACAAAAGAACTTGGCCGAAACTTTGCTTGGATATTTTGGTACGGCATACTTGGCGGAATAGGTAAAGCTTTAGGTGCTATAGTTTTATACTTTCTGTCTGATAAATTTGAGGATTTCTTTACTCAAACTTGTGGTAAATTTTTTGGTATAAAGCCTCATCATTTCGAAACTTATGGTAAAAAATTATCTAAAAATCCAAATTTATTTTGGTGGTTGTTTGCCATTCGTGCTTTTCCTATTGCCCCAAGTGCTGTGATTTCTGTATTATCTGGTGTTTTAAAAGTTCCATTCAGAACTTATGCGGTATCTACTTTGCTTGGATGTATCGTGCGAGATACAGTTTATGTATTTGTAGGTTATTCTGCTAATGATTTTTATAACTCATTAATGCAAGGAGCCTTAGGTCTCGATAAAATATTTACATTGTTGTTAGCTTTGTCTATATTTGCGTATTTTGTTTATTTAGCTATGAAAAAACGTAGATAGCAACTTTTTAATCTTGTTTTTTAGGTTTTTTTTGTTGTAAATTACTTTTAGTTAAAAAATTATATGATAGAAGAGCAACCTACTCCGACTATAGAGGAGTTTTTTTCCAAAAAAACTACACCAATTACTCAAGAATCTCCAAGCGACTTGTTAGTTATTCCAGATGTACATGGTGATTTGGATGCTTTTAATAGATCATTAGATGTAGGAATGCAATTTTTTTCTAATAGAGGAGTTGTACCAGAGGTAATTTTTTTAGGTGATTTAATAGATCGTGGACCAAATTCATATGATGTAATATCTTCTGTAGTGAATTTACTTAAGCAGCAACTAGACGTTACTGTTTTAATCGGCAATCATGAGGCTATGTTTATTGAATGCATATATAATCCTAATTCATTTCTATTTGCACAATGGTTATTGAACGGTGGTCTATCTACGCTAAATTCTTTTAAATTCTTATTTGATTCTAATGAAATAAATTTTTTAAATGATTTACAAAAAAGAATAAATATAAGTGATTTTGCTGATTTTTATCATGATTGTTTGCTTAATGAAGAAAATATAAAGAAGATTGCTTCTCTTTTAAAACAATGTGAATTATTAACAAGTTTTTTTGGAAGTTTAGATTTGTGTGTTCAAAGAAGTTCGGATTTATTTGTACATGCAGGTTTTGTACCAAACTTTATTGCATCTGAATCTAATCTAGAAAAATGGGTTTTTGCTATGCAAACTAATTTTAAGCAAAGTTTATTAGATAAGTTAAATGGGACTGCTAATAATTTTTCACATTTTCAGTCAGCAAGTATCTCTCGCGGTGGTCAATCAGTAGCGGGTCCTTTATGGGCAGATATATCTGATTTTAATTTAAGTTCATTTGACTCGGCACTATTGGCAACTCTATTAAATAATCAATTAGTAAACAGAATGATTGTTGGACATACTATAGTGGCACATCCCTATGATTTATCTATTTCACCAATCCCAAATAGAAAATTAGAGGTTTTATTTTTAGATGTAGGAATGTCAGCTTACTATAATACAAAATATTCAAGTATGGCTATGTGTATTACTGAGTCTGGTGAACAGTATATTTTGAATTCTTCTAATCAGCTAATCTCATATATTTAAATGAAACCAAATATTATTGCTATTCCAGACATTCATGGTGACTTTTGTGCGATGAATAATTCACTTTCTGCAGCACACAAACTTTTGAAGGCAAAATCTTTATCAATTACTAATCCAAGTCATTTAGTGTTTTTGGGTGACTTAATCGATAGGGGGCCAGACAGTTTAGATGTAATTGAGAAAGTGCTAAAATTTAAAAGAAGTTTCAAAGATCGTGTAAATTTTATTTGTGGTAATCATGAGGCTATGTTGTTTCAGTTTCTTTTTCAAAAGTCTCGAGATTCTAATTTTAATTTAGACCCTAGTATCACATGTAACTTTATTAGAAATGGTGGTTTATCTACTTTGGTATCCTTTATGCAGCTAAATGAATGTCCGCCAGTAACTTCTTTGTTTCCTTATGTACAGAGTCGAATTAATTCAGATCAAAGTTTAGAAATTTTTAAGAAGTATCATGATGATATTTATGAAATAAGACACTTTCTTGCACAACATCAATTAATACGCGAGTTTTTTATAAATATAGATCCAGCAGTATTAATAGATGGTAAATTATTTGTGCATGGTGGCTTTACCCCAGAGTTTCTTTTAGACAACTTTAGAGCTCATAATTGGTTCGAGGATATGCAATTACATTTTGCTCAATCAATCTTCTCAGGTTTTAATGGGTGTATGGAAGGTTTTGATAAATTTAATAAAGCATCATCTTCTCGTGCTGGAACTGGTGTTGCTGGTCCTTTTTGGACTGATAAAAAAGATATTTCCAACTTAACAGAAGTGCAAAGATTAACTTTAGTTGATTTGTTTTCTGTTTATAATATTTCTCAAGTGGTAGTTGGGCATAGCGTTGTATCTAAAGTTCAAAAACATACTGTAGAATCTCAAATAGGTAATGTAGATATTGTATTTTTAGATACAGGAATGTCAGACTTTTATGCTAAGCCATATGATAAACAAGCTTTGGTAATTATAGATGGGGAGACATCTTACTTAGATTCTTATTCTCGGTGGCAAAATCTTTCTTAAATTATTTTATAAGGCCAACTTGAAATAGTTGTATTATCTTTAAATTCTTCAATATTACCTCGTCTCAGATTGTAGAGAGTATCGTAAATATCATAAAAAACTTTTATATTTTGAGGGTCTTTACTAAATTCAATTCTTTGAGAGTTGTAAGACATACTACCAATTCTCACAGCACCAGCAGCAGATCCAACTAGCATTGCTCCATCAAATCGGTGAAGCATTTCGAATGGAATGTGTGTTTCTGTAACTTTATGTCCTTGAGCCTCTGCAATTTGCAAGATTGATTGCCGAGTAAATCCGGGTAAAATTGTATCGCGAGAAAGACTTGGTGTAAAAAACTGCGTACCGGCATTAGAAGTTGTATAAAAAATTAGGTTTCCTGCAGCATCTTCTTCAAGTACTTCTTGTGTGAAAGAATTTTCGAAATTATCTCCTAGATAAAAAACGTCATTAAACTTAATTCCTTTAAAACCAGGTACGTTACCAGTTTTAGCCATTTGTTTATGCTGCATTGTTCTTGCGTAATTCCCGATATATTTTAGGTGTCCAACACCTCCTGGTGTACTTCTACGGGTTCCTTTAATTGCTACTAAATCTAGTTCAGTCTCGCGATTTGCAAAGTAGTTTCCAAATGGAAAAACTTCCACAACAAAGGCATATGAATCAGCTTGTGCCACACCAGATCCACCAGTAATAGCTTTGATATGTGGCCGAATATATAATTTAGAATCGCTACCAGCTGTTGGTAAATATGCTTTGTTAGATATAATTGCTTGTTTTATTGCTTCTATAAAAAACTCTGTACTTAATGAAGGTATACAAAGACCTTGGGCTGATTCTTGTAATCTGCGTGCGTTATCAAATGGTCTAAAGGTAAAAACTTCGTTTTCGCTATTGACCATGGCTACCATACCTTCGAAGCATCCTTGAGCATATTGGTTCGTTGCTGTTAAACTTTGTGTCACATGTCTACCTGAAGGTACAAGAATAGGTTTAGTCCACTCATGGTTTGAATTTGGAGTGTTTAAAGAAATAACTTGTGTATGAGTCGGTAGGTTGTGAAATCCATGATTATCTATTTCTTCTTGTGAAATTGTACTTGGAACTTGGCTTAAAACAGAGAATCCAGAATAAAATGTTTTCTCTAATCTATAAATCACTTCTGGATTTTGTCTTAGTTTTATTTGAGTAGATCTATGTAAATGTCTGGCTAGTTTTAAATCTCCAAGCGCGTATGTACCAAGTGGATTTTCTTTTGTATATTTAGTTATTGAAAAACCTTCTGATTCAAGAAATTTTGCCTCTTCAAAACTTAAAATGTCTTGAACAGCTTCGTTTGTAATGATTCTTACCGGTTCTAAATTTAGAGCTTTTTCAATTTTTTTGTCGAGTTGGTTGTGTTTTGATTCTTGTAATAATGATTCATAAGTATCAAATTGCATATTGAAAAATTAAATTATGTTTCGGGGGCATAAAAAAAGTGGTACACCCAGAGGGATTCGAACCCCCAACCCTCGGTTCCGAAGACCGATGCTCTATCCAGTTGAGCTATGAGTGCATTAGGTAATTGGATTATAGAAAAGATACTTGTAAGTTGCAAGCTTTAATGAATATCAATCGATTTATTTATTTCAATTTTTATTTCCTCAGAGTTATTTAAACTCTGAAGTTTCGTTGATATTTTTTGTGTTTCTTCAAAGTTTAGTTGTGATAGTGATTGCCTAATAAAATATACTGGTTGTCTGGAAGGTATATAAATATTGTTTTCTTTTTTCGTTTCTAAGTGCCTAAGGGTTCGTTCTATAGTATAACCATTATATAGTTTTTCACATATTTCTGAGTTTGGGTTAAGCATTTGTCTTCTCATTATTTCATGCCTAATACTTAAAACTATAAAAGGTTGTGTTAGAGATCTTTCTTGTACTTCTAAATCAGAATGATTATTAGTTAGTATACCTAGACTGAGATAGTTATGATTACCAATAATTTGTACATTTATAGATTCACTTTCAGAAGCTTGCCATGCTCCAATTGATTGCAAAAACTCTCTTTGTAATATTTGTTGGTGTAAATATTCAAACAGGTATGTGAATGAAAGTTGGTACAGATTGAATATTTGGTTGAACAGTGAAAAGTTAGAATAATGTTCACCTGAAATAAAATTATTTACTATTTCTAATTCTATTGTTTGTATTCTTTCTAAAAATTTAAAATATGGTGCGTGTGTAGATTGATCTCTTGGTGGGTTTATAGAGCTGCAATGCAATTTTGAGTTGTATATAGAGTGTAAGAATTGTTTACTAAATTTACTTTGAACTTCGCTTGGAGTGCAAGTACCTTTTGCTAAGTTTAAATATTGTTGGTTTATGTTACTGTTAGTGTTTGGTTCATGTAATAAAAGTAAATCATGTTCTTTTAGTTTTGTTGGTAACTTAAAATCATTTAAATCACTTCTGTTATTGTAAATTAATAGAGAAATATTCGTTTTCATTCTAGGCTTCATTAAAATGGTGCAACCGACAGGATTTGAACCTGTGACCTCTGGCTCCGCAAGCCAGCGCTCTATCCAGCTAAGCTACGGTTGCAATAAAGTATTGCTATCGTAAACCATTTTTTTTAAATTGCCAAGCTTATTTAGTCATTATTGCATACAATTGAACTGTGTGTTTTTTGTAATAAATCTGACTCTGATTCATCTATGATAATTCTATGAGTGGTATTTGTATGGCAAGGTACCTCAACACAGATTTTCTCTAAAAAATCATTTAAATTTTCTCGAATATTTTGAATAATAAATCCAGGGCTTTGGATAATTTCATGATTGTGATTCAAAGATGTGGTATGCGCATGAATTAATTCACTTAAATGAATAGCTTCTCCCTCTCTTATTCCAATTTTATTTAAGTCTTCTGGAGTAAGACTTGTTATTCTTACTTGCTTAGATATGTTTAAAGTTTTCATAATGAAAGGGGATTAATAATAACTTATTATTATATTCATTATCGAACTTTTTTCAATATCTGTTTTAGAAAATTAATTATTTTTAGGTGTATATATGTTAAAACCTGATTGGATATATCTTTCAGCATTTACAGAGGCCGGTTTTCTTGTTTTAGGCATGTGTTGTTTGAAGTGTGAAATAAATTCTAAAGTTTTGTCCCATCCATGTTCAATGGATATTGAAGAATTATGCATATCAATTATATCTTGAGTGCTAAAGGAACTTACTATTCGATTTCGTAAAGCATTTAACCATGGTTGTTCTAATCTATAGTTTTCAGATTCTATATCATGTTCATTAATACTTATATTTAATAAGATCTCATGAATTACTAATCTTAAGTAATCTGTATTGGATAAATCAAAATGTGGATTTGAAAATTTATGCATTGTTAACTTTCTATACATTTTTGTTTTATAATCTAATTCAAATACTTTTTGAACAAACAGTTTATGACTTGGACTTTCATTAAAATGTCTATTGAGTGAATCTGCAATTTGAGGGGTTTCTCCAAGTGTAACATAGCAAATACTCCGAGGGTCTAATTCAAGTATTTTACGAGTTAAATCCTGGATGTCTTGACTAACTCTTTGTTCTAAGCCTTGTTTAAATGTTATAAATGAGCTGAAAGCACTTTTTGCTCTTTCAATACTTTCATCAAGAGTTCCAAAGTAAAACGCGTCTTCAGCTTCTATAAATTGATCATGTGCAGTTTCGTAACACTCTGCTAGGTGCTCAGTATATGAACTATGTGTAATAGCAGAAAAGTAAAGTGGTTTTTTCTTTTTTTTATATATACATTGTAGTAGCGCTTTATGAGTTGCTGGCATTTCACTTGGAATGTGTTCGGGTTTTAGGGCACGTGCTTTAACATGTTCTATTACTTGTTGCATTTCATAAGTCATAAATGGGTACTGAATAACCGTGTGTTCAGATGAGTCTATCATGTTTCTTTGAACAGTTGTAAGTCCAGAATCTCTTGTTGTTTCTATAATTCTTACAGGTGTAAGTTGTTTTTTTGGCATTAAAAAGTTTAATTAAATTTTACTATTATGTGTAATAATTGATTGTTAATGATTTTGAAAGTAAATTATCATTCAGGTTCTTAAATTTATTGTATAGTAGAAAATTTGGTATATTGTATGCTCCTAGATATACTATTATCTATGATTAATATTTATTTAATTTTGTAATTTAACAAGGAACTTACTTCATTAAAAAAGACCATGAATGTTTAACTCATGATCTTTTTATTTGTGGAGTAATTTATCTTAAGAGTTATCCAAGTCGGCCACTTGCCAGTAATGCGAGTAGAAATGAAATACCAAGACCAATACCTGCTCTAAATAAATCTTTCATTACAAGAGCTAGTGTTCTTTGGTAAGGTTGCTTATGACCAGAAAGGCGAGTTAGGGCAACTTCACGACCTGCTAAAAGTCCAAGGAAAACCCATGTGGTACTCATTGGTAAGTCGTTAATCCATTTGAAGTATACAAGTATAAATCCATAAATTAGATCTATTAATGTTGCTGATTTTACTCGAATAACATCAGTTTTTTCTGTAACAATTTCTTGAATTTCACCTCCTCGTTTATAGAATATATACCCAATACCAAAAAATAGGAGTGCAGCAACTGCTGAAGCTTGTAAGAAAGTTAGAGCGCGGGGTAGAAACACAACTGCATTGGCATTATCTTGCATTAGCCATGTTGACCATAAAAAACCTGTTGAACACCATTGAAATGTTCTCCACATACGCATGTTTTTTTTGCTTGGAGCTTTTTCAATATCAGTCTTTTTATTTTTTATGAGATATGCAACTAAGCTCCAGATTATTCCTGCAACAAAGAAAGAAAGAAAATATCCAGTGAATGTTTTTGTCAGCATTCCATTTATAGTTTTGCTAGATGAAAATGTTGCTAAAATTAAGAAGGTTGTACTTACTGGCATCTTAAATCTAGTTAAGACCAGAAGAATGATGGGTGCTAATAGTTGGAAAAAATTGAAGCTTTGAGGTTGTGGAATCTTATTTAATCTTCCATAACTAATATCTCCGCTGTGGCTATACCATCCATATAAAATTGTAGCTACCATAATGCTGCCAATAAATAGCCATAGATAGTACCACTTCACTTTTTTATTTGACGCCAAAAATGTACCAAGTGTTTGGACACTGTCGTTTGATATTGCACTATATCCTGCAACTAAAAACCCAAACCACATAGCTAGTGTAGGTTGATTTGTCACAAGTCCAGCAATTGTTGTTAGTATTACAATAAGGCATAAAAAGGAGCCTTGTTGCTTTGTTTGTTTTAATAAGTTTGTTTTCATAGATTTTTAAATCAATAAATTTACATGCACACTATATAAAACACTTTTTTGAGCATCAAGATTCACGTATTGCGATAACATTTATTTTAAGTTATGGCATTTTCATTTTAAGATGTTGTTGTGCTTTTTAGGACTTAATAAGATTGGTAATTAATTGCATGAAAGTTGCTAATTAATAATGTTTTGTTTATACTTTTTTAAAAAACTATGAGTCCAAAAAAATTTAAATTAAATTCAAAGTACGAACCAAAAGGAGATCAGCCCAAAGCTATCAAACAACTTGTTGAAAAAATTTCAGGTAAGAAAAAATACACAACTTTACTTGGGGCAACAGGTACTGGTAAGACTTTTACGATTGCAAATGTAATTGAAAAACTACAAAGGCCAACATTAATTTTAGCTCATAACAAAACTTTAGCAGCTCAGTTATGTAGTGAGTTTAAAGAGTTTTTTCCTGATAATTCCGTGAGTTACTTTGTTTCTTACTACGACTACTATCAACCAGAGGCGTATGTTCCAGCTACAGATACTTATATAGAAAAGGATTCATCTATTAATGAAGAGATAAATAAATTCCGTCATGCTGCAACTACTAACTTGTTATCACGTCGTGATGTAATTGTAGTAGCAACCGTTAGTTGCATTTATGGATTAGGTTCGGTTGAGGATTACGCAGCCATCAGTATGGATTTAAAAGTCGGTGAATCTCGTTCTAGAGATAAAATGTTAAGACATTTAACAGATATGCAATACAACCGATCACAACTCGAGTTCAAACAAGGTATGTTTAATGTGCTTGGAGATGTTGTAGAAGTTTTTCCGCCATCAAGCGATAACGTTTATCAGATTGAATTTTTTGGAGATGAGATAGATAGAATATGCGAGTATGATAGTTTTACAGGTGAAATAATAGAGGAACACTCAGACATTAAAATATTTCCTGCCAAGCATGATGTGACTACTGCGGAAAAAATCGAAAAAGCTGTAGATTTAATTAAAGCTGATTTAGATCAAAGATATAAAGAATTAAAGGTGATAGGTAAACATATCGAAGCTGAAAGACTAAAAACTAAAACAGAGTATGATATAGAAATGCTTCTTGAGACTGGTTATTGTAATGGAATCGAGAATTATACTAGATATTTAAATCAAAGGGAGTCGGGTAGTCAGCCGGCAACTTTAATAGATTATTTTCCAGATGACTTTTTAATGGTAATAGATGAATCTCATATTACAGTACCTCAGTTTGGTGGTATGTATGAGGGTAATAGATCACGTAAGAACACATTAATTGAACATGGTTTTCGTATGCCAAGTGCTCATGATAACCGACCACTTAATTTTTCTGAGTTCGAAGGTCATATGCATCAAGTTTGTTTTGTTTCGGCTACACCAGGTAAATATGAGACTGCTCATTCTGAGCAGTCGGATGTTGTTGAACAAATAATTAGACCAACAGGTCTGCTAGATCCGCTTGTAGAAGTGCGTTCGACAACTGGCCAGGTTGATGATGTTTATAAACAAGCCTTAGAAGTTATTGCCAAAGGTGAACGTGCCTTAATTACAACTCTTACAAAGAAATCTGCCGAAGCTTTAACAGATTACATGTCTAAAAAAGGTGTAAAGGTTAGATATTTACATTCCGATATTGATACAATAGAACGAATTGATATTTTGCGAGACTTGCGTGAGGGTGTTTGTGATGTAGTTATTGGTATTAATTTATTAAGGGAAGGCTTAGATTTACCAGAAGTATCTTTTGTAGGTATTTTAGATGCAGACAAGCAAGGTTTCCTTCGTTCACGTTCAGCTCTTTTACAAACAATTGGTCGTGCTGCGCGTAATCAAAATGGTTTTGTAGTAATGTATGGAGACAAAATTACAGATGCAATGAAGCAGGCTCTAGATGAAACTTCAAGACGTAGAGAAATCCAAGAAGCCCATAACAAAGCCCATGGTATTACTCCTCAAACAATTAAAAAAGCTATTAAAGATATAGCACAAACTTCTCGTAAAACTGAATCTGATAAGATTCGTAAATATGAAAACAAAACCATTCCTGTTGAAGAACAAAAGCGTCTTTTACACGAGCTTGAAATGCAAATGGACTTAGCTTCAAGAAATATGGAGTTTGAAAAGGCTGCTGAATTACGTGATGAAGTTGAAATTCTCAAGGCTAAATTTAATTTGAAATAAATGACTTTTAAAAATTTTAAGCCAACTGGAGGAAAGCTTTTAAGAATTCAATATCAGGTAGATAATCAGAAAGTTTCTGAATTTATGTTAAGAGGTGACTTTTTTATGCATCCAGAAACTGCAATAACCGATATTGAAAAGTTTGTCTTAAAAACTTGCTTAGATAATGATTTTGTTAGTAACTTTAACAAATATTTGGAGTCTAATCAGATTCAGATTTTTGGTTTTACAGCTGATAATATTTTCGAAATCTTAACAACTAATCAATGCAGCTAAATATAATAAATACTGGTTTTAATTCGGCAAGTTTTAATTTTGCGTGTGATGAGGCAATTTTAAAATGGGTTCAAAAAACAAAAACTCCAGTACTTAGATTTTATGGATTTGCTCCAACAGCTTGTACTATTGGATATTTCCAGGGGATGAAGCTCGAGCTTGATTTGAATTTTGCAAAAAATAATAATATAGAATGTGTAAGGAGACTAACAGGCGGTGGAGCTGTAATGCATGATCAAAATCAATTTACTTACTCTTTAATAATTCCAGAGAATTTAGTTCCAACCAATATTCAAGAGTCATATGAATATATTTGTAAGCCTATTATGTCTGCCTTAAATCAAATTGGATTAAATCCAGAATTTGCGCCTTTAAACGATATTATTTTAAATGGCCAAAAGATTTCTGGTAATGCACAAACTCGAAAAGGGGGAGTGGTTTTACAGCATGGCACCTTATTATTGGATGTAGATGTGGATACTATGTTTAGAGTGTTGTTAGTACCAGATGAAAAACTAAGAGATAAATTAGTTGCGAGTGTTAAAAAACGTGTTACAGGAATTAATCAACATTTATCTAAATCTATTGATTTTGATGATTTAGTATCTTTATTTGAGGATCATTTTGTTAAATTGTTTTCTGTTAAAACTATTAATAAGATTGATTTATCTGATTTGGAATTAGATTTAGAAGAGTATAAGTTGAAATATCAATCTGATGAATGGAACTTGATGTTTTGACAACATTTAAATTTTGTTGTGAATTAACATTTGTGTTAACCTTATTAAGTATTTAACCATATTTAATATGTGCTCAAATAAAGGAATGCTTTATAAAGTCGCTGCAGTCTTGACTGTGGTTGGTGGTTTAAACTGGGGTCTTGTTGGAATCTTAGATTTTGACTTAGTTCAGTTTTTAGTTGGTTCAGTTGAAATGTTACCAGATATTGTTTACGGACTAGTTGGTGTTTCAGCTTTATATTTAACTATTTCTTGTTTTACTTGCAAAGACTAATCTAAGTCTTGTTAAATCTGATAAAATGCAAAACCGCTTTTTTCGAGCGGTTTTTTTATATATAATTTCTTTGTTAAAAATTTAAAAAAATTATATGCATTTTGATGTTTTAGTTATCGGAGCGGGTCCTGGTGGAGTAGAGACTGCTCGTATTTTAGGTAGAAACGGAAAAAAGGTAGGTTTAGTTGATTATCGTGAAATTGGGGGTACTTGTTTAAACCGAGGATGTATTCCAGCAAAAACAATGTTATATACAGCGGAAATGTTTCGCCATGCAAAATCGCTTCATGAATTTGGTATTGATTTGCAAGATGCTACCCCAAAACTAGATTTTAATTCTATGATTGCGAAACGTACAGAAATTATGGATAAAATCCGGGGAGGTTATAAACGTGTTACGCAGAAAGATAATGTAGAGTTTATAGAAGGTTTTGCAACTTTTAAGGATTCTAATACAATCTTGATTAATGATAGTGAATATACAGCTGATAAATTTGTTCTAGCTACAGGAGCAAATTCTCGTAAATTTCCTGGTTTTAAAGATGATGATTCAAGATATTTTATTTCTGATAATATTTTTGAATTAGATAAAATGCCAAGTTCGATTGCAATTGTCGGTGGTGGTCCAGTAGGTGTTGAATTTGCTACTTTTTTTCATGAATTTGGAGTGAAAGTTACAATGATTGATTTAGCGCCAAGTTTTTTAAATTTCTATGAAGCCGATTTAGGTCAATATTTAATTTCTGTATACCGAAGACAAGGCATAGATGTTCATTTAGAAACAGTAATAGACTCAATCGATGATACAAATGATGACCTAATTATTAATTTAAAAAATGGACACACTTTTAATGCTGACTGTATATTGAGTGCTATAGGCGTTATTCCAGACTTAAAATATGTTGAGAATCTTAGTCTTGAATTAACAAAAGGTCGTATCACTGTGAATGATTCTTATCAGACAAAATATGATCATATATATGCTATTGGAGATGTTATTGGTTTGTCTGGTTCTGCATACGGTGCGGAGCGTGAAGGTTTGTTTGTAGCTCATCATATTTTAGGAGAGTATGCAGAATATTATAAGGTGCCTTATCATCATTTCCCAGATCCGGTATTTACTTATCCAGAAGTTGGGACTGTTGGGTATAGTTCTCGGGAGCTAGATGAAATGGGTGTTGAATATACAAGTGCAAAAAGTTTTTATTTAGCTAATCCTAAAGCTGTTTTAAAAAATGAAACTCAAGGTTTTTGCAAGATTCTTGCAAACGTTAAAACTGGAGAGATTTTAGGGGCCCATTTTATTGGTGCTAATGCAACCGAGTTAATGCAAATGCTTACTATTCCAATTATGTATAAAATGAAAATATCCGACTTACGTAGAATGGTTTATGGTCATCCTGTGATTTCTGAGGTAGTTAAAGATGCAATAACTGAGTGTTACCTTAAGCTTTTAAAGTGTGAATCTTAAATTTATATAATTATTAACGCCTAGAGAAAATTTATAGATTTATCTAGGTGTTTTTTTATGTTCTTACCCCAACCTGTAGATTCCATTCGGTCATCTAGGCAAAATAGATTATTAATTCCTTGAGCTGATAAACAATCGCAAATGTGATTTAGATTGTTACCAGTGTTTGGTATTGCTATTTCTATAAATGAATTATCTGCTTGTTGTTCTTTTATTTTATAGTAAAAATGACTTGGTGAACCAATAGGTAGTTTTGTTAAGATTGCTTTTGAGCAGCCGTGTAAATCTGGATTGAATTTAAGTAAGAAATGATGAGTACATAACAGAATTTGTGTCGAAGCATTATCATCTGAAAGGTTTGTTAAGATTTTGCCTTTTGATCCTGATTGGTTTTGAGCTAACAGTTCTATTCCAAGCGCTTCAAATTTTAAGCACAAATTTTCATAAATATTTTTGATATTATCGTTTGAAGGGCAAATTACCACGGCTTTTTTATCTGTATCTTTTAGTGATTCAAATAATGTTTCTGAAAGTACATTAATATATTCTGGATCCTTTTGACCTGCACTAAGTGAGTGTGTTTGAAAAAGGAATTTATTATTTTTGATAGGTTTTTGTATACTTACTTGATGTCCTTGTAAAAACTCTAGTATATGTCTTTTAGAAACCTCTAAATTATAGCTGATGGATTTAATTACTGGAGCGTTAGAGTCTATTAACATTAAATAAATGTATCCATTTTTTGCATCTTCTTTTAGACGTTGCACTTTTTGTTTTAAATCTTCGGTTAAATTTAGTTTTTCTAACTCAAAAATAAAATCACTAAAGTCTTTTTGAGTAAGACCAAATCTGTCTATTAATCCAAAATAGTTTTGGTCTGGTGCAAGTCCTAAATATGAGTGTAAGTATTTACTAAGATGATAAAAAATGAAAGTTACTTGTTCATTATCATTATGTTTTTCAAATTCAGATGCTTTGATAATGTTTTCTTGTGATTTAAGAAAACTTTCCTCTAAATAAGGTCCATCTAAAATTTGAACTGGAGTACTTGTTGGTAACTGATCATGTTTTTTATATTCAAAAAGAGTTTCTAGGCTACAAATCCATGAACCTTTTGTTAGATCTTCAAAATCTTTTTTGCAGAATTTTGCAAGACTATTAAATTGATCGGATCTAAAATTAAGATGATTTATATGAAGTTTACTTTGAGTATGTATTTTAGATAAGATTCTAAGTAAGCTATAAAAGTCACTTTCAGGATTATCTATGGCTTTTTCTACATCTTCTAAATTTATATAAAAATTAGGATTAAGAAGCACTGTTTCTTTTTTGCGAATTTGACTTACTTTGTTTTGATCTACCGCTAATATTAGGTTAGATTGTTGGTTCTCAACGGAGTTTATTGCTGATTCTTGAGATTTATTGTAAGGATATTCTTTAAATGTGTAAGTAAATAATTCTAAATAAGCTTGAGCCTCTGGATGTTTATTATTGGAGAGTAGTTTGATTATTGTATTTCTTTGTTCCTCTGGTATTTCTGAGTGAGTTTTACAAATAGTTCTAAAGAGTTCTATGTTTGCTAAAACGTCGTCTATTGCTCTATGAGATGGAAGATACTCCGTGTTGAATGTTTTACATAATATTTCTAATGAAAAACTTTGAATATCCGAAAATACCATATGAGATAAAGGCATGGTGTCGAGTTTTGGATTCCGTAAATTTGCACCATTGGCATTAAGAAAGTTTAAATCGAAATCAATATTGTGTCCCATTATTGGTAGATTTTCACAAAAATCCTCTAAAAGAGGTATTTGTGATTCCAGTGAGGGGGCATTTTCTACATCTGATTCTGTAATAGATGTAAGTTTTTTAATGAGGGCTGGGATTGATTCTTGAAAATTTATAAAAGTATGGAAGGTTTCTAAATTTCCATTTAGATCATATTTAACAGCAGCTATTTCTAGCACGCTATTTGACTGTGGGTCAAAACCGGTTGTTTCTATATCTAGGCAAATAAATTTCATGCATTCACTATATAAAAAAATACACTTTAAATAAAGCATTTTTTATAGTTTTTAATATAAGTTTATATCTTAGACCTGTGTGTTTGACTTTAGTGTGAAATAGTTATATAGTTACATCTTAATAATAATTAAGTTTTGGTGATTAATTTTGAAACACAAAATCAAACTTTTAATCTATGCGTGGATTCTCAATTAGAGTGTTTTAAGTTTAATAATCCAAAATTATATCAAGTCTCATTAAGTTTTTTAGATAAATTAAGATCAGCTTTTTCTTCTTTTCCAAATTTGAACTTTCAAGTGGAAAGCGATATGTTTAAATTTACATCATTAAATGGTGAAAAAAGAGTAGTCGAGCTGTGTATAAGTATGAATTTATTTAACTTACCAGTTTTTTTTAGAATAAATCAAAATTCGTTAGTGCTTGTTTTAACAAGTATACAGATGTGTAATTTTAAACCTAATACTAGTTGGATAAACTATGAAGGATGTTACCTTCAGAAAACTTTTTTAGAAGATCCTGATTTAGGCCAAGTCTTTTCTGAGTTAATTATATTAATGGAAGGTTTTAGTAGAAATCTTATGAAGGAAATAGCACAAAAGCAGCAGGAAGTCCTTCAAAAAAAACAAGAAGTTCTCAATAGATCTAATAACGATTTAGTTTGGCAAGCACCTTTAATAGCTTCTATTTGTACTCTTTTAATGTCTGAAGAAATTTCTCTTGATTCATTGACAAATAATGAGTTTCTGATACGGTTATTACTCAATACAGGTTTAACAGCTTCCATGCTTGTTGGTATTGAGTGGTTATTAGATAAAATTAAAAATGAGTTCAAATCTTAATTCAATTGCGCAGAATATTAGTGATGATCTTCTAAATGGCAAACAAGTAGTCAATTGTGATGGTTTAGAGTTGTCAGAATTCCAGTTGCAAAAAGTGACATCAATGGCTTTATTATCAGGTAAAATAGGTTCTTTTTTTGCTATATCTTTAAAGGATTGTACTTTTCATACAAATTCAATAGAGTTTGTGTTAAAGGATATTTCTGTAAAATTTAATTTAGAATATAATCCAGATAAAAAAGAGTTTTTTGTTGTTACTGCTGTTGAAATGTTTGATCCTAGTTTTTTATCAAAAGAATGGTTAATCTTTCAGACAGATCAATTAGACTCTTTAACAGGAGTTAGAAAGTCAGTGTATCTAAATATCGAGACACCTTTAGAGGAAAATGACCTTCTCAGGTTAATGATTGGTGTACGTAATCTAGTTGACATGCAGCAAAAATCTAAGAACGCTTATATAGAAGCTTATGCTCGAGAAATTGCTGATATGCAATATAGAATAAAGGTCTTAATTGTTGGAGCGTTAGGAGGTGTTGGATCTTTATTTGTTGCAGAAAATGTCCAAGAACTTGCGAGTATTTTAACTGTAATGGGTGTTTCTTCGTTTCTTGCAATTTTACTTAAAGATAAATTTATAGACTAGTTAAATATTTGTTTAAACAATTCTATAAAGTTTTTTAGCTCTAATTCTTCTGGTCTACTCTGAAAATACTCTGAGTTTAATGACTCGATTATTGGATGATAATTTTTCAGGTTGTTTTTAAGTTTTTTTCGAGGTTTTGAATAACATACTTTCAAAAATCCAAGAAACTTTTTAAGGTCTATTTCTGTAGGTATGTTTGTCTTTGGTGTTATTTTAATAATTGCTGAATCTACTTTTGGTTTTGGATCAAAGTCTGTTGCCGGAACAGTGAATAAATATTCGCTGTCTGCTACAGCTTTAATAGATGTTTGTAAGAATGATGTTTTTTGGGGATTACAAATTTTTTCAGCAACTTCTTTTTGAACCATTAAAATCATTCTTTCTGGAATCACTGTTTTATGAATGCTTGGTTGCATTAGATAGTGATTAAGAATAGGGGATGTAATGTAGTAGGGGATATTTGCAATTAATTTATAACCTTTATGATGTAAATCTACACGAAATTCTAAAGCATCCATAAAAGACACATTGTAGTCTTTTAAATGTTTTTCTAAACTTAAATCTACTTCTAAGCCTAAATAATTAGGACAGGCCTTTGAGAGAAGTTGTGTCAGATTACCAGTTCCAGGTCCAATCTCGAGAATATTGTCTTTTGGTTTGATTTCTGCTGCACTAAAAATTTGTTCAAGTACTTTTGTGTTTGTGAGAAAGTTTTGTCCAAAATGTTTTTTGGCTTTGGTTGTTTTAATTTGCATTTTTTTGCTTAATTTAGCACTAAACTGCCCTGTTGGCAATATAGTCTGGAATACTTAGTAATTTTTCACGTGAACGATGTCCAGATATTATTTTAACTTCTGATTTCACACATTTAAAATGTTTGGCAATTAAATCAATTAATTCTAAATTAGCTTTGCCTTGTTCGGGTATGCTTCTTAATTTAGCTTTAAAGTATAAGGGTTTTAATTCTGTTATTTGTTGTGTTTTAGTATTGGTAATTACTTTAACGTTTATGTACATTGACAAAATCTTTTTAGCTAGTTAAAATATGTGCTATTTTAACATTTTTTTATGAAAAAAATAAGAAAATCAAAAAAAAATAAAAGACAAAAAGTCGATCACTTAAAATCTAAATTTAATCAAGTTACTTTAGAACTTCAGGATGGGTTGTATACTAGTTATCACAATCAAGCTTTGCTTGGTTTCCACTTGTATCAATTTGTACAATTTGGAGATACTTTCGATTCTTGGGATCCTATTGATAGTTTAGAAAACGTTATTCAAGATTGTGCTGAACTTTCTTTAGCACTCATAAATTCAACAACATTGCAGTACGATGTTCAATATGCGGGTAGGTTTTTAATGCAAAGATTTGATAGTTTGCAGCTTGTGAATCAACATTTAGTAAATTCATTTTTATTTCCTGCTGCAACTCAGTTACTTCGTATGTTTGTTGGTATGCAAGTTCTAGACTATGAAGGTTATCAAAATATCGAAGAGCAACTAGATGGTCTTCCAGATGAAGTAGCTATTGTTATAAATGAAAGAATACAAAAGCGAATGTTAATTAGTGGTGTAGAACAACAACAATTCATGACAAGACTTGCAACAGTTGTATCAACTGAACTTAGATATTTAGAAGAGGATGATTTTGAAAGATATTTATCTCAAATAAATCAGTTTGTAATTATGCTTACAGGAACAAGAATTTCTTTAGAGCCAACTATTCACTAATCTTTAAGGTTTTGGTTTTGCCATTCATTAATTTTGGCGTGGTGACCGCTCAAAAGCACTTCAGGAACTTTAAGGCCTTGGAACTCTTCGGGCTTAGTATAGACTGGGTGCTTTTTTTTGCCATCTAGATTTTCTCCAAACGATTCATGTTGATGAGATTCTTGATTACCAAGAACTTCTGGAAGTAGGCGAGTGATACCCTCAACAATGCATAGTGAAGGTAGTTCACCACCACAAAGAATAAAATCTCCAAGAGAAATTTCTTCATCTACACATAAATCTATAGCTCTTTGATCAAGACCTTCATATCGGCCGCAAATGAGCGTAATACTAGGTTTATTGGCTAATTCTTGTAGTTTTGCTTGATTGAGAGTTTTTCCACGTGGGCTTGGAAATAAAACAAAAGTATTTGGATCTTTTTGTTTTATAGATTGAATACAGTCGAAAATCGGTTGTGCTTGTAAAACCATACCTGCACCTCCTCCGTAAGGTGTATCATCAACTTTTTTGTGTTTATTGTCTGCAAAGTCACGAAAATTGTGCAATTCAAATTTAGCGGTCTTTTTATCTTGGGCAATTTTTAAAATAGATGAGTTAAGATAGTTTTCTATAGCTTCTGGAAAAAGTGTTAATAAGTTGAATTTCATGATCCTTTTGTAATTATGATAATATATTAATACATTAACTTTAGTGTATGAACAAATATATTTTATCTGCAGTTGCAACTGTAGGAAACTTAACTGCGTGTGCTTCTTTGGAACATAAACCATATCCAGAACATTTTACCCCACCATCAATTCAAAAGCCTGTTCAAGATCCAGATGTAGAGATGTTACATATGGTTAACCAAATGAAGTATCCGGAATTTGCTGCTGAATTTAATAAAATAGTTGCTTCTACACGTATTGGTGTCCGTGAAATTTTTTTTGTACCTAACTCTATCTATACTAACTTGCTAGCTTTGGAAGATATAAAGCCCCAGTCGCAAACAGACTAGCTGCATTTACACCCCAGAATCCTGTATCTGTTTTGAATGTGCCGTTTAACAAGGCATCTACACCAAAATAATTCAAAATAAAGGCTTCAATACCAAGTATTGTCTCATCATGTTTATCTAAAAAGTCTTCCACATTTGTATTATCTGCAAATTTATCTCTTAATTTATTTGCTAATTTTAGTGCACTAAATGCCACTAGAGATACTGTTAAACCACCAATAGCAGCACTTTTCATGGTTTTTTCTAAACTCCAGCTCTGATTAGATGCTTGTTTATATTTAGCAGGTCCACTTACTGCAGCATCTACCGATACCGCCCAAAGTGCTGCTAGGTACTTGCTTACATCTTTTGCATTTAAAATTGATTCTTCTGTATTATCTTCTTCATCATCTTCGTTGCTATTAATTTCGTCATATAAAAACTTCATAATTAATCCAAATCCACCAGCAGATAGACTTCTATTTAATATATCTGAATAATTTGTCTTGTTTGAGGCGCCTTCTAAGCCTGCTGTGAGCGTTCCAGAGAGTATAGGCAGTATAATATGGCTTAAACCAACTCCGGCGGTCCACATGGTCTGTTTTTTAACTGTGTCGAGCTGTCTGTACATTGCAAGAGTAGCAACTGCTACATCGATAGCAATTCCAAGGCCAGACATAACTGAAACTGTGTAAAAATATGCGTCGTATTCTTCTTTGCTTTTAATTTCAAGTGGACTTGTTTTTATAGCTTGGTGAACCTCTGCTGTATTAATATTTTCTGCCCTTATAATTGAAATGGGGAATATCGATGTAGCGATTGTTACTCCAAATCCAGTGCTTAAGTATTTAAGTATATTTCTACGTGAGTAGTATTTTTTTTGAATGGATGTAGTTTTAGATAGTTCAATCCTTGGTAACATTCAATTGTATTTTAGAAATAAGTTTTGATAATACATATGCTCGGTTTACTTGTCAAAGCACTCAATAAGACACTAATCTTATTACATTTAAAAAATCCGTAAGAACTATATATTTATCTAGAATTTAATGTGTAATAAGATTCTAGATTTGTTATATGAATAACATTGTTTAGTTCACATATTATTTGCTCTTGATCATTCTCGATTAAGATTGAATTAAAATTAACCCCATCATAATGTATGTAATCACCGTTATCATCTAAATATGTTGTTAATGTTTTTGTAATAAATTGTCCGTTTGTTATTAAATTTACGAGATATTCTTTATTGTTCTCATGATTAATAATATTAAGGTTAACCCAATCATTATGATTTTCGGTGTTTTGAAAGTTAATTGTACCACTAGCTTCAGTTCCCGAGAAATTGTAACTATTCGGCATTTCAAACCATTGATCTGACTGTTTTACACTATGTATTAGTTCATTTAGGTATTTTTGAATAATAGTAGCTTCACTTGTGTAACAAGATTCGTTGTATTCTTTTTGATTATAAGTTATATCGCCTTCGTATTCTGCCAATACGTTTATATGCTCATTACATCCTGCTAATGATAAGCAAAGTGTTGCACATCTAATAAAATTTTTTAATGATTTCATTTTTTTTAATTAAACTTTAATATTTTTTTTGTCAACCAAGTAAAAAAGATAGCACTCTTCTATGATATGTCAAGTGTTTGATACTATAAAAAAACACCCCAGTTGGAGTGCTTTATTTTTTGTTGTTTGATTTGAATTATTATTATCTAAATCCACCTTCTACTGATACACACCAAAATGTACCAAAATCATCTGACTTTTGTGAAACTACAATATTATCAGCATGACAGGTGTCAATATTTGGATTGTGTGTCAAACCACACGTGTTGTTTTCATCTTGTTCTAGAATACCAATATTAAATGATGTAAGGTGACTGTATCTTGTATAACCTTGACTATTATTAGATGTAGTAAAAGATTCTAATTCTCCTATAGGGTAAATATTTATATTTTCAAGATCTAGGTCTAATTCAAGAGTTCTGTTTAAGTCAGTTGTAGTGTCTTCACATATTACTCCCAATCCAGATGTTATAATTTCTGGTGTTATAACTACACGATGTTTACCTGTTTCATCTTTCCAAAATGTAACGTTTCCATCACTTAAATAGTCTACGTTTTGATTGTTATCAAATAAACATGTTTCACTAACTCGTGACGTGTTTACTTTTATTGCTTCTATAATGTTGAAAACCAAATCATTTAAATGATATTGTCCACTTTCAAGTTCTGTACAGATTCCATTATCTGTATTTGTCATAGTTTCGTTATTTTGTATTTGACCTTCTCTTGTAATAGGTTGATGTTCAATACATCCATATGCTGCTATTGCTAAGACTAAAGATTGTAAAGCTTTTTTCATAATAAATTATTAATTTTAATGAATCCTAGCCTTGTTTTGACTTTTTGTCAAGCTCTTGTAAAATTTAAAATGTAATTACTTAATATTTAAATACTAAAAAAACCCTCTTGATAATAATGCCAAAAGGGTTTGCAATGAGTTTTTTGATTCTCGTGGTTTGTATTCCTTGGAGTAGGAGACTAACGTTTCGAGAATTGAGGTGCACGACGTGCTGATTTTAAACCTGGTTTCTTTCTTTCTTTAACTCTTTGGTCACGAGAGATAAGTCCAAGTTTTTTTAGTGTTCCTTTAAGAGTTGGATCAAATACTACAAGAGCTTTTGCAATACCAAGACGAATTGCTTCTGCTTGTGCATTGTGTCCACCACCGATAACTTTGATCGAAAGATCGAAATTACCATCCATTCCAGTAACTTTTAATGGAGTTAGGATTTTTTGAGTTTGCTCTTTGTAATCTTGCCATTCTTTAATGTCTCTTTCGTTAACGAAAACTTTTCCATCACCTTTGTAAAGTCTTACTTTAGCAATAGCTGATTTTCTTTTACCGTTAGCGTAGAAATATTGTCCTTTAAATTCTTTAGTCATAATTACAATTCTAGATTAGTAGGTTGTTGTGCTTCATGCGGGTGAGTATTACCAGCATAAACATGTAATTTAGAAAGAACAGTCTTTTTGATTCTGTTTCTTGGAATCATACCAGCAATTGCGTGGTAAACTATTTTTTCTGGTTTTCTTTCAAGAATAGTCGCAGCGTTTTGTCCTTTAAGACCACCTGGATATCTTGAGTGAGTATAGTACATTTTTTGTTCTAATTTGTTACCAGTAAGTTTTACTTTGTCAGCATTAATAATGATTACAAAGTCACCAGTATCGTGATTAGGTGCAAATGAAGGTTTGTGTTTACCTCTAAGCATTTTTGCAATTTCAGTTGAAAAACGCCCAAGAGTTTTACCTTCTGCATCGAAAACGTACCACTTTCTATCGATTTGTTTTGGATTTACGTATGTAGTTTTCATGATAATTAGTTTAACTTGATTAGTACTTCACTTGCTCCATCACCGCTTCTAAACCCAAGTTTGTATGTACTTACAAAACCAGATTTTCGACCTTTGTATTTTTCTTTGATTTCGCCCATGATTTTTTTGGCTACTTCTTTTTCGGTGACAAAGTTGTTTATTTGACGAATTGCTTCGCGAGGCTCTTTAGTAAGAGCAATAGTTATAACTTTCTGAGCTAATGGAGCGAGAATCTCAGCTCTTTTTTGAGTAGTTTTGATTGCATCATGTTTGAATAATGCAGTGATCAAATTTCTACGTAAAGCTTTATATTTACTTCTCGTTTTTCTTAACCCACTATGTTTTACATTGTGTCTCATTGCAAGGTATTTTTAAATTAGTTTAATTTTTAGCATATATTTTACTCGTCTGCAAGAGAAAGTCCTCTTGATCCAAGTGCATCTCTAACTTCTGTGAGAGCTTTTTTACCAAATCCTCGAAGGTTTGATAGTTTTGTTTCTGTACATTTAGTTAATTGTTCGATTGAACCAATTTCACCATTTATACAAGCATTTAGTGTTCTTGGAGATAATCCAAGGATTTCAATTGGAGTATATGTTTCTTTAGCTGTAACAACTTCTCCTTCTTGAGTGTTTTTGTCGACAATCGTTTCTGGATCTGACATGTAGTCTGATTCTACCATTGCTTTATCACTATTGAAGTATCCAAAGTATGATTGAAGCATGTTAGATGCAAATTTAACTGCATCTTCTGGATTAATAGAACCGTTAGTTTCTACATCTAGAATAAGTTTGTCTAAGTTTGTTTGTTGACCTACACGAGTGTAGTCAGATTCGAATCTCACTTTTTTAACAGGTGAGAAGAATGCGTCAGTCCAAATCCAATCCACTTCTGTATTTTGTTCTTTGATTTGATCTGCACTTAAGTAACCAACTCCTTTTTCAACTTTAATTGTAATTTCTAATTCAGATCCTTTTTCGATAGTAGTAATTACTAGATCTTTATTTAAAATTTCAACTTCGTTAGGACATTCAATCGATTCAGCAGTTACAACACCGGCCTTAGTAGCTTTTAGTGTTAACATACTTGGTTCTGAATCTGATTTTTTAATTTGCAACTGTTTGAGATTCAAAAGTATGTCTAGAACACTATCTTTTGCACCTTGAATTGTGCAATATTCATAGTTTTTACCTTTTACTTTAATTCCAGTCACAGCCGCACCAGGTAATGAAGATAGTAGAACTCTTCTAAGAGCGTTACCGAGGGTGGTTCCATACCCTTGAGGTAGAGGAGAGATAGTAAATACTGCTTGATTTTGATTTACATCCTCTTTGACCATTTTTGGTAATCCGATTACTTCTTGGATTAGGTGCATAGTTTAATAATTAAGTATTTAATTTTTATTTAGAGTAGAATTCTACAATCATTTGCGGGTTGATGATTGATTCTACGTCGTCTTCACCAGGTAGAGCAATTACTTCGATAGTTAATTTGCCGTTGTCTGCATTAATCCATTTAACTGAAGCATCTTTTTGTTTTTTGATTTCTTCAAATAGAGGGCTTTTTTGAGATTTAGTTCTAACAACTAATTTATCTCCAACTTTAATTTCGATACTTGGAATATCTACACGTCTTCCGTTTAATTCGAAATGACCGTGAGTTACAAGTTGACG